>JACCDG010555241.1_pt1 | contig 11733 bp, 11 predicted proteins | sample 7442471 | NCBI WGS metagenome assembly JACCDG01 (sample SAMN15323444, study PRJNA562643) | freshwater metagenome | isolation source: river surface water | place: USA:Blue River Watershed | collected 2017-08-17
CTACTCCACGTGGCCCATCGGAAAAATGAAACCCCGGAATTCCTAGTCGCTCAACTCGAGCACCTCTAAATGGCCGGCTGTGATACCCGCCCGAAGTGATGTCACCAATACCAATCCAAAACGGAACACCACCATCGAGGCAGTGCACTTTTTCATCAAGCGTCATGTGAGCAACAAGATCAGCTGCAGCAATTTCTGGTGACGTACCACTTGCGACTTTGGCTAAGGCTTGCTCATATTCTGAGGTCACGCATTGAGCGTAGGCGAAATTACTTACACAAATTTTCGACGTATCGCCACAGTGCAAGTCGGTTTGACTCGGTATTGAGTTTCTTGGATTGTGGAGATTTATGCGTTGGCCGAACCTCGCGATCAGACCAAAACGATCCGTTTAACCCTGGCAATGGATTCACCGCTGCAAGCCACGCAATCGTGTCGGCGCCTTCGCTTGCTGTTCGCAAAATTGGTGCAGTGACTTTTCGAAACCCAGGAATGCTCTCTTGCACTCCCGGAGTGTCAGCCCAGCCTGGATGCATTGACACGAACTCTGTCTGTGGCTCGTGCGTTGCCCACAATCCAGTGAGCGTTACTTGTGCTCGTTTAGCAATTGCATACTGTTTTGATCCACCATATTTATGGGCGGGCATTTCGAGTGTTTCACACTTATCAAATGCAGGCAGCGCGCTGGTGTACATGCCGCCAGATGACACAGTTACCACCCGACCGCCTTTCAACTGCGGAAGCAGCAGTGTGGTCATGAGGAATGGGCCAACTACATGCGATGCAACTGTTTGTTCAATTCCTTGGGGCGACATTTGGCGAGTATTCAACAATGCACCCGCATTGTGAATCAAAACATCTATGTGAGCGAACTGTTGCTGTATCGATACACAGGCACTACGAACCGATTCCAGGTCTCCCATCTCTGCGCGCACGAAAACGGGAGTGCTTCCGGTGCACAGCGGGGCGATCTCTGCAATGACGCGTGCACATTTTTCTTCATTGCGCGCAACTAACACCAAGTTGGCGCCAGTTGGTGCCAGTTGTCTGGCAACTTGTTCACCAAGCCCCGAAGTTGGCCCCGTGATGACGATGGTTTTCCCACGCAAATCAAAGCTCGAAATTGGCAGCCAATTTCCTAATCGCTTCCGAACGGCATAACCAATTTTTGAGAACCCAGGCACTACGGCAGCATCAAGCGCGTTACTGAGAAAATTGTTCACAGGCGCAGATTAGAACCAATTGAATAAATCTTGGCTATCAAGGTGGCACTACGATAATCACCACTATGCGCGCTCTTTTTAAGCCATCTGCAGCACCTGGCCTTGAAATGATCGAGTGCCCAGAACCCACGCCAGGGCCTAACGACGTCAAGATCCGTGTTGAAAAAACCGGCATCTGTGGAACCGACCTCCATATTGAATCGTGGGATGCGTGGGCCGCATCAGCAGTGAACGCTCCACTCATCATTGGTCACGAATTCTCCGGTCGCATCGTGGAACTGGGATCAGACGTAACTTCGCTCGAAGTCGGTGCTCTCGTTTCAGGCGAAGGTCACATCATTTGTGGCGTTTGTCGAAATTGTCGAGCAGGTCGACGACACATGTGCAAAAACACTTCAAGTGTCGGCGTAAACCGCAATGGTGCCTTTGCCGAATACGTGGTCATTCCTGCAAGCAACGTATGGGTGCACTCTGCAGCTGTTGATGCCGAGCTTGGAGCCATCTTCGATCCATTTGGGAATGCTGTTCACACAGCACTCACCTTCCCTGTTGCTGGGGAAGACGTATTGATTACCGGTGCCGGGCCCATTGGACTCATGGCTGCCAAAGTGGCGCGCCATGTTGGTGCGCGTTATGTAGTAGTCAGCGACATCAATGAGTCACGGTTAGAACTTGCTCGCTCAATGGGTGTTGACATTGCTGTTAACCCCATGACTTCATCAATTGCCGAAACACAAAAGGCATTGGGAATGAAAGAAGGCTTCGACGTTGCGCTTGAAATGAGTGGAGCACCAACTGCGCTCCCAGACATTTTGGACAACCTCAGCCACGGCGGTCGCATTGCCGTGCTTGGTTTACCAAGCAAAGAAATTTCCATTAACTGGGCAAAGCTCGTTACTCACATGATCACCATCAAGGGTATTTACGGTCGTGAAATGTATGAGACGTGGTACGCCATGAATTCACTTATTCAAACCGGTCTCGATATTCGCGACGTCATTACTGATCGCTTCCCTGCAAACGACTGGGACAAAGCGTTCGCTGCTGCGCGTTCATCAAATTCGGGCAAAGTCATCATGGATTGGTCATAGGTCAACAGCATGTACACAAGCGTTAAACACGATCTCAAGAAAACACTTGACGATATTCAATCCGCTGGCTTATACAAGCGCGAACGTTTGCTTGACTCACCACAGTCATCACATGTTCTCAGCAGCGAAAAAGACCTCATCAACTTTTGCTCAAACAACTACATGGGCCTTGCAAACAACTTTTCGGTCATCACCGCAGCTAAAGAATCACTTGACATCAATGGTTTCGGCATGGCCAGCGTGCGTTTCATTTGCGGAACACAGTCACAGCACGATGAGCTTGAAGCCCGCTTGTCTTCTCTGCTTGGCACCGATGCAACAATTTTGTTTCCGTCATGCTTTGATGCGAACGGCGGCGTGTTTGAAGTACTACTCGACCAAGGCGACGCAGTTATTTCAGACGAGCTAAATCACGCCTCAATCATTGATGGAATACGCCTCTGCAAAGCAACGCGCTATCGCTACAAGAACCGTGACATGGCAGACCTCGAGGCTCAGCTTGTTGCTGCTCGCGGTGCTCGCCGCACACTCATTGTGACCGACGGAGTTTTTTCCATGGACGGATCATTTGCGCCGTTGAAAGAGATCTGCGATCTAGCCGACAAGTATGAAGCCATGGTCATGGTGGACGACTCACATGCAATTGGGTTCATTGGTGCAACCGGTGCAGGCACTCCAGAAATGTTTGGTGTACGCGACCGAGTCGACATTCTTTCGGGAACGCTCGGCAAAGCACTGGGTGGCGCATCGGGTGGTTACATTTCGGCACACCAAGAAATTGTTGACTTACTACGCCAGCGTGCTCGCCCGTATTTATTCTCCAACTCCATTCCCCCAACAGTGGTCGCTGGTTCGCTCGTTGCGCTCGACCTCGTTGCGCAAGGATCAAAAACTCGTGAGACACTCCGCGAAAATGCGAAGTATTTCCGCGATCAAATGTCGGCAGCTGGGTTCACCTTGCTGCCGGGTGAACACCCAATTGTTCCTGTCATGTTTGCCGACGAGCACGAAGCTGTGCGCATGGCAGCAGAGTTGTTCAAACTCGGTATCTACGTAGTGGCGTTTTCTTACCCTGTTGTTCCCATGGGCAAGGCTCGCATTCGTGTGCAAGTGTGCGCAACGCACACCAAAGCAGACATTGATACGTGTGTGGCAGCGTTTGTTACTGCGCGCAATCTCGGCAGCAACTAGTCGCGTTTTGTTAGGCGCAAGCCTTCGCCAAGTTTTGCAACGTCACTTCCATGTTTTTCCGATTGTGTGTTGCGCGATCAGCAACGCCACTCACCACTTTGCCTAACTTCGCCGAAACTTTGCCGCGATGATCTATCCAACTGTGAGTTACACGACAACCTTGGGCAGTTGGTTCTAATTCGTACACCCAATCACACCAATTCTTACCAAACACCATCAATCCAAAAGAAAACTTGCGCTGATCTTCAAGCGCGTTTACTTTCACCGAAGTTGACCAATTCTTTTTGCCGTTGCCATTTTTTCCTTTGAATGAAGCGCCAACAGCAGCAGTGGTTGCACCCTTAACCCACTCTCCGCCTTTGTTTTCAGGCGACCACTCACCCATTCGAGGTAAATCGGTAATCATCGCCCACACTTTTTCTACTGGCGCATTGATCTCTACAGAAACTGAAACTGGTGTCGTCATCTCTTCATTGTGTCACGACTGCGAAGACGTGCTTGACGAACGACGGGTTATGCGCCGCCACAGTCGTTGAGCGGCTGAAGAAGACAGGAATGGCAATGCAATTCGATATACCAAGCCAGGAACCACCACAGTCTTCCCACGACGAAGCGCTCTCGTCGTCGCGCGAACAACATCGACGGGTGTCAGCCACTTCTAGCCGGGAACGCTCTTGGTTAAGTGATCCAGTCCCGCTCTTCGATGCAAGTCGGTTCGCACGTATCCAGGACACACAGCAACAACTCGTACGCCCCGACCATGTACTTCAAGCGCAAGGCTGCGCGCGTACGAAGTTGCGTAGGTCTTTGCTGCTGCATATGGCCCCGCTTTGCGCATTGGCGTAAATGTGGCGATGCTCGAAACAATCACCACATCACCGCTGCCACGCTCCACCATTCGAGGCACCACAATCTCACTCAGCCGGACAATGCCAGCCGACATGAGGTAAGCAAGTTCGTCCAACTGGTCGCGGTCCGATGTGCCAATTTTCGCCGCATGTGTAACACCAGCATTCATGACGAGAACATCGACAGCTCCACACCGAGCGCCGACACTTTCCACACCGTCTTTATGAGCAAGGTCAGCAACAATCACTTCAGCATGCACACCGCGCGAACGCACAGCATGTGCAACACGCTCTAATTCAGATTTGTTGCGTCCTACCAGCACTAGCTCACTTGCTGTGTCTGCATACCAATGTGCAAAAGCCTCACCAATTCCCGATGTTGCACCTGTCACTAACACACGCCTATTCACATGTCTGAAACTAGTACTTCTTCACAAATGAATACTGATGTAGTGATACCGTAAATGCAATGTCAACTGCTAGTCACGACTCAAGCATCATTGCGCACAATCTTGTAAAGAAATACGGCGAAGTCACAGCGCTAGATGGATTGAACCTGGAGGTTCGTGCAGGCTCAGTTCTTGGACTTCTCGGCCCAAACGGTGCTGGAAAAACCACTGCTGTTTCAATTCTCACCACACTGGTTAAGCCAACCTCTGGTTCAGCCACCGTTGCCGGAATTGATGTGCTTGCTAATCCGCACGAAGTTCGCAAACGAATCGGACTCTCTGGCCAATATGCGGCAGTTGATGAACATCTCACTGCAACAGAGAACCTAGAGATGATCGCGCGGCTCTATGGAATGAACCGTCGCGAAGCTACATCTCGATCGCAGGAACTCATTGAACGTTTTCGCCTCACCGATGCAGCACACCGTCCACTCAAAACGTTTTCAGGCGGTATGCGTCGACGAATTGACCTTGCCGGCGCACTCATCGCTGACCCACCGGTGCTTTTTCTTGATGAACCAACCACTGGTTTAGACCCCGTGAGCCGCGGCGAACTATGGGATGTCATCCGCGATCGTGTCGCTCAAGGAACCACGGTTTTGCTTACTACTCAGTATTTAGAAGAAGCCGATCAACTTGCAAACCAAATTGTGGTGATTGACCATGGTCGCTCCATTGCAGAAGGTACAGCAGACGAACTGAAGCGACGAATTGGTGGCGAGCACCTTGATGTGCACATTGAGCGCCAAGACCAATTCGAACTCACTGAATCAATCTTGCGAGGCGTTGCCTCGGGTCCATTACGTGCCCACAGTGGCGATGGCGCATTTTCCGCGCCAGTAAAAAACGGTGTTCAAGCTTTGAGTCAAGTGCTTCGTGAACTTGAGGCAAAGAATGTTGCCATTATTGATATTGGATTACGTCGACCAACACTGGACGATGTTTTTGTTGAATTAACTGGTCACGCCGCAGAAGAATCGAGCAACGTATGAACATCCTTCGCGACTCTTTAGTCATTGCCCGACGCAACACCATTCGTATTCGGCGAGTTCCCGATGTCATGGTTTTCGTGCTCATCCAACCGTTGATGTTTGTTGTTCTCTTTGCGTATGTTTTTGGAGGGTCAATTGACATTCCAGGTAGCAGCTACCGAGAGTTTTTGATGGCAGGAATCTTCACCCAGACTGTGGTGTTCGGAGCAACGTTTACGGGTTCGGGACTCGCGGAAGATTTGCAAAAGGGTCTGATCAATCGCTTCAGGTCGCTCCCGATGTCGCCATATGCAGTAGTTGCCGGACGTACAGCAAGCGACGTGATTTATAACGTGTTATCGATTGCCATGATGTCCATTGCAGGACTTGCAGTTGGCTGGCGCATTCGCAGTTCATTTGTTGACGCAGTAATTGGCTATGCCCTGTTGCTGTTTTTCTCGTATGCATTTTCGTGGGTAATGGCTTGCATCGGTCTTGCAGTGCGCACACCAGAAGTGGTGAACAACGCATCGTTTATGGTGCTGTTCCCACTTACGTTTATTGCCAACACATTTGTGCCATCAGACAATCTGCCGGCAGTCTTTAGAACGATTGCTGAATGGAATCCTGTTTCGGCATTAACGCATGCAGCACGCGTTCATTTTGGAAACATCCCAGCATCGGCGCCTGAGCCCACAGCCTGGCCAATACAAAACAGCACGCTGTACACACTTATTTGGGCAATTGGCTTAATCGTGGTGTTTGCACCAATCGCGTCGCGTTCGTATCAACGAGCCGGAGCCCGCTAAATCGCTTTACTCGATGCGCAAGCCTGAGATTGCTCGGGAAATCACCAACTGTTGAATCTCTGAAGTGCCTTCAAAGATGGTGTGAATCTTGGCGTCACGGTGCCAGCGCTCGACTGGGTATTCGCGTGTGTAGCCATAGCCACCCAAAATTTGGATGGCATCTTCGGTAACACGCACCGACATTTCTGATGCGTAGTACTAGCTCTGTGAGCCTTCAGCGTTCTTGTAGCCGCCGTTCTTTGCAAGCCACGATGCACGCCAGATAAGCAAACGTGCTGCATCGATCTGGGTGATCATGTTGGCAAGTTTGAACGCAATTGCTTGGTTCATGATGATTGGCTTGCCGAATGCATGGCGCTCTTTTGCATAGTCCAATGCGTACTCGTACGCAGCGCGAGCAACACCAAGTGCTTGTGCACCAACAGCCGGACGAGTTGCCTCAAACGTTGCCATTGCTGGCTGCTTACCGCTTGGCGTTCCTTCGCGGTAACGCGCAAGTTTTGCATCAAGCTTTTCTTTTCCGCCCAACAAGCAACGACCAGGTACGCGAACATTGTCGAGCACCACTTCTGCTGTGTGGCTTGCACGAATTCCGTGCTTCATGTACTTCTGACCTTGTGACAAGCCTTTTGTTCCTGGAGGAATGATGAAACTTGCTTGGCCACGACCTTTCAGTTCTGGGTCAACAGCAGCAACAACCACGTGCACGTTGGCAATGCCACCATTAGTGATCCATGCCTTTGTTCCGTTCAATACCCACTCGTCATTTGCTTCGTCGTACACCGCACACGTGCGCAAATTTGAAACGTCGCTACCCGCATCTGGCTCACTCACGCAGAATGCGCCAAGCTTCACATCGTCTGGAGTTCCGTAACACTGTGGAACCCACTCCATCATTTGTTCTGGAGTTCCGTTTCCTGCAATACCTGCAGCAGCAAGACCAGAACCCATGATTGCCATGCCAATTCCCGCATCGCCCCAGAACATTTCTTCAATTGCCACCACCATGGTGAGACCAGTTGGGTCGGCCATTGCGTTCATGATGAAATCGAGACCGTACAAACCAATTTTTGCTGCCTCTTGCACAACAGGCCATGGGAATTCTTCTTTTTCATCCCACTCGTGAGCGGCAGGACGAATGGTGTCTACCGCGAACTGGTGAATCCAGTCCTTCAGTTGGAGTTGATCATCGTTAAGTGCAAGTGAAAATTCAGCCATGCGCACAAGTTACCGCACGGTAAGCGCAGATGCTATTTCGAGCGGGTAACGGGAATCTGCAGAATTGCAGGTGCGATTGACTCCAAAATGAGTTTTGCTCCTGGCTTATATACGTGTACTCCGTCCCAGCGGTAACTCAGGCTGTTGGCAACCTTGGGGTCTGAACACCATTCTTTAGGTCCGTTTACGAAGTACACCCCATCGTTTTCAGGTGCTGCCACTTCGCGCATTAATGCATTCAGGTGACCCGTACGAGCGTCGTCACCGCGCTGTGGCAACGGTGGAACTGGTCCGCCTTTTGATTCCACTGGTCGCATACACGCAACTTCGAGGAGCGCAACAGCAACATTTTGTTTGCGCAAAGCATCAATGCCACGTTGAAGCTGCGTCTTAAACATGGTGTCTGCAGGAACAGTGTTCACTTTGAAGAGAAAGCTATTGATCTGCAGATCCATCACTTCCCATGCACCGACTACCACCAATGCAACATCGGCTTTTGTTTGTGCCGCCGACTTTGCCCACTTTGTTTCAAACCCTTTGCAGTTAGCAAAGTTACGACGGAACTTTCCGCTAGTTCCACCGATACCAACACCTCGGTCGTACACGCCACAACCATCAATTGAACCGTTTGTAATTTCGAATGTTTTTTCAATGCCACTTGGCTTGTTGACTGCCAGCGAGTGAGCTTGTGAATCGCCAACAATAACCAAACGCCTCGGCAACTTTGCGAGCGTTGTGCTGGTGACTGGCGTATTCACCGCCGTGGTCGCCGTTGTCGGCATTGTTGTTGGCACAACAAACACCACCTCGGTGTTGCCCGTATCGACTGAAACATCGCGCGCCTGAATTCCAGACAACTGCACACTCGTTACTCCAACGAGTGCGGCGACCACAACAGTGAGTGCTACCGGAAGTCTGCGACGCATGGCTGACAATTGTCGCCGTTGGCGAAGCCAATTGCCAATCGCACCTTTTCGTGTTGGGGTTTCAATGAATTGATAAACAAACTCGTTAATGATGACCGTCACTGTTAATGCGTACGCAAGACGGATTGATGACAGTCGTGCACCGGCGATAACAAAAATTGGCCAATGCCACAAATACAAACCATACGAACGACGACCAATCTCGACAAGCAAGGGAATCGACAGCACTCGCTTCACCAGTGATGTTCCGGAACGTACGACGACCGCAATAATCACTGCAGATGCAACTGTTGCAGCAGCAAGACCGCCCCTATACAACTGCTCGTCGGCAACATGAATGGAAGCTGAGATATACCCAAGCGTTGCTAATGCACCAAGCGCTAATACATCGGCAAGACCAGATCGCACCCTCGCAAAACGAACAACTGCCTTTTTCCAAGGACGCCAGATACATGCCAGCGCCGCACCAAGCAACAGCCCGCTCGACCTCGTGATTGTGCTGAGATACAAAAAGTTGATGCGAGTTTCGTTATCAGCAGCAAACGCCAAAGCGGTTCCCACCATGACTGCAGCGGCCAAAAGCCCAATAACTACGGCCGAAATCCACCGTGGAATTCGCTTGTTTCCCAACACAAAAACAAAGACAATGGGCCACAGCACATACCACTGTTCCTCTACGGCTAACGACCACAGGTGTCGAAGCATGGGTAACGAGTTCGCTGCAAAGTACGGAGTGTCTACGAAATAGATCTGCCACCAATTCGAGAAGTAGCCGAGTGCAGGTAAGACATCTTGACGAAAATCTGGGGCGGAATCTTTCGCAAAAAATGTGACGGCTACAAGAGAAGCAATCAGCATGGTGAATAATGCCGGAAGCAACCGACGCGCACGTCGTATCCAAAACTGCTTCAGGCTCACCTTGCCCGAAACATGTTGTTCGTCAATCATTAATGACGTAATCAGAAAACCACTGACAACAAAAAACACCTCGACGCCGATGAATCCACCTGGAATCCACTGAATTCCTGCGTGATACAAAATGACAGCAATAACACTCAGTGCACGCAAGCCATCAAGTGCAGGCTGATAGCCCATGCGTGTTTCTTCGCTCATTTTGTGTGATGCAAGGATCGACGCGATGCAATAACAATGGCGATCAAATACACACCTGCGCCAAGCGTGAACGGTGCCCCAATGCCAATGTGATCAAAAGCTAAACCCGCTAGCGGCGGGCCAACTACACGTGCAAGAGCATTTGACGATTGCTGAAAACCAAGCACTTGTCCGCGTTTTGATTCAGGAGCAGAGTTTGCAACCAGTGTTGTGAGTGAAGGGCTTGCAATTCCCGCCCCAACCACCATTAAGGCAAGTGCAAGAACCAATACAGGCCATATGACCGCTGCGCCGAGGAACAACATTCCCACTGCAACACATACCTGACCTACTCGCAGCAACTTCAGCGAACCGAACCTTTGCGTAAGCGGTCCAATCAGTCCACCTTGCACCGCAGACATCAACAATCCGACTGCAAGAAATACTGCTGCCGTGCCAGCCTCCGTCAAGTTAAAGCGTGACCCACCGAACAACGAAAATGTTGCTTCAAAACCTGCAAATGGAAGTACCGAGAAAAACCCGATCAGCACAAATGACGTGATGTTGCGCTGTTTTGGTTCATCCACAACAACTGGTTGCTCCTCACGTACCTGCTTTGTTTCTGGCAAGCGAATGATTGCTGCAACTGCGTTGATTGATGCAAGCACGCCCGCAACGTAAAACGGAACGTGTGGTCCGCCAAGTGCAGCTAAACCGCCAAGTGCTGGACCAACAACAAACCCAACTCCAAAAGCCATGCCCAACATGCCGAGCATTCGCGCTCGCTGCTTTGGAGCACCAAGGTCGGCAATGGCGCTTTGTGCAACCGACACGCTTGCTCCCGATGCACCGTCAATCAGTCGACCTAAAAACAGCACCCATAACGCACCCGCCGCACCAGTGATGAAGCTGCCGATAGCAGTACCCATGAGCGAAATAACGATGACGGGTTTTCTGCCTACACGATCCGACCAGCGCCCCAGTATCGGTGAAAACACCATTTGAGCCAATGAAAACGAGGCAAACAACAGACCTACTTGAAAACCATTCGCACCATACCGATCGGCGTAACGGCCAAGAATTGGCGCAACAATTCCAAAACCCACCATGTCGAGCGCAACGGTGGACCAGATGACCCAAAAGCCACGTGGCAACGGTTCGCGAACTGGTTTCTCAGTATTCATGTTGAATAGAACCGAATCTAACTACGACGCACTCGCGTGCCGTCTTTCGTGGTTTCCACCACATAGCCGGCCGCTTGAAGTTCGTTGCGAATTGCATCCGCTTGTGCAAAATCTTTTGCTTTACGTGCAGCGTCTAATGCATTTGCGCGCTCCACAATTGCCGAATCAATGTCGTCTCCAGCGCGCAACTTCAAACCAAGTGCATTTGTCATTTCAATAACTGCATTTGCGAGTGCTGCGGTAGTTGCAGTATCGCCAGTTTCTGCAGCGATATTTGCACGACGCACTGCATCAAAAATCAGTGCCATGGCTGACGAAGTGTCCAAGTCATTATCCATGCACGTACGGAACTGAGCGATCACGGTTGCATCTGGTTCAGCAGTTGGCAACGATGCATTTGCCATGCGATTTGCGAAGCCATCAAGCCCAGCGAGTGAATTCACAGCCGCATCAATGTTGTCTTGTCCAACTTTTACCGGTGAGCGGTAGTGAGTTTGCAACAGCAACATGCGATACGCGCGTGGGTCGTAATGCTGCACCAAGTCCACAAGGTTGGTCACGTTGCCCAGGCTCTTTGACATTTTTTCGCCTTCGGTGTCAACAACAAATCCATTGTGCATCCAGTGCTGAGCGAAAGTTTTTCCAAGCGCCACTGCTTGGGCACGTTCATTTTCGTGATGCGGAAAGCGCAAGTCTGCGCCACCACAATGCAAGTCAAAACCTTCGCCGAG
>JACCDG012033911.1_pt1 | contig 11733 bp, 24 predicted proteins | sample 7442471 | NCBI WGS metagenome assembly JACCDG01 (sample SAMN15323444, study PRJNA562643) | freshwater metagenome | isolation source: river surface water | place: USA:Blue River Watershed | collected 2017-08-17
CTGTCGGCGGTTGACCGTATGGGTTTGAATTCATTCATCGTACAGTTCGTTATACATCATATCCATCACTTGGTCTGGCTCAATAATCCATCCGCGTGCTGGGTTGTTGGAACGCTTAGCAAAGTCCATCATCTTGAGATTCTTTTTATTCTTCTTGATGTACTTCTTTAAACGCTTGACAGAGATAACAGCAAATGCACCCTCCTTGCCGTCTAGGGTGTAGACGTAGACCCACCATCTTGCTTTCGTAACATTGATGCCGGACGGTTTCCAGACTTGGTTGCCCTCTTCATCTGTTTTGCGATACGGGTTTTGCTCAACCTCGATGGCCATTCGCCCATTCCTGTATCTGTCAGTTTTGACTTCGAACGCTCCACCGCTGAGCGAGTCAAGAAACGATTGTACGAATTTTTCTCCCTGTTGTCCATACTCTAAATCCTTTTTGAAATTGAAGTTTGATGCTGGGATATCCCAGTCTGAGTTTTTGCTCATCGCTTTGTCACCTGTAGTTTGTAGACCAGTTTGTCGTCTGTGTATGCAACACCGTTCAAACCGTCTAGGATTGACTTGGCGTAGTTGTCGATATCCCCACGCAGTGGGCTTGGCTCTAGTGTATCATACTCTGTCAACGTAACCGTGAACTTGTCTTTGTATAGACTGATGACTAGAGAGACTGGCTTTTCTGCGCAGAAGCCGTCATAGGCTTCTCTGACTAGGCGTTCAAACTCTAGGGTTTGGGCGGGTGTGAATACCCGCCCTCTACGCCCTAGTCTTGGTCGCTGTTTTACTTTGGGACGAAACCTAAAGGTTTGTTTGTGCTTACGCATTTGCACCGTCCCAAATGATGTTGTATGAGCGCTCTATGATTTTGATGAGTTCTTGGTCACCGTCTGTACGGAGATAGAACTTACCCCATCGGGCGTCGCCAGATTTAAGAACCGCAAAACTTTCTCCAGCTGTGCAACCTGCGTCTCTGAGTTTACAAGCAAGTCGAAAGAGAGTCGAAGAACGGTCTGTTCCTTCGAGTGGTCCGTCTCGCCAGATGACGTACGGTATCGCTCCTGCTTTTCTGAGAATGGATTTGACGTCGGCACTGGTTTCTTGATGGATGACGTGTGTTCGTGGTGGTTCTTTCCAGAGTCCAGCGATTCCATCCAGCTGTTCAAATGACGCTCTGTGTTGCAATGCTTCGGACAAGAAGCGTTGCAGTGGTAGCGGTTCATCATTGTCGTCGAGTATGTATCGCTCATCGTATCTTCCTTCAATAGCGTTGGGGTATGGTAGGCGTACGTAGTTGCCGTAGCCTGTGCCTGCTGATTCTTGTTTTGGGTTTACTTCTTTTGCTGGGTAGTTGACCGCTTGATGTGCAGCGAGGAATGCTCGTCGCATTGTGGCGGCTGGTACAAGTGAGTCTGCGAAAACCCACACGTGGTATCCACGGCGTGTTTTCTCAACCCACGATTTGATGTCCTTTACAGTGAATGCCATTTGAATGTTGCGTGCACTGTCTAGGTCGTCAACGTCAATGTCTGTACATCCCCACACCGTATACCAACTGCTCTTGTACGGCAGTAGCGGATACACACCAATCAGTTCATCACCTTGTAGGTGGTTCAGGAATGTGTCGCTGGTGAGTGGCTTGCGTATGCAACCGCCACCCCACGAGCCGTACACATCTCCACGCCCACGGAACAGGGTGGTGAATGAGTCGAGGATGTAAGGGGTTATTGGAACTCTGACTGTGACCATTGCGCCCTCCGTAGATACTGGTCGGGTAATTCGCCGGGCTTCAGTTCCCACAGTCGGCCCGTCTTGATATCCAACTCAAAGTCAACGTCGTCAACTAGCGTGCCACCCGGACGTTTGTTCTTCAACAAACTTAGAGTGACCGTGTATTCGTGGATACGCTGGTCATACACCAAAGATTCTAAACGCTCCTGTGCTTTCTCGCTGTGGTTTCTGTCCAGCTTTTCACGCAGGTCGTTTATCTCTGACATAATCTCATACTTCTTACGGCGCACACCAATAATACTGGTGGCTTGTTGTTCACCACCGTACGCACCTGATGACATTGTTAGTTTCTTACCTTCGGCACCACTGGAGCGTGATGTTTGGTGTAGTACTAGCATTGGAATGTCGTGGCGTCTGCCGAAGCCCTTTAGGTATCCTGCTTTCTCTGGCACCATTTCGCCTGCTTCGACAAGTTCCAAATAGTCCACGACCATAAGGTCAGGCTTAGACCCCCAGACATCACAGACTTCGCCGTAGGCTCGTTCCATATCTGCGGGTACGAGAGGTTGGTCGAATACAGCAAGGTTTGGAAAGTCTTCCTCTGCTGTTTGACGCAACAAATCAATCGCTTCTTTGTCGTCTTCGGCTACTCGCTGTTCAAGTATGCGTGCATCAATGTTGTGGTGCATACACACAAGCTTGGTGAGTACCAGTGTCTTCGGTTCGTCAGGGATAAACAACGCAACTTTCTTATCACGATTGTTGCGTAGCGTATGTAGAAGTACCAGTGTCTTGCCACCGTGTGAGTAGCCTAACATCATTGCTAGTTCGCCGGGTGCGATACCTCGCATCTCGTTGTCTAGCGGTTCGATGCCCAAGTACACTCGCTCTTCAGGGGACTGTGCCCACCGTACGAATGAGTGTGCAGCTTCTGTGAGTGGCACATAGTGTTTGTATTCGCGGGCTAACGACGAGATGGGAGCAGACACCTGTGTGTCTGCCCCCACTTCGTTCCATCCCGCTTGAATTTGCTCAAGCGTTAGTCGCATTATGCTCCCTTAGGTGGCCAGTATGCTTTTTCTTTGTCGTTCACAGCCTTAAACCAAGGACGCTTCGGGTTTGCAGCGAGGTCGCCACGGTTGTCGTACACTTCTGTGACGCCATCCTTTTGACACGCTGTAATCAACCACGATGGGATTGGACCTTGCTGGTCGTTCTTGATTCGAACAGTGAATCCTTGTTCGGTTGCTGTTGGAAATGCAGCCCGCACAATCTGTTCGGTGATTGGTGCTTCACCATTGTAGATTGCCTTCATCAACAGTTCAGTAACTGCTTCGAAGTTGTCGGCAAACAAACCAATGTCTGCGCTGTTGCAGGTAAGTTCGCTTGCGATTTTTGCAGCGACCTGCGTAATGATTGACTTGTCCTTATCCATTGCTAACCTCCAATGGGTTGTTGTCGGTGTCACTGATGCGTGAACCTTTACAGATTGACCAGTACGGACACCACTTCTCTGAGCAGAGACCGTGTTGGTCGTTTGCAATCCAAGGGGTTTCTAATCCCAAGGATGTACAGGATTGCACAATCGACTGGACTTGATGTTTGAACCAGTCAATGTGTGCTTCCGTTCGCACAACAGGAACGATTTGACCAACGCTATTCTTAGTGCGGGTCATCACTCCATAGTTGAAGCGTACGGGAAATTCATTTGACCATCCGTTCTCAACGCACGCCAGTGCGTACGCTGATGCTTGAATGGCTTGTCGTTGCTTCTCGCCTTGTGAGTACTTGCGAGCCGCTGTCTTCCAGTCCCAGATTACACCGTTAGGGTCGATGTAGTCGATAGTGCCACCGAGCCACACAGCAGGCTGTGCGTCAAACGGTAGTGATGTGTCAACCGGCAGGTCGTACAGTTTGACACCGAACTTCTGCTCGCACTTACCACCCTTGACGACACTGGGTGCAATGTCGTTCATGAATGTGTCGAACAGAAGCCCTGTGTACATAACCATCTCGTCAGTACCACTTGTTGAGTTGATACGGAACGGTTCGGTTTCGATAAGTTCCTTCAACGTCTCAAGTGCTTTTTTCTTGCCGTCAGTTTCGTTCGTCAGGTATTCTTCAATACCAGCGTGCACAGCGGTGCCAATGTGTGTGGCGTCAGAACCTGTGCGCCACTCAGGCATTACGACACCAAGCCGTGAACGCTCGGGACAAATCATTACATCATTCAGCCAAGACTGGCGTACCCAAATTTTTCCATCTTCGGCTAATCTCAAAGCAGACCTTTTCTTTCCAAGCGTTGTCGTAGTTTTGTAACATACGACTTACTTATTGTATACTGAAACCTGTCAACGATTTCTTGTCGCAGGGGTGTTGGTTGTTTGCCGTCACGGATACCTTGAACAAGATACCGATAAACTTCGTCGGGCAGTTTGGTGAAAATAAAATCGTGGTTGCGTTGCTCCATAATCTCTTCGGTTTTGAATTTTGCCAAACCAGTTCGCGCTATGTCTAGTAGTTCAAACCAGTGTGCTAGTGAACCATCCCACTTGCCGAAACTGGCGATTGCTTCGCCGTTCGTATAGTCCCAAGGGATAGCAAGATAGTCGTCGGATGTTGTCTCAGGAATGATGACGTCACACAGGCACAGTTCGTTGTGCTCAAGGACGCCACAGCCTTCGGGGCTAGCGGTCATAGGACTCCTTTGTGTATGCTAGTACTGGTGCGCTCGCCACCCTGTGGTGGCGTGCGCTTCGGGTTCTTCCCCCACCCCCTGTAGTCCCCCTCCCCCGTGGTCGGGAGTATAAGAAAGCCCCTGTCAACGCTTGGTCATTTTGTAGACCTTGCCGTTGTGGTTGTAGCAGGTTGGTGGCTCTGATAGTTCTATCTCTGTCTTGAATGCGTTGCCACATTTAGGACAAACCCAAACTTTCCATTTCGTCGTCGACATCTAGTTTCACCTCCTTAAGGTAGTTGTCAATTGCCAGCCACAGTTCGTCAAGCATATCGCACTTCTCTGCGTAGTCCGGCATCTCATAACCTTCCATCATATCTCCCATTTCGTGCATCACGATTGTGGCTTTATTGATGATGTCGTTGATTAGTGGTCGTAGGTCTTTCATTTGTTTCTCCATGCTGTCCAAGGGTTGGGTACGGTTGGTTCTAGATAGTCGTTGTTACGGATACAGCCCCAGCCATTAAAGCCGACAGGCTGTTGTGTGGCTCCAGAGGCGTTCTGATAGCCTCTGAGAGCGATACGGTTGGCTACCACCACCTGCTCGGCTCGGGTCGCTCTGTCGGGCGTTGGTGCAAACTCCTCGCCCCCAAATCCACGCCAAGTTGCAAGGTAGATGCCGAGTCCACCAGCCCACTGACCACCGTTGCGCCAGTTGCTAGCAGTTTCGCACTGAGCAACCTTGTTCCAATAGCTATCCGTTGGTAGTTCCAGTGTAGCAAGCCATTCGAACGGCCACGCACTTGGCTCAGGTATTGTGGTCGTGACAGTAGTTGTCGTTGTCGTCGTGGTAACAATGTCAAGTAGCGAGAAAACATCTGTGTCCTTTGTTGTGGTAGTCGTTGACAGTGGGGTGTAAGATAAACTGTTGTAGGTCGGAGCACAAGCCCCGACCAACAAACAGAACATTGAAATAGCTAGGCGTATCAAACAACGTCTCCTTGTAATCCGTCATACATCACGGCACTTAGTTTCTGTGATGCAGACACAAGTTGCTTCAGGTCTGCTTCCACATCTGAGTGGTATTGTGTTGATGACATACGCTCGAGTTTGCGTGTCAATTGGTCGCAACCAATGTTTAGCGACTTGATGACGGCACGCAATTCTGCGTAGGTAAATGTGACTTGGTATTGTGCGTTCATTGTGTACTCCATTGTATCGTGCGTTGACTGTGGTTTTATTGCTGTTTTAGAACGGGTCAACTTCGTTCTCCATTTCGTAGTTGAGTGGCAAGCCGTCCTCGTACAATCCGTCAAGGATTTCAACCATAGCCGTCTGGCATTCACGACGCAACGCAACCATAGGAATGCTTCCCATCTGACGCAACGCACGACGGGCAATCACACGAGCAGTGCTTGCAGGCACAGTCGGAAGAACAGTGCGTGTGTCTGATGGGAACGTCTCTACGGAGAGATGTCGGGCTCGCTGATGTAGCTCGGCGTCGTCTCTCTCCTCAATCGCGCGGAAGTCGGAGTTGATAGAGCGCACAATGTTGTCAATGCTGGCAATGTATCCGGTGGACACAACATTAGGATTATGTCGTGATGCACTAGCAAGCGACATACCACTATCGATTACGCCAGCCCAAGTGACACGACCTGTCGAGCCACTACCTGATTGTGTGCCGTTAGCAATTGCGGCGATAGTGTCGGCAGATGTGTTGATACTAGAGTCGGCGTTGATGCCGTAGATAGATGAACGCACAGTGTCCGAGACGCGACTGAGGAAGTCGCTAGCAGAATAGATGTCAGTCCCTGCAATGTCGTAGCGGACGTGAAGTGTGATGATGGCTTCGTACTTTGTTGTCATTAGATTGCTCCTGTTTTGTTAGTTGATAGTTTACGGTCGTAAACCATTAGAAGAAGTCGATTGGTGAGTCGTAGTTACCGATAGAGTGTGCACTCTGCGAAACTAAGTCAGACTGTGGTGGATAACAAGAGCACATCATTCTGTCCTCGAAGCAGAACCAACAGGTGTCACATTGTGGACACAAGTCAGCGTCGTTGATGTTGGTCTCGTTGAATGTGTGTGTGTAACCACAGGTCGCACAAATCCACAACTCCTCCCACACAGTATCGCCGTTGTGGTCTTCGTATGAACAGTCAATCACATACGGGCTGTCAGTCGGGTCGTCATAGTCTGTGTCAGACGGCGTATACACACCCTTGTCGGTCTTAGACCAACCACTTGTGTACATACCACCACCAGAGTATGTGTAGCGTTCGTACTTGTATGAGTTGTTAGACCACCACACACCGTTGCTGTCCCAATGACCGTCACGCTCGTTGATGATAGTGAAGTCATTCTGAACATCAGGGTTGGCAGACAAGAACACAAGCTTAGAACCACTAGCAAACTTGGCTAGTTTCTTACGCATCTTCTTACTGTTGAGAGTGGAAGCACCACCCCACGCAGGGAACATCTCCTCAGCGAAGATACGAGTATCCGACTTGCCGTTCTTAGCAGCAATGGGCAACATACCGTTGTGTGCAACAACAGTTAGTTCATCTCTGCCAACTTGGAATGGGTGACAGTTCTCAACGGTCGTACCACCGTGCGTTGTGATACGAGAGTGAAACAACGCAGGGCCTTGATACTTGTCACGCAACGATAGAAACTCGTCTGCAATCTGAATAAACTTCAGACCAGAGTTGTGAATAATGTTGCGACCAGTATGAATGGCGTAACCAAAACCGTCAGGATTATTAAGAGCACCTGTAGCCAACAAGTCAATGTCGGGTTGGGTGTATTCAGGAATGAAAGTTAGTAGACACATTGTTATTAAACTCCCTTTGAGTCAGCGTATTCGTTGAAGTGTGTGAAGCCGTTGCGTGAAGTCCATTCACGGAAGCGTTCCCAATCGTGAGCACGCTTGATTGAGATGTTGTTGCGCGTCTCTTGTGCGTACTGTGCTACGGCGTGCACAGCCTCGATACGAGAGATGAATGACTCAGGTCGCAGTGTACCCTTGAAGAAGCGCAACTCAATAGTGTTACGGTTCTGCAAGTTGAGTGCAACATAACGGTCGCTGTTTGCGGCGTGTTGTTTGCGTGCGAAGTGCTTGGTGTACTGCAACATTTGTGATTGCTCGTACTCACTCCACGAAGCGTATGACGACTCACTACGACCAGCAATCTTCTTCCATTGTTCTGCATTGGAGTAGAACATTGACATAAAGCGATACATAGTTGTCGGGTTATTCGCAAAGAAAGACTTGTTGATGTGAATGTGCAAGCCACAGGTGCGAGTTTGTGCAGAGCGCATACCAACCTCAGACAAGTCTCGCAGTCGTTCCCACGGGAATGTGTCACGAACAATCTCGAGAGACATTGGGTGAGACACCATCTCGAAGCCGTTGCTGAGAGAACCGTCTTCCTTGAAGTAGCACCAGTTCTTGAAGATGTCGTTAGCAAGTTCTACACCCTCGTAACGCTCGCAGTTCACTGCTTCCATCTCTAACTCAAACCCAGTCACGCTAATGTTGGGTGGCAAGATGTTGGAGTAGCGTGGCGCACCGTTACGCATAAACGCAAACACAGCCTCGGGCTTGAATGACCACGACTGAACAATTCCACGGACACTCTGACTTTCGCTATCGCAACCGTCAGGACATTCGCTGTAGTGGTTTGTGTTCCATTGCAGGTCGCAGTTATCGCAAGAAGCGTAACACTCGTCATAGCAACCTTGACATACATAGTAGTCACAGTTGATAGAGATGGCGTCGTCATAGTGCAGAGATGTTGAACAGTCTTCACACTGGGTTGAATTGTCGTCGCAAGCCTCGCACAGTTGGATTGTGTGCCAAGTTACACGACGGCGAACCTCGTGGTCAATCATTGACTCACGCTCTACCTCGTCTTGACACCAGTGACACTGGTGCATTTCGGGTTCGTCAGGAATTGCTTCGTTGACTGGGTTTTCATTGGGGCTCTGGTCGATAGTCATTACTATTCTCCTTGTTTGTTGTTTGTTGTTTGTGGTTTACGCTCGTAAACTGAGCGCATCAAGACCGAGCGTTGCCGTTGTAATCAACAACGTTCAGGTCGAGAACTGGTGTAATAAGCCAACGCATACCGACATTGTTCTGTCGTTCAAAAGCTGGCAAGTCAATGTCATCAACGAATGTTACTTTTCCTGCTGACTGGTCTACGCATTGCCAATAAAGGATTGCGTCGTTCTGTCGTGCACGATACACAACACGGTCAATGTTATTGTCTGGTTTCATTTGATTTCTCCTTGTGTGGTTGGGCGTGTGTATCCAAAGTCAATCTGTTTATTTCGCAGTGCCGTAGCAATAACTGCTAAGTCCTGTACTGTTTGTTCAAGTCTGTTGCGCACAGACGCAGGTAGGTGAATGTTTACGCTTGTGTAGAACTCGTCATACATAGCAACAGGGCGAGAGAAAGATACTTCTCCGTCTTGCTTGATTATGGAATTGAGAAACTCGTATGCGCTCATAACGCCGTTAGTTCCGTCAAACCAAATACGGTCAAGCCTGAGATACTGGTTCTCCTTGTCGTATTCATCGGGCATTGAGTCAATGTCGAAATAGGTTTTCATTTGTGTTTCTTTCTGTTAATAGTTATCGTCGTCGTCGAATGTGAATAAATCGTCATCACGAATGAAGTCACGGAAAGTGACTGAGTTTTCGTAGCGAGTACATTTGTCAATGTCCAATCTGTCAATGGCGTTCTCTAACCAATAGATGGCGTAGCGACGCAAGCGAAACTTGATAGGAAGCAAACGCAACCGTAGTTCTGTTCTCTTATTCATTGTTGTTCCTTTCAGCCGTACTCATTGAATGGGTCAATGTCGAACGACTTTGGTGTCAGGTTCTTTGACTGTTCTGCGTAGTTAATAAAGATTGAGAGCACCTCATTGTTTCTCTTGAGCAAATGTTCTGACGCACCACGAAGATACGAAATGTCAATAGCGAAACTCTCAGCGTCAGAGTAATCGCCACACACATAGTTCTCAGCCAGCACAGACAGTTCGTTTGTGACGGCGTGTAGACGCTGTGCGTAAGTAAGTTTTTTCTTGAATGGGTTTTTCATTTTGTTTTTCTTTCTGTTTACGGTCGTAAACTACAGGAACGGAATAAACCGTTCAATAATGATGTGGGCAAGAATGCAATACGCAAGATGATGTAGTGAATGCTTGATGAATGTCACGACACACCCAACGCATTCAACATTGAACGGTGTTCAGGGTGCAGGCTAGAAAGCAAACGCCCAATGGCGTTGTCGTATGTTTCCAAACGAGCCTCGTATCTACGCAACTGATGACGCAGACGAGCAGTATCCGGCACAGTACCGTTGGTCATAGCCACCTCCCACTCATCATTTATGTCATCATTTATTCCGTCAATGATTGACTGACAGAAATTACGGTCATCAATCACCTTGTGAATGAACTCAAGGATAGTGTCCAATGTAATCATTATTTGTTTTCCTTTTCTATCTGTTTGATAAGCCCACGCACTTGCTTTAGTTCTTGAATTAATTTACGACTAACTTGTCGTTCAAAGTCAAGTTCTTTCTGTGCTTGAATTTTCTTATTAGTAACTTCTATTGAAAGGTCAATAACCTTTACAATTTCCCTTTTTAGTTTTTCTATTTCTTCGCGAAGCGAGGCAGAAGTTTTTTGCTCATTTTCCAACTTGGTCATAAGTTCGCAAGTCATTACTTATTTTCCTTTGGCTTAGATGTGAACTTGTTGTAGCGAACTGAACGGTGACCACCAGTATCGCAACGGTTCTTACAGCAGAACCCGACATTTGGATTGCGAACAACTTCCCACTTAGGGAGATGTTCGTAATCGTCATACTCCTCGTCAGCGAACCACTCAAGCATACGCTCGTAGTGCTTCAACTCACTTGGAATTGGCATTGGCTTGTAGACAATTGAAGTGTCACCATTGTACACCTCAAATTCTGTCTCTTCGTACAGCTCCTTCCAGTCGCAAAACGGCTTCAGGTAGCTGGTCTCTTTAATTGGCATAAATGCCCTTTCGCTATCTAACTAATCGTCAGTCACACTCACAGGTGTGATACGCCTTACGGCGTTTCATAGGGTAGACGCGATTTACGGTCGTAAACTATTACAGTTGGTTACCCGAAAGGAAAGTGCGTGAGCGAAGCGCCTTGTCAGCAAACTCAGCCTGCGCAATAATTTCCTCTTGCTCATCAACGAGAGCATTCACTTTGCGCTCGTTTGACTTGATGAAACCGAACAACTCGATTTCCAACTGGTCAAGCATCTCTTGTGTAGTCATTTCTGACCCTTTCTGTTTACTGATAACTCATCAGTGCAGATACTCATCTGCATACGCCATACGGCGTTTCGTTATGTCAGCGATTAGGAACAACAACCGGCATCAACGGAAGAAGAGCGTCAATAGCGTCAGTAAGCATGTCTGCAAACTCGCCATCATATGAAACTTGCTCTTCGTATTCACGCCACGCAGACAACTCATCAACCAAGTCGTTGATTTGTGAACGCAATTCATTCCAAGTCTTATGGATTTCAGTCATAACTGACCTTTCTATTTGTCTGACACTCATCAGTACGAGCACTCACTCGTAGACGCCTCACGGCGTTTCGTGTTGGTTTACGGTCGTAAACTATTTGACGCCTTTTTCAGCGAGCATAGCCAACAACTGAGCAACAGTGAACTGCTTAGCAGACGCCTTAGCGTCAAACTTTGCCTTCTTTGTATTCGCAACCTTCGCAGGTGCTTTTACTTTTTTGCCGTAACGGGCTTCACGAATGTGATTTACGCCCGTAAACTCAGACACAACATCTTCAATAGTTGCGTCATCTTCCATTGTTTCAGACAGAAACGCAATCGCCCACTTGATGTGGGAAAGGTTCTGCTTGACAGTCGCCAACTTGTTTAAGCCAGCGTCTTCCAATGTCGTTCCAAACTGAACGGTATCTAGACCAGAGCCCAAATACAGTTCATACACCTGACACCAACCTTGTAGGTCGTATGCGCCAGCCTTACGGAACGATTCGCCAGCACCTGAACGGTACTCACGAATGATGTCTTGCTTTTTCATTGTCTTTCCTTCCGAGTTTACGCTCGTAAACTCGCTCGTGATGGATACCCCAACGCCACTGTGGTGCTGAGGCAGGAAGAGGCGCACAGCCTCTCCACCTATTGTTTTGTGGGGGTTTCCAGCATTCTAGTTGTTGCGCCACAAGGGTTCTAGGGACACGCACAGACCCCCCCCGAGCACAGCCCCCCGTGCCCATACAGTGGAA
>JACCDG010040072.1_pt1 | contig 11732 bp, 12 predicted proteins | sample 7442471 | NCBI WGS metagenome assembly JACCDG01 (sample SAMN15323444, study PRJNA562643) | freshwater metagenome | isolation source: river surface water | place: USA:Blue River Watershed | collected 2017-08-17
CCAGACGGATCGTCATCTGCAACTCCAGTTATGACACCTGGGCCGATAGATTTTTTAAGACGGTTCCAGGTAAATTTCATGGTACTAGTATAATATAGCCAGTAGCCAGTAGCCAGTAGCCAGTAGCCAGTAGCCCGAGGAGCGAAGTGGTCTAACAATCAGAAGAAAAAGGCGGCAGACCACAAGTCCCTAGTAACCAGTAACTAGCAACTATATACTTAAGCGATGTCTAAGATGGACCCATTTCTCGAGTATGTGCTCTACGACCTCTTCGGTGAAAGTGAGCCAATTACCTGGCGTGCGATGATGGGGGCCTATATGCTCTACTATGAAGGGAAGCCGTTCGCGATAGTTGAGCGTGAGGAACTTTATTTTAAGGGTTCAAAAGAGACCAGGGACTGGTATTTAGAGAGAGGAAGTAAACAATTCACCTACAAAAAGAAAGGGCAGGACGCGCACCTTTATTATTTTTTTGTACCAGAAGAAGTGTGTGAGGATAGGGAAGTGTTTAGAGAGTGGGTGGGTATAGCTTATAGTCATTAGGTTGCAGCTTTGCACAAGCAGCAAAGTATACTTTTATTTACAATTTTAGACTTGGTGTGCAACTAAGTTTCTATATACTTCATTATTTTGCAGGAGCTCATCATGACTTCCTTCTCCGACAACTTTACCTTTATCCATGACAATAATTTTATCAGCGTCACGTACAGTTGATAGGCGATGAGCGATGATAATAGTTGTTTTACCTTTAGAAACTTCATTAATTGCTTCCATCACTTTTGCTTCATTCTCAGTATCGAGAGAAGAAGTCGCTTCATCGAAGATAAGAATTTCTGGTTCCTTGATAATTGCCCTGGCTATTCCGACACGCTGGCGTTCGCCCCCTGACAATTTAATGCCGCGTTCGCCGACAACAGTGTCGAACTTTTTCTCTCCAAGTCGGTGGTAGAACTCGGTGATTCTTGCTTGTTTAGCAACGTCCTCTAATCTTTCTTCTTTTGCTCTTCTTTCATTGTCCTTGGCTCCCAACAGAATATTTTCTTTAATCGTATCATCCAGGAGGTCAACGTGTTGCTCTACATAGCCGATATATTCGCGTAGGTATCTTGCATCTACATTTTTTAGTTCCTGTCCTCCTATTGAAATAGAGCCTTCATTGTAGTCGTAAGCGCGCAAAAGAAGCTTGACGATAGTTGACTTTCCGGAGCCTGATGAACCGACAAAAGCCGTTGTTTTGTGTGCTGGGATAGTGCACGAAACAAGGTCAAGAACAAGGGATTTGCTTTGTGGGTAAGAGAAAGAAAGATTGTTAATGACGATATCTTCAGTAAACGACAGGTTCTTTGTACCGCCCTCGCTAAAACTAGGCTCTTTTTCTATTGCCTCTAAGTACTTTTCTGCCTCTAAGTACCATACAGGCAAATCTCTTGCTAATGATGAAAAGTTGTTTATATTGTAATATAGTCTGGAAGTTAAACTAAACACAAGATAGAGAGTTCCAACGGCAAAGTTTTCTTGTAAGTAGAGAATAGCCGCTATGCCGAGTGAGATAAGCTCTGCTGCGTCTTGTACATTAGAACGCTTAAAGACGTGAGAGACATTTAACATTCTTGTTGTCAGATGATGTTCTACTGCTGCTCCTCTTTTTTCTAGATATTTTTTAATAAAAAAGTTTTCCCTTCCGAAGAACTTTGCAAGAGTAAGGTGTGTAAAAGACTCTGTTCTTCTTTTGTTTTGTTCGACCCAGTTGTCCCTATTTTTTAGGACATATGGATAATGAAAAACCCTGAAACGGTAAGATATATAAAATAGTGCGACCATGATTACAAAACTTACTACGCCTAAGAGGACGCTGTAGTACGCAAGTGTCGAAAGTGCGATGATGGTGTATAGAATAGTCGGAATAACGTTAGTAATTAAAGAAGAGATAATTGAGTTCGTTGCACCCTCTCCTCGGTTGATGATCGTCAGCTTAATAGCAGAGTGGTCTTCAATATGTTGCGATACGGTAAGGTTGAGGATCCTTCGTAGTGAGTACTCTTGGAGGTATTGAGAGAGGGTTTCGCTTAGCTTCGTCTCTCGTATTTTTTCCTGGAAGTAGAATACGACATTCATCATGATTATGACAATGAGCCAGATGCCAAAAATAACAGAAGCATCCCTAAGCGACCTGAGGACGAGATTATTAATAAGATGACTGTTAAGTACAGTGACTACAATAGAAAAGGCCTGGAAAAGAAAAACTAGACAGACCTGAATGTAGAAATACTTGTGGTAAGGTTTAACAATTTTCCAAAGAGTCTTAGTGATAGAAATATATTTCTGCATTGTGCTAGCATAGCAGACCTTTACAAATTTTGTAAGTCTTGTTTTATGATAATTGGCTGTGATATACTGTATGACAAGAAGAGGGAACTTAAAAAAGAAAAGCGCCATGTGGCGCTTTTCTTTTTTAGCCAATTACGAATAACTAATAACTAATTACGAATTACCATTTTATGCATGCAAGTGAAGATAAATATCTTCAAGCGCACGGACTGCATCACCTGCTGCAATATTATTCTGATGATAGAGAACGTCAGTACAGTCGCCAGCTGCCCAGATACCCTTCATTGATGTTTCTTGTGTGCGAGGATTGATGATAACGTTGCCAGTTTCGTTAAGTTCCACAAGACCATTTAAAAACGATGTAGCAGGAATCTGTCCGATTTCTACGAATACCGCAGATACTGGTAGTTTGGTTTCTATCCCGTTATGAGAGTAGGTGAGTGATTCAACAAACACACCACCTTCAACCTTTGTAGGAACAGCATTTTCTATTAAAGTAAATTTCGGGTGCCTCTTTAGTTTTTCTACTGTTATCTCGTCGGCGCGTGGGGCGCTACGTGAGAGAAGGGTAACACTTTTACAATATGCGAGAAGTTGTGCCGCTGATTCAAAACCTGCGTTACCTCCGCCAACTACAACCACGTCCATGTCTCCAAAGAGAGGTCCGTCACACGAAGCGCAATACGTAAGCCCTTTGTGTTCAAGTGCGTCTGCTCCGGGGACTTCTAGCCTCCGGCGCGATGACCCTGTAGAGATAAGTATAGTCTTTGAGTAATGGAGCCCCTTTTTTCCTGCTATTATGAAACCACCTTCCTCTCCCGAGATTTGATTTACTTCATCCTCAGCGATGGCTAGAAAGTTACCCTTATATTCTTCAACGTGCTTTCGTAAAGAGTCAGCCAAATCAGATCCAGAAATGTGCGGTGACCCAATCCAGTTCTGGATATCCTCTGAAACGATTGACTGCCCACCCCACTCTTTTACTATCATGAGTGTCTTAAGCTGCTTGCGTGCTGCATACACCGCAGCAGCACACCCAGCAGGACCCCCACCAATAATAGTGAGGTCGTATACGGTAGGTTGTACATCTTTGTGGTGCTTAGTTTCTGTTGGTTCCATAGTAATAGTTCAGTTTTAAGTTATAAGTTTTTAGTTTTCAGAGAGTGCATCAGTTTCCCGATAATTCTCATTATTTCATCAAGCATCAGAAGTAGTTCTTCAATCTTATCTGTGTCTCCCAAATGTAACTCTTTCAAAATACATAACTGAGTTTCAAGTTCTGCGGCAGAGCCTTGGGCTATGGCAAGAAATTGAATAAATTCCTTAACTCCATTTCTTTTACTACCTTCCGCAATATTTGATGCAATCGAGACACTCGCTCGTTGCATTTGTGATATCAGTCCGTAACGTTCTGCTCTTGAGATTGTATCAGTTAAAGAATAAACTGAGACTGCAATTTTGCATGCTTTCTGCCACGCGATTAAATCTTTGTATGAAGAGGACTTCACATCGGACAGTGTATCGTATTTTTTCTTAAAACTAAAAACTGAAAACTTCAAACTCTCCGAAGGAAAAAATAACTAAAAAAGCCCTACATTGTGTAGGGCTTTTTTAGTTATTTTTTCCTGCGAAGGAATGGCGGAAGGGCTTCCCAGTCATCGTCATCCTCTTCTTCGTCAAATTTAAATGAAGGCTTTTTCGGAGGGACTGAAGAGCTTACTGGTGTTGTCTTCTTGTCTTCTACAAGTTTGGTCTCTCCTTCATTCATTTCTAGATCGATACGCTTGTCTTCTAACTTCTCCTCTACAACAGCTTTCACGGTTTCTGTTCTTTCGAGGCGAGGCTCTGGACGAAGTGACTCAGTTCTAGCTGGTGCAGGAGTTTCCTGAACGAGCTCGCGAGGTCGACTTGAAAGTCCACTAGGGAAACCGGTAGCGATAACAGTTACCTTGATCTCATCTTTCTTGAGTGACGGATCTGTTGCAATACCGAAGATAATCTTCGCATCCTTATCAACCGACTCAGTAATGATCTTAGCAGCTTCCTGTACTTCGAGCATTCCAAGGTCTTCTGCTCCGTAGATAGCAAATAGCACGCCCTTTGCTCCATGAATAGAAACATCAAGAAGAGGGGAGTTAACCGCGGCTGTTGCAGCTTCTTTAGCGCGATTTTCACCAGCTCCACGACCTACACCCATGAGCGCTGTTCCTGAGTCTTTGAGGATTCTCTTAATATCAGCAAAGTCGAGGTTAATAGTACCAGCTGTTCTGATGATATCTGAAATACCTTCAACTGCTTGGCGGAGTACCTCGTCACACATTTCAAATGCCTGCTTAACAGAAGTATTCTTGTCGATAATAGAAAGAAGCCTGTCGTTAGGGATGACGATGAGAGCATCCACCTCTTTCTCTAGTTCTTCCAGTCCGCGTTCAGCGAGCTTCATACGAGACGCTCCTTCAAAAAAGAATGGCTTAGTAACAACCCCGATGGTAAGAATCCCTTCATTCTTAGCAACAGACGCAACAACAGGAGCGGCTCCTGTACAAGTACCGCCACCCATTCCTCCTGCGATGAATACCATGTCAGTTCCCTTCATGATATCTTGAATTTCTTCACGTGTCTCTTCAGCTGATCTCTTACCAACTTCTGGATCCATTCCCGCACCGAGTCCTTTGGTTAAGTTTTTACCAATATGAATCTTCTTGTCAGCGAGCGAGTGATGAAGGTCCTGGGTGTCAGTGTTCATCGCAACGAACTCAACCCCTTGAAGTTTAGAGTTGATCATGTGATTCAGTGCTCCTTTGCCTGAGCCTCCGATACCGATAACTTTAATGCGAGCGAAGCTTTCAATCTCTGGATTTACTTTTGCCATGAGGGAATTGGTTGTTACTTAATAGTCCCTTAACTATACCAACTTGGGGACTTTTTTGCAAAGACCCTTTTTGGCATGAAAAATCATAAAAACCCTTATCAATTAAGGTAAAAACTTTGACACGAATTTCTTGACACGAACAAAGAGTGATGTTACCAAATCTTTTAGCACATCTTTTTCTGTATCATTAGGCGCAAGAAATGTGAGCCCATATGCTCGTCCCCATGACCCATCTCGCACAGTGTCACCAGTTAGCTTCACGAGTTCATTCGTGATTATCTTTATTGGAAGTTTAAGTTCTGACCTAAAGACATATTCAAGACGAGGAACGCTCGATGATGATCCAGTGACGATAACGCCAGCTGGAAGTAGCTCTGCACGCATGATGCGAGAAAGTTCTTTGTTTAGTTTTTTGCATAGGTCTTCTAGACGTGCTTCGATAATCTCCTCTACTCTTCGTTTTGAGTAAGCCGTAGTTGTGCGCCCATTTTTGATATCATCTGCTTCCTCAAGCGTCACCTTCATGCCAAGGGCGATATCTCGAGTGATGTCATCTCCACCAATTGGAATAGTCGAAATAAGGAGAGGGGTGTTTTTTTCATACACTAAAAGAGAAGTGACTGTCTGGCCAATATTAACGAGTGCGACGCCGGCTTGTTTTTGTTTTTTGGTGAGGAGAGAGATACTTTCTGCGATTGGGCCTGCAACAATATCGGTCACTCGGACGTTTGCGTTGTCGAGTGTCTTCTTAAGTACGTTCATACACTGGAGAGGGTAGGTTACGTAGAGTGTCTTGGTTTCAAGTTTGTTACCTCGAACACCAATGATGTCGCCTTGAATTTTATTTCCATCTACTTTGTAGTCCATCGGTATAGCATGAATGACAGACTTGTTACGGATATCAGCAATGGCACGGTGACCATCTTTGATTGCATTATCAATATCAAGGTCGGTGACAGACGCATCTCCACGAGAGACTTGTGCGTAGCCGCTCGCGTGATATGACGACAGGCCGTGTGCGCCGATAGATATGAGTGTATGTGCCGTGGTCGCACCAGCTTGTTCTTCAAGCTCCATAATCGTCTCTTCTATCGCACGTGTGACTTCTTCAATATCGACGATGTTACCTTTATCAACACCGTCGAGGGCTCTCTTGTGCGTAGCGATGACGATAGGGTACTTTGACTCCTCTGATCGTACAGCACCAATAGCCCGGATGTTACCGCTCCCTAAATCAATCCCTACTATCATTGTCTCTCTAGTTGTTGCCACGGTAAAATTGTTTCAAATACTTATGTTCTAGTTCATCCATTGTACTACCATGGTCGTGTCCTTTCAAATGAAGGCAGCCATGTACGAAAAGGAGATGAAGGAACTCACTATATGACATATCGAACTTTTTTGCATCACGCCTCGCAACTGAGAGACAGATGTAGATTTCTCCTTCTGTTGTTTCTGTTGGGAAAGAGAGGATGTTGGTTGGGTAATCCTTTTCACGGTAGGTTCGGTTGCGCTCCTGGGACTCCTTTGGGGTACAAAACACAACAGTTAAGTCGTAGCTTTTTCCTAAAATTTTTTCCTTAATTGAAGCATAGGGAAGAGCAGGTACTTCACCTCCTTTTCTTACTATTGTTAAGTTTTTTTGTTCAATGATGGACATGTGTTAATGGTAGTGTATCAAAAGAGGCGCACATTTGCGCCTCTTTTGGAGAATCTTTTTTATTATCTTCGCTTCTTCTTTTCTACGAGCTTGCCCATCTTCTTGGCTTCTTCGTATTTTGCAAGACCAGCTAACTTCTTCATCTTAGCTTTCTTTACCTTAAGAGGGGAGAGAGCTCGTTCGCTATAGCGGATACTGCGAACACGAGGAAGGACACCGGATTCTTGAACACGCTTCTGGAAGCGACGTACCAAAGAGAGAACATTTTCAGTTCCGTTCTTTTTTACTTCGACGTTTATCTTTGACATAGTGGGCATTATTGTAACATAAAGAGGAGAAAAGAGCAACGCGAAGGAATTGAGGGTCGTCAGTTAAGGACTAGGAGAAAAACACAAAGTTTAACTAGTGTTGGTCTTACAAACCACCCAAAGATTTTTCATGAGAACTAACTCTCGGAGCAGGGCGGCGCGAGAGTGAGTTATTTTTCTAGCAAGAAAAGATAGTGGTTAGTTCGATCTAAAATCTTAAAAAAGAAAAGAGATAATAAAGAGCGCAACCGAAGGTTGCGCTCTTGTATCTTCAACTAATTACCAATTACGAAAAACCAACTACTATTTTAAGTGCTTTATATAATCCGAAAGCGCGTCAATCTTCACTGTATCTTGTGATCTCGTTTTCATGTCTCTCACTATTACCGTATTGTCCATCGCTTCCTTTTGTCCGAAGATAATTACGTACGGAACTTCCATCTTCTCAGCTTGGGCAAGTTGTGTCCCGAGCGAGTCTTTTGAGATCGACTGATAGACAGGGACACGAGCCTTGCGAAGGGTTTCTACAATACAAAGACTCTTTAGTTTTGCTTCAAAGCCAAGCTGAATAAAGTACACACGCGGTGTCTTCATGATACGTGGTGCGAGAGATTTACATTCAGGGAACATCATGATTCGCTCGATGCCAAGACCTGTTCCGACAGCTGGAACTTCCTTCTTAGAGCCCATCATTTTTGCTAAGCCGTTATAACGACCTCCACCTGTTATGGTAATGTCCTTTTCTTTTCCGTTTTCATCGACATCAATCTTGATAACTTCAAATACAGTTCTAGAGTAGTAATCAAGCCCACGGACGAGCGAGTTGTTGATACGGTACGCAATGCCCATTTCTTCTAGATACTGGAGTACTTCTTTGAAGTGATTACGTGCATCATTAGAAAGATAAGAGAGCGATGAAGGTGCTGCGTCTTTAAATGGCTGACACTGTGGCTGCTTGCAATCAAGAAGGCGAAGGGGGTTGGTCTTGATTCTTTCGTGGCAGTCTTTACAAAGTCCGTCTAGGTGCTTCTTGTAGTAATTGGTCAGGTCTTTTAAGAATGTTGGTCTCGTCTCCTTGTCTCCCATTGAGTTGATGTCGACAATGAGGTCTTTAAAACCAAACTCTTCAAGAATGGTGATCAGTGTTCTAATGATAAGAGCATCCGCTATAGACTTCTCTGTTCCTAAAATTTCCAGATTAAACTGTCTGAATTGTCGAAGTCGTCCACGTTGTGGGTTCTCATGACGATACACTGGGCCATATGAGTAGAGCATTACAGGCTGAGGAAGTGTCTGCATGCCGTGTTCGAGGTAAGCGCGCATAACAGACGCAGTATATTCAGGGCGCACTGCGATTCTGTCGCCACCCTTACCTTTAAAGGTGTACATTTCTTTATCGATAACGTCAGTTCCTTCGCCGAGAGCTGACGTGAACACTTCTTCTTTTTCAAGTGTTGGTGTCTCTATTGGTTTGAAGCCATAGTAAACGGCCACCTCCTGAGCCTTTTCAAAAAGTCCCTGGTATGCGTAATAGGTATCATCCATCAAGTCATGCATCCCTTTGAGAGATATTGGAACTTCTTTTTTGTTTTTTTCGTTTTCGTTCATATATGTTCTTTGGTGATGCTAACGTAGTAATCTATTTATTAAAAATCCGCTGCCCTGGCTCATAGGAGGCCACACTGAAAGGGTAGACACGGAAAAGCACTTGACCCTTTATTTGCGAAGCAAGGAGCGGCCCCCAATCCCTGCTGTCATAACTTTGGGCTCTGTTGTCACCCATAACAAAGTAGTGGTCTTCGTCTAAGGTGAGGTCAATGTTCTTCTCGGTCTCTCTGTAGGTAACAAAAGACTCGTCTAGAATGAAACCGTTCGGGTTCTCCTTGTTGTAAATCGTAGTAACTCCATTATTCACGACAACTCTTTCACCTGGCTTACCAATCAAACGCTTAATAAGATACTTACCTTCGTAGGGGTTATTTTTATTTTCGTAGAGTCTGAAGATGATAACATCCCCACGTGCTGGACTTTCTAGTCTGTAAGTGAGTTTGTCTACAAGAAGGAATTCTTGATTATGGTACGTTGGGAGCATTGATCCGCCGTCAACTATAAAAGGCTGTACCAGAAAGCCTTGTATCAGCTTAACGACAATAATTATTCCAATAATCCAGAGAAGGAGAGACCCAGGATGCTCATCTTCTTCAAGTAGTTTGCACTTAATAAGACCATATCGCCAAGACGGGTAGATGATAGCCAAGAGGAGCGCTATCATGAGCGCAAAGAGTAATCCAAAGATTGTCATCGAGACTGGGTTTTGCAGCATGTCGGAAAGAGAACTGAGAATCACGTTTGCTATCGAGGAAAACATTATGAGCCTCAGTATATAGATACAGTACTTGCTCTGCAAGTAGGGGTTAGTTGTAAGGTATCAGTTTTTAGTTTTCAGCAAGCGTCCATCAAAGCATTGAACCACTTTCTTAAAACTCATAACTAAAAACTTGAAACTTTTGCCAGTGATATACTATGTAACATGAAAATGTTTACACTTGTGCCGCTTGGCAACCCGGGAGACAAGTACGCACGCACACGTCACAACATTGCGAGGCTTCTACTTTCCATGATTAAGAATGAGGTAATGCAAGTCGACGGATGTGAGATTATGGTTCCGCAGACATTTATGAACGACAGTGGTAAGGCTGTTGCGGAGTATCTTCGCTATCACGAGGGGAGAGAATTACTAGTTATGTATGATGACAAAGACTTACCATTCGGAACATTTCGTATCTCGCATGATAGGGGAGACGGTGGTCACAATGGTCTAAAAAGCATCATAGAGAATCTGGGCAAAAGAGACTTTGTGCGTATCCGTGTAGGTATTGCCCCCAAAGAGACCGACGGAGAAGAAGTGAAGCCACCACACGGAGCAAAGGTCCAGAGCTACGTGATGGGAATAGTGCAAGAAGAAGAGGAAGAGTTGCTGCGTAGTATTGCTGCAAAGGTTTTGGGTGCTATTAAAACGATTGTTGAAGAAGGATATGGAAAAGCGATGGAGAGGTATAATTAACGTAGACAGTAGACAGTAGACAGTAGACAGTAGACAGTAGACAGTAGACAGTAGACAGTAGGTAGTAGTACACTGGTTATATGATAAATCAAGGTAATTTTAACCCAATGGGTAATGTCTTTGACAAGACAGAGGGTGGTGTTTTAGAACAAGAGCGTCGAGAGATGCTTGAGGGAGTTATTCATACTACTGGTTTGTATGGTGATGAAGGGTTAGCACATGGAGGTGAAGCAATAGATCCAGCTACTGGCCTCCCTAATATGAATATGGAGGAAGATGTACATGCCATAACTCCCACCATTCGTACAGTGCCAGAAGAAACACATGGAGACATAATGGGCGATATACCTGATCCATCAACGATGACCCTCGAAGAGCTTTTGGCCACTCAAAAAGAAGGCTAAATTTTTGCTCAAATACACAAAGAGCGGCGCCGTAGGCTCCCGATTTCTTAGATTGTAATCAATCTTTTGAAATCGCAGTCCCGTGCGCCGCTCTTTGTGTATTTACCAATTACTAATTACGAATAACTAGTAACGGCTCCCTACTTCTTCTCTCCAAAACTTAGTGTCATTCTCTCTTCATCTGCATCAAAGAGTGTGATTGCAAACTTGTAACTCTTGCCGAGTGAGAGTGTGGCGCGAAGTGCTGCTTCGTCACCAAATTCAGACACATGCACGAGTCCTGCTACTCCTTCTTCAATAGAAACGAGAGCTCCGTGCTTGTTGAACTTGATAACAACACCGTTGACCTCGTCACCTTTCTTGTACTTCTTGGCAGCTTCTTTCCAAGGGTTGTCCTTGAGTGCCTTAAGTGAAAGAGAGATCTTGTTATCCTTAATCTCGATAATCTTAGCGCGAACCTTATCGCCGACACGAGCGTGAGCACGAGTGTCTTCTACGAGACCCCAATCGATTTCACTCTTGTGCACGAGTCCTTCAACGCCGTCAGCTAACTTCACGAATATACCGAATTCTACTACACCAGTTACTGTGCCCTCTACTTCATCTCCTACCGCATAATTACCAAGAGCGATTTCCTTAGTCTCCTTTACACTACTGCCATCCTTCTCAGAGAAGATAAGCTTGCCCTCTTTAGGTAGAGCAGAGATGATTGATACAGAGATACGCTTTCCAATAATCTTCTTGAGTTCACGAAGGATCTTGTCCTTGTCTCCATCTTCAACACGTGGGTAGTTCTCTTCCTTAAGCTGGGACGCTGGAAGGAATCCAGAAATACCTTGCCAGTCGATGATGAGACCACCTTTGTTGGCGTCCTTGATAACGAGGTCCATAACACGCTTCTCCTTGATTGCGAGTTCTGCGTCGTTCCAGATAAGAGCCTGACGAGCTTCCTTAAGTGAAAGTTCTACATAGCCTTCCTTGTTCTCTTTTGTAATAATCTTGGCTGAGATAGTGTCGCCAATGTTGATACGCTTGATAACATCACGCGCATTCATGAACTCGAAACCATAAATGATACCAGTTCCTGAAACACCGA
>JACCDG011098529.1_pt1 | contig 11731 bp, 14 predicted proteins | sample 7442471 | NCBI WGS metagenome assembly JACCDG01 (sample SAMN15323444, study PRJNA562643) | freshwater metagenome | isolation source: river surface water | place: USA:Blue River Watershed | collected 2017-08-17
CCCCGCCGCGCGTCTCTGACCAGTCCGGGGCCGACTGGATCGGGGTTCTGGTGGCCGACATTTGCGCCCTCGATCCCGACACGGACAAGGCCAAGATCAAGGCGCTGATCAAGGGCTGGATCGACAGCGGGAGCCTCGTCAAGGGGGAGTTCGAGGACCAGCACCGCAAGAAAAGACCAGTGGTGGAGGTGGGCGAATGGGCGTTCGAATGACCTGCGCCACCATATTCAAAACAGGTGGCGCACAGGTGGCGCACGGTGGCGCAGATTCGACCAAAAAGCAGGCTTGCGCCACTGCGCCACCACCTCCCCCTCTAAAGAGGGGGGAGGGTGGGTGGCGCAAAGGCGCAGATCAGCCTGCGGTGGCGCAAGTGGCAGGACGGAAACCAGAAGGACCGGGTGCCGCATGAAACCCCGCAACCGCAAAGCCCGCGCCCGCCGTCAAGCCGCCATGGTCAGTCTGCCAGGGGCCGATCTGGTCGCAGCCCGCCCGCAAGGCCGGGACCGTCGCCACATCAACCAGCCGAAGGAAGACCCCATGCAAACCGTGATCGAGGCCCGCCGCCGTCAGCTTGGGTCCATAGCCGACAAGGTGGACCTGCGCAGCGCCATGGCCGGGGACGCACTCGGGCAGGCAATCCTAAAGGCTGACATCGTGCGACTGCCAGACGGCAAGCCGGATCCGCTCTACAGCCCCGGCGATCTATGGCAGGCCGTGACCTACATGCGCAGCACGGTAAGGGCCTATGACCGGGCTTGTGGCGCGCCGTCGCGGCATCCGAAGTGCCTCAGCATCCTCACCCCGCCCGACCGGATGGAAGCCACGGCGGAAAGCCCGGCATTCGATGACCGGCCCCAGGAGGAGCGCGACCGATCCGCCGTCGCGGCCTACATGACGCTGCAAGGCTGGCTCGGGTATTGCGACAAGAGCGCCGCTGCGGCCTGCAAGCGCGCCGTGGTGGATGAGGCTGGCGTGTCGGACCTACCGGGGATCATTCTGGCGCTGCAGTGCGTGGTCGACGGCAAGGCGGGGCGGAAGATGGTTTGGAGGGGGCGGTGAAAATAATTCGCGGCCCGTGCATTTACCCTCTTGCATTGTGACCGGTCACATGGCATATTGAGGGCATGGAAACGGGAGAGACGGAAATGGCCTTCGAAACCAAAATCATCGGCGCGGACTTCGACACCAACTGTGACTGCTGCGGGCGCAACCTGAAAGTCGGCGTCAAGCTGTCCGGCCTTGGAACCTTTGGCGCGGACTGCATCCGTAAGTCGGTTGTGTATGACCGCAAGCGCTACAGCCAAGGCCGCCCGGACGCATCGTGGCTCCGTATCTTCGCCAAGATTGCCGAGCGCGACACCCCAGAGCGGATTTCGGATATGGGATACACCCGCGCCATGTTCCTGAACGTGGAAATCGAGAAACTGGAAAAGGTGGGGGCATGACCCCCGCCAAGGAACGCAAAGCCAAAGAACGCCAGCGCCGAAAGGAGGCTGGCCTTGTGCGCTGCGAGGTCTGGGTCAAGCCCGAACACGTCGCCCGCGTCCATGCTTTCGTCAAGGCCTTGCGTCCACCGCTTGACAAGCCGCCAGATCAAGTGCAGGTTGGATAAAATCGGCGACGAACCACGCCCGGAGGGAACCACCCCACCGGGCGTTTGCTTTTCCAGACACAGCAGGAGGCGCGACCGCTCAAACCGGCGCGACGAAAGCCATGGAGCCTAAACAAGGCCTGAATAGGGGGAACGCTGGCAAAGGTCGGCCAAAGGGATCGCCGAACAAGATCACGGCCGATCTCAAGCGCGCCATTCTCGAAGCCGCAGAAGCTGCAGGCGCAGAAGGTGGCACTGTGGGCTATCTGACGACGCAGGCCATGGCAAACCCGGCATCGTTCCTCGCGCTTCTCGGCAAGGTGCTGCCTATGCAGGTCACAGGCGAAGGCGGCGGGGAAATCATCTTCCGCACCATCTACGAAGCCAAGTGATCCACGAATTTCGGGTCCGCTGGTATCAGCAGGACTTTCACCGCGCCTTGGTTGACCGGACCCATGACCGCTTGATGGCTGTCTGGCATCGCCGCGCGGGAAAGGACGAAGTTACGCTGGACGCCGAGCGCACCCTGGCGTTGAAAGACCCCGGCACCTACTGGCACTGCTTTCCAGAGCAGAAGCAGGCCCGTAAGGCGATCTGGAACGGGGTTGACGGCAAGACGGGAAAGCGGCGCATATTCCAGGCGTTCCCGGAGCGGATCATTGCCCGGATGCAGGACGATGACATGTTCATCGAGTTCAAGAAGGAGTTTTGCAAGGGCCGCACCAGCACGTGGCAGATGATCGGGTCTGATCGCTACGACAGCACGGTTGGTTCTGGTCCAAAGGGTATCACCTATTCCGAGTGGGCACTTAGCAACCCAAGCGCTTGGGCTTACCACTCGCCGATGATCCGAGAAAGCGGCGGATATGCCGCGTTCATCACCACCCCGCGCGGCAACAACCACGCCAAGACGATGGCGGATCGGGCGCTGCGAAACCCCGGGACGTGGTTCTACCAGCTTCTGAGTATCGAGGATACAAAGGCGCTTTCCCCGGAGGTGTTGGCAGAGGCGCTTGAGGAATACCAAGACCTTTACGGCATAGACCTTGGGCAGGCCCTGTTTGATCAGGAATACTATTGCTCGTGGTCCGGCGCGATGGTCGGCGCCTATTGGGGCGCGGAAATGTTCCGGGCCGAACGCAAAGGTCGAATCCTTCCGCTGGAAATCGACTGGTCGCACCCGGTTCACTGCGCGATGGACTTGGGGAAGGCTGTCAACAACCCGCTTTGGTTCTTCCAAGTCATTGGCGGAACGCCTTACATTGTGGACTTTTACAGGCCAGACTCCGAAGATTTGGATGACTGGCTGAAGTGGCGCGAAGACAGGGGATACAACACCGGTGCTATCTACGTTCCGCACGACATCATGGTGACGGAATGGGGTTCAAGCCGCACAAGACTGGAAATTCTGGAGCAGAAAGTCGGGATTTCGCGCGTCCGGCGCGTTCCGAAGGTTTCGCTGGCTGATGGTTTGCAAGCTGGCCGCAAGACGATCAACGAAGCCCTTTTCCATCGTGGCGACACCTTCGCCATTGACGCCGAAGAACGAGGCAGGGCCGAGCGCATGGAGTTGGGCCTGAGTGGCCTGCAAAGCTACCGGCGCGAGTATGACGACGAACTCAAGCGGTTCCGGGATAACCCGCTGAAGGATTGGGCGGAACACATCGGGTCGGCTTTTCGGTATCTCAGCATGGCATGGCGTGAGCCGTGGAAAGCGCCGGACTCAGAGACGAAAGCCAAGCCCGCGCCGGGGCAGGTATGGATTGGACCCCCCACAATTGGCGGTGAAAGAAGGTCGCGGATATGAGCGAAGACGACACCGCCCCCGAGGAAAAGGCCAAGCCGAAGACGGCCAAGCCATACCTCGACCAGATCAAGGAGGCGCAGCGCGCCTTTGCGGATTGGGACAGCCGGTGCACGTCGATTGAAAAGAAGTATGCCAACCTTAAGGTGCTGGCAGAGACTTCAATGGATCGCGAGTTCCAGATATTCTGGGCGAACATGGAGGTGCTGCGCCCGACGATCTACAGCCGCCCGCCGCGCCCGGTCGTGGATCAGCGCCATTCTGACAGCGGGCCTGTCGCGCGTTCTGCGGCGGAAATGCTGCAGCGCGTTCTGGCCTATGACGTGGAGGCCGACGATCTGCACGAGACGCTGCGCCTGGTGCGTGACGATCTGGTGTTGGCAGGCCGGGGCGTTCCGTGGGTGCTGGACAACGGGCAATGCATCCACGTTGATCGCTGCGACTTCGTGCACGAACTGGCGCGGAAGTGGTCAGAGGTCGGTTGGGTTGCCCGACGCGCCTACATGGACCGCGCGGCGTTCAAGGAGCGCTTTCCCAAGGCCGATCTGCGCAAGGTCAAGTTCGAGGTCCGCGAGGGCAAGGACGAAGGCGCGAACAGCGACTACCGCCCGACTGGCAAGAAAGCCCAAGTGTGGGAAATCTGGTCCAAGACGGAGGCGATGGTTTGCTGGGTCGTCGAGGGCCACGAATCCACGCTGGACGAACAGGCCCCGCTGATCGACGTGAAGGGCTTCTACCCGTGCCCGCGACCGGCCTATGCGACCCTGGAGCCGAGCACACTGCGCCCCGTGCCGGACTACGCCTATTACCGCGACCAGATCGATGAAATCAACGAGCTGACCGCCCGGATTGCCGCCCTGTCGGAATCTCTGCGTCTCAAGGGCTTCTACGCCTCTGGGGTAAGTGAAATCGGCGAGGCTCTTGAAGCCGCGATGAAGGCGACGGACAACAAGGCAATCCTTGTGCCGGTGTCGTCTGTCGCCGCGCTGGGCGGCGGATCGCTGAAAGATGCCATCATCTGGTTGCCGGTGCAGGAGGTGGCGAACGTCATCACGTCGCTGGTGCAATTGCGGCAGCAGATGATCCAAGATGTTTACGAAATCACCGGCCTTTCCGACATCATGCGCGGATCGACCGTGGCCAGCGAGACGGCGACGGCGCAGAACCTAAAGGCGCAGTATGGGTCCGTGCGGGTTCGCGAGCGGCAGGCGGAAATGGTGCGGGTTGCCCATGACGTGATCTGCATCAAGGCCGAAATCTACGCCGAGACCGTGCCGGTGCAGGAGCTTGCGCAGGTTGCCGGAATGCAACTGCCGGACGCGGCGACGGTGCAGCGGCAGATGATGCAGGCGCAGGCAATGGCGGCGCAGGCACCTGGCCAGCCAGCCCAGGCGATGCCGGACCCGCAGAAGATTGTGACCATCGAGCAGGTGGGGGCGCTTCTGGCCAGCCAGAAGCTGCGCCCGTTCATGCTGGACATCGAGACGGATTCGACCATTGCGCCGAACGAGGCCGAGGAGAAGCAAAGCCGGATCGAGTTCATCACGGCAATCAGCCAGTTCATCGCCCAGGCGGGCCAGATGGTCGCGCAACAGCCGGAAACTGCGCCTTTCGCGGGCGAGCTGCTGAAGTTCACAGCCCAAGGCTTCCGCGCCGGTCGCCAGCTTGGCGGGTCCATCGACGAGTTCGTCGAACAAGTGAAGCAGAAGGCCGCGACGCCGCCGCAGCAGCAGCCCGACCCGGCAGTCGCCAAGGCCGAGGCGGACAAGGAAGCCAATGCGCAGCGTCTTGGCTTTGATCAGCAGAAGCATCAGGACGAAATCGCGCTTCGGACGCGCGAGCTTGATCTGAAGGAACGCGAGGCGCTGGCCAAAGCTGATGCCGACATGGCGGCACAGGGCCTGCCACCTGGCTACAAGTTCGACGAGCACAAGCAGGAAATGGCCGAAATGGCCACGCTTCTTGCCGCAGGGCAGCAGCAGACGGCGCAGGTCGTCCAGGCGATGATGCAAGGTATGGCGCAGATCATGGCGACGATCCGTGCGCCGAAGGTGATCCACCGCGACGACATGGGCAATGTGGTGGCGATTGAAGCGGCTGGGGTGTTGCAGCCGGTGCAGCGGACGCCGGACGGGCAGATCGCCGGGATTGGCTGATGGCACGGCTCACGCTCTACGGCAGCACGTTAAGGCTCTATTCCAGCGCGCTGGCGCTTTATGCCGGAGCCGAGGTCACCGCGCCAATCCAGGGCGGCTGGGGCGTCTATGACACGCGCGAGGATGAACGGCGGCAACGGCGGGTCGCGCAGGATAAGGCGGCAGACGAGCGGAAGCGGCGCAAGGCAGTAGAACAGGCATTCCGGGCGCTGGACGTGCAGCCCGAGACGGCAGCGCAGCCCATCGCGGCGCAGGTGAAGGCGGAAATCCGGGCGGTTGCACTGCCCAAGATCGACTTGGCCGGGATCGGGTTCAGCCTGGACCGGATCGACTCACTGATCGACGCCATGTGGGCGGAGCGGCAGGCTGAAATCGCGGCAGAGATCGCGGCTGCAGAGGCGCTGCGACTGCGGCAAGAGGAGGAGGCGCTGATGCTGCTTCTCATGGTGGCGTGATGGACGCCGCAAATGGAAAACACGCCATCGCCACCATCTTGGCCGGCATGGACGACAAGGTGAATCGGGCGAAGCGGCGGGTCGGTGATGTGAAGGCCATCGACGCGCAGCCGCCGGAACCCGCGAAAGTCAAGGTCCGCCCGCTGGGCGGCCTGATTCCCGAAGGCTTCAAGGCTACTTGGACGAAGAAGTTCTGATGGACCTGACCGCTGGCAAGAAGTTTGACCGCGTGACCGGGACGTGGATGGACCCGGCAGCCTATGACGCGATGCGGGCAGACTATGAGGAGCGCGCGTTTCAGCGCCAAGGCAATCAGGGCCAGCTTTGCGCGCCGATGGTGATCCTAGACGGGCATAGGCCGGTCATGTCGATGACGAACGGCAAGATTTACGACAGCAAGTCGGCCCTTCGCGCGGAATACCGCCGTGCGGGAGTGATCGAAGTCGGAAATGATGTGCCGATGAAGAAAGCCGCCCCGTCGCGCGACGAGCGGGATCGGGCGAAGAAAGAGCGCAAGGCCGCAGTCGGTCGGGCGCTGAGTAAAGTGGGCTTCGGAGCCTAGCAACCCCTCAGAAGGGAACCCCCATGACCGACGAAATGCTTGCACCCGCCCCGGCGGAACAGATCGACGCGCCCGAAATCAGCACGGAAGGCGCGCCAACACCGCCGGAACCGCCTGTCGAGGCTCCGTCGCGCCGCGATGCGCTTGAGCGCGCGCTGGCCAAGGTCGAGGAGGGTGGCGACACCCCCGCAGAAGGCCCCGCGCGCGGCCCGGATGGCAAGTTCGCCGCCAAGCAGGCCGAGGTGCCGCAGGTTGCACCGAAGGCAGCGGAGAAGACCGACGCCACGCCGCTGGCCGAACCACCGGCGCGCTTCTCGCCGGATGCGAAGGCCGCATGGGCGCAAGCTCCGGTGCCGGTGCAGGCCGAGATCAAGCGGGCGATCACCGAACTGGAGACCGGGCTGCGGCAGAAGGACGAAATCCTTGCCCCTCTCAAGCCGTATTTCGACCTGGCGCAGCAGCACAACGTCAAGGTGCATGACGCGCTGGGCAACTATGTCCGCATGGAGCAGATGCTGGCCAAGGATCCCCGCGCCGGGCTGACAGCCATTGCCGAAAACTTCGGCTGGACGCTGGACCAGATGCTGGCTTTCGTCAGCGACAAGCCTGCCGCCAAAGGGCAGCCGGATCAACGCGACCAGACCATCGTCAGCCTGCAGCGCGAGTTGGCCGCACTCAAGAGCCAGGTTGGCACCGTCAACCAGACGCTTGAACAGCAGCGCGTTGGCGAGGTGATGAAGCAGGTCGAAAGCTTTGCAGCGCAACACCCGCGCTTCGCCGAGCTTGAAAACGACATTTTGCGGCTTCTGCAGACCGGCTACGCCGCCGATCTGGAAACCGCCTACCAATTCGCGGAGCGGCTCAACCCCGCGCCGCAACCTGCCGCAGCAGCGGCTCCGGTGCCAGCGCCTCATACGCGCCCGGCCCGTTCCGTGACTGGCGCACCGAATGCAGGCTCAACCCCTGGCGCTCGACCGCCGTCCAGCAACCGCCGTGAAGCCCTTGGCAATGCGCTTGCGCAAGTCGGGCTTTAATTCCAACCCACGATAGGAGGGCATCATGCCTCTTACCACCAACGAACGCCTCCAGGAGGCGCTTTCGCTGGCCATCGAGGATCGGTCCGCTGGCTATCAAGACCTCGTGTCGAATGCCAACGTCCTCATGGCCGTGATGAAGGACAAGGGAATGTGGAAGACCTTCGAAGGTCCGACCATCCGCGAGCGCCTTCTCTACAACGAGTCGGGAACCTACACCCGCTATTCGGGTTACCAGTTCCTGAACCCGGCACCCGCCGAACTGATCAACGACGCCGAATGGACGCCCAAGCTGGCTGCCGTTTCCGTCGTGCTGTCTGGCGAGGACATCCTGAAGAACTCCGGCTCCTCGGCGCAACTCCTGAACATCATGGAAGTGCACCTGGAAGCCGCCGAGACCGAGCTTCAGGATCGCTTTGTCGAAGACCTGCACTCGGACGGGACCGCAGACGGTGGCCGCCAGATCGGGGGCCTTCAGGCCGCAATCCCGACCGACCCCACCTCGGGCACCTACGGCGGCATTTCCCGCGCGTCGAACACCATCTGGCGCACCACGGCCTACGACGCCAACTCTGCCTTCTCGGGCATCACGCAAGTCCTCTCGACCACGGTCAAGTCGATCTTCAACCAGATCGTCATCGCCCGGTCGCGCGGCAAGAAAGGCCCGAACCTGATCCTGTCCTCCTCGGAGCACTATCAGGCTTACCAGGCCGCGACCGAAACCATCCAGCGGATCACGGATGGCGGCGGCGTCGCCAAGCTGGGCTTCCCCTCGCTGAAATACTACGGCGCGGGCAAGTCCATCGACATCGTTCTGGAAGGCGGCATCGGTTCCGCCATGCCGTCGAACGTGTCCTACTTCGTCGATACCGACGCGCTGCGGTTCCGTTACCACAAGGATCGGAACTTCTCGAAGTTCGGCGGCAAGCAGACCCCTGTGAACCAGGATGCCGTCGTGCAACATATCGGTTTTTTCGGCGAGCTGACCATGGTGAACCCGCTTCACATGGCCAAGCTCTACGACAGCAACACCGGCGCGTGAGGAGGCTGACATGGCTTACAAGATCATCGAAAACCGGCTGGGGCAGACCCTGATCGGCAGCGTCGATACCGCAGCAGCGGTTGACGTTGGCACCATCGTCGCCGCCGTCGATCCCGTCTACGGCGCGGGCGAATTCATCTACCTGAAGGGCGTGGCTTCGACCGTGACCGGCTCGTGGGTGACCTACAACCTCGACGACGGCAGCACCACGCTCCTGGCGGCCAACGCCATCGGGCCGGTTGCCGTCGCCATGGGCGCGACCGTGGCCAACACCTGGGGCTGGTATCAGATCCAGGGCAAGGCCGTGGGCCGCGTTCTGGCGGGCTTCGTGGACAACGCCAACGTCTATGCGACCGCCACGGCGGGCAGCGTGGATGACGCCGTTGTCGCCGGGGACCGCGTGAAGGGTGCTGTCGGCGCTTCGGCGGTTGGCACCCCGTCGGCGAACCTCGCCGAGTTCGAGATTGCGCGCCCGTTCATGGATGACGGCCTGGCCGCGTAATGACAACGGGCGGGGCTGTAATGGCCCCGCCTTTGCACCCTTTCAGAAAGGCAACCAGAATGAACCCGAACGACCCGGACCTGACGCTTGGCGTCGAATTCTTCATGAAGCCCTTCGAGCTTGTGGCGGAATCCGCCAAGGCCGGACGCCCGATCTTTGAGGACCGCGAAATGGTCCGCATCGCCTTCCCCGGCGACAGCAAGCGCGAACACGTCGCCCCGGCGCACGAGATGCACTACGTCAGCCATCACCGCCGCCAGATGACCTACGCCGAGCGGTTCGCGGATCGCTATCGGCTGTTCAAGGAGCAGACGGGGGATCAAGTCGTCGGCACCCCGATTTCGCAGCTTCCCTTCCTGACCGAGGCGCGGCGGGCCGAACTGAAGGCCGCTGGCATCAAGACCGCCGAGCAGCTTGCGGGCCTGCCGGACGTGACCATCAAGAAGATGGGCATGGGCACCCGCGAGTTTGTCAACCAGGCGCAGGCGTTCCTGAAGGCCGCCCAGGGAACGTCGCAGGTTGCCGCGATGCAGAAGCAGATCGACGAACTGAAGGCGCTTCTGGAAACCCGCACCGCGCCAGCCGTGGCAGCCGCCACTGACCCATTCGACGGGATGGAGAGGGATGACCTGTTCAACATGGCGCAGGATGCCGGACTTGATCCGCGGGCGAATGCCAGTGTCGAAGACCTGAAGTCGCTTCTCCTGGACGCGGCGAAGAAGAAAAAGGCGGCTTAACCCATGCCCCGCACGATCCTTGAAATTGTCCGCGCCGCCGCGCCCCGCATGGGGTTGGCGCGCCCGGACCAGCTTATGGCGAGCACGGACGACACCGACATCGAGATTCGGTCCGTCCTGCAGGAAGCCGCTGACAGGATCGTGCGGGCGCATGACTGGTCCATGCTGAAGGTCGAAGAAACCAACACCGGCGACGGCACGACTGAGGGGTTTGACCTGCCAACGGACTATCTGCGGATGCCGAAGGAGGGGAAAATCTGGTCCACGCGCTGGCAGCACCCTCTGGCCCCGGTCACGGCAGAAGAATGGCTGCGCCTGGACGTGCGGGAATACGACCTGATCGTCGGGACGTGGATCATCCTGGAAGGGCAGGTCAAATATCGGCCCGTGCTGGCGGCAAGCGAAGATGCGCGCTGGTTCTACATCAGCAACCTTGCGGTCAAACCGGCCTCGGGGGCGAACAAGGCGACCTTCACGGAAGACACCGACACATTCCGGCTCGGGGACCGCATCCTTGAGTTGGCGCTGATCTGGGAATGGCGCGCCTCGAAGGGGCTGCCGTATGAGGAGCAAATGGCAACGGCTGAAACCGCCCTTGCCCAAGCCATCAGCGACGACAAGGGCGCGCGCATTCTGGCGCAGTCGTCCCGGCGCAACTTCCAGGGCAAAATGTCCTATCCATGGCAGATCACCCCATGAGGCGACCGGCCAAGCAGCGCGCACGCAGCACGATCACGTCGCTGCAGCCGCCGATCAAGGGTTTGATGGTCGGACAACCTCCGGGCGGAAGCGACCCGCTGGGCGCGGAGGTCATCGAGAACGGAATTCCGACCACGCGCGGGGTGCGGGTTCGTGGCGGCCTGCGACGCGACGCGACGGTCGGATCGTCACCGGTTCGGAGCATGTTCGCTTACCGCACGGACGGCGTGGAAGCGCTGTTTGCGGCCACGACATCATCGGTCTTCGATGTGTCGGCACTGGACCCCGACACCGCGCCGACGGCTGACATCACCGGCCAGACGGCGGGCTATTACGCGGCGCAGCAGATCGGCACAGCGGGCGGGGAATACCTCTACATCGTCAACGGCGCGGACAGCGCGCAACTGTTCGACGGCGCGACCTGGACGGAAATCGACGGGGTTTCCACTCCGGCAATCACGGGGGTTTCGACAAGCGCTTTCAGCCATGTCTGGCTTTATCGGTCGCGGCTTTTCTTCGTGCAGGGCGGCACCATGACGGCATGGTATCTGCCCGTGGACGCCGTTGGCGGGGCGGCGCTGGATATTGGCCTTGCTGGTATCTTCCAGCGCGGCGGCGCGCTTCTGTTCGGGGCCACTTGGTCGTTGGATAGCGGTGACGGTCTGGATGACAAGTGCGTCTTTGTTTCGACCGAGGGGGAGGTGGCGATTTACGAAGGTGGCGACCCAGCAGACGCAGCGGCATGGGGTCTTGTGGGGCGCTATGACGTGGCAAAGCCGCTGGGGATCAATGCGTCGATGCAGGCGGGGGGTGATCTACTGATTGCCACCGTTGAAGGAATCGTGCCGCTTTCGCAGATCATCGCGAAAGACCCGGCAGCGCTGGCGCTATCGGCAGTGACGCGCCCGATTGAACCCATTTGGAACCGACTGACGACGGACGCTTCCGAGCCTATTGAGATCATCAAGTGGGCAGATCGCGGCATCGGTGCGGTGACGCTGCCCGAGGGCGACCGAATGATGACGGTCAACCTGCAAACAGGGGCGTGGGCAGCGCAAATAGGTTGGATTGCGAATTGTGCGGAAACCTACAACGGGCAACTCTATATAGGGCGGTCTGATGGTTCGATTTGTGCTGTTGATGAGACCG
>JACCDG011062483.1_pt1 | contig 11730 bp, 11 predicted proteins | sample 7442471 | NCBI WGS metagenome assembly JACCDG01 (sample SAMN15323444, study PRJNA562643) | freshwater metagenome | isolation source: river surface water | place: USA:Blue River Watershed | collected 2017-08-17
GACACTCGGAAGATAAAATGCCCGATCCTTATTTAAAAGCGAGCGCTCCGCAATTTTAACTTGTTGATCTATTTGTTTTAAAAGCGGATATGATTCTTTGGACTCCTCGACTACAAAAGAAATATATTTTTCTAAATTTTGAAAATCGGTGTATTTGGAAGGAAGGTGGACATCTTCATCCACCAATATACTTTTTAGAATATCATAATTTTCCAAACTATATTCTTTGAAAAGTTCAGTATTGTTTATTAATCGGTTTAATTCATGAAGGGATTTTCTAAATTCTAAGTTGGAATCTGCTAATTCTTTTTTGTATTGTGCTACCTGGGATTCCCACCTAAAAACTTCAAATTTTGGGCTTTTTCCCGTTTTGAAGTTTAATTCAGCAATCTGAAGGTTTTCTAAAGTAAGGGCCAGATTTTCTTCCCTAATTCTTACGATTGAGGCCAGATTAAGTGTCTCTAGGTATTTAATAACCGTTTCAGCAATTGTATCTATTTTTACTTCTTCGGCCTTAAATTGGGTTTGATCTCTAACATAGGAACTTATATTATAATTGGCCAAAGTATTGTCTGAAAAAACAAACTGTCTAAAAACAAAATTTAACCTGTTAACAGGTTCATTAGTTCTTGTTAATAGTAATCCTTCCTCATCCTTATAAAGATCGCTGCTGCCCTCAAAAAAAAGTTGAGGAAAAAATTTGGTGTAGGCAGACCTTGCATTATAATCGGATTGTTCGTAAGAAAAAATGGATGTTTGATAACTTAAATTTAAATTTATTGCTTTAGATATGGCATCTTTTAAGGAAAGCGATTCTACATTAACCGCTGGACTCAAATTACCTGGTGTTGAATAGGCTAAATTCAAATTTTTGAAACCAAAAGTTTTTGAGATTTCTTTATTGGCGATAAGTTTTTTGAATGAGAGCAATTTTTCTTCCAAATTTTCTACTCTCTTTCCTTGTTGTAATTCCATTATGCTCAAAGAAAGAACCCTTGCTAAGCGTTCGGTAAAGTTGGTTATTTCGGGGGTGATAAATACTCCCGACTCGAAATCCTCAGTGCCGGAGATGGAATAAGAAATAATTCCCCTTTGATTCACCTGTTTCTGGAATTCCACAAAATTCGCTGGATTTCTAAACGGCTCAGGCGTGTAAAAACCATATCAATTCCGTTTAACTTTTCAACATCCAGTGTATCGGTAGTTTTAAAAAAAATAAGGGAATATTCCTCACTCAAAGCAGTTTTAACTTGTTCTAAATAGCTATCCAAAACCGGCGCATCCTGGGAAACCACCAGTAGATTTTTCCCCGGTTTGATTTCCAAAAAGTGTTCTTTAACCTCCGACAAATCTGGATACAGTTGTAGGGCGCCCATATTCTGCTTTTTGGCCTTGGTTCTATCAAAAAGATGGGTGACGATCACCGGTTTATCCAATTTTGGCTCTTCGGCAACCACCAAAGAGGAGACCGGCCCTATGGCGATAATTAAGTTTAGGTTTTTAACCGCCATTATTTTTTTATAGTTTTCCTTTATGGTTTGAATATCTCCATTACCAGTTAAAATATTACTAGGGTTAATGATTACGTATTTGGGATTTTCTATTACCACTTTCAGGTTTTTGTTTATTTGATCTAAAATGAATTGTGATTCCTCTAGAGATTTATCCAGAACAATTCCAATATTAATGTTCCTGGCAAATACTTCGTTTAAACTCAAAAAAATACCAAATATTAAAAAAATCCTCACAAATTAGACTCCAAATCCTTATAGGGAATTTTAAAAACCATACAATAAACCATTGGAACAACTAAAAGGGTTAACACTGTAGCAACCATAAGACCTGCAATAATGGTTATGGCCATATCTTTAAAAAATGCATCGACCAAAAAAGGGATTAATCCCATGGCTGTGGTTAGCGCGGTTAGGGCAACAGGCCGAACTTTGGATACACTTGATTGGACAACGGCCGTAAAGGGATCCTTTCCCTTTGCAATTTGAAAATCAAATTCATCAATTAAAATGATGGCATTTTTAATTAACATTCCGGATAAAGAAAGAATTCCTAAAAGACACATAAATCCAAAAGAATTCCCTGTTAACAACAGCCCATAAGTCACACCAATGACAGAAAGTGGCAGGCATAGCCAAATCACCAGGGGCTGGCGTAAATCTTTAAATAAAAATATGGTTAGGATAAACATCACAAAGGCCCCAATCGGAATCGAAGCTGAAACCGCCTTTTGCCCTCTTATAGAATCCTCATATTCCCCTCCCCAATCAAGTCTATAACCAGGTGGAAGGGAGATTTTTTCAATCTCTGGTCTAACTTTTTGAAAAATTGAGCTGGCCAGAAAACCAAGTTTTGGATCACATAAAACCTCAATTGTCTTTCTGCGATTCCTTCTTCCTACAATATTTGATTCAAAATTGGTTTTTATTTCACTGACCACTTGGCCAATGGGTACGAAACTTTTTGTCGAATCGGTCCAAACTTCAATATTTGTCGCATGAGCCGCATCCATTCTCTCTGCTTGAGGTGACCTTAAAAGTATGGGTAAAAGATTTATACCCTCCCTATAAAGTCCGACTTCTTTTCCAGTAAAATTTATCAATAAAGAATCTTTTAATTCACTTCTAGAAACTCCGGAAAATTGGGCCTTTTCCTGCGAATATTCAAATCCTAAAGCTTTAACTTTTTCCCGCCAATCAGTCCTTATGCCGGTAGTATTTGGGGTATTTCTAAAAACTTTTAATGCCTTATCGGCCAAGGCCCTTAATACTTCCGGATCCCTACCGGAAAATCTGGCAACTATTTTGGCTTTTGGTGAGGGACCCAACGATAGTCTCTTAATCTTAAAATCTGAAGCGCTATAATTCCTTGATAGGTACTCATTAACTTTTTGAGAAAGAATGGAAATATCTTTTTCTTCTTTTGTTCGAATTAATAATTGACCATAGGCTTGATTGGGAGTCTCAGGAGTATAGGTCAACATAAAACGGGTGAATCCTGATCCAATGGTGGCATTCACCTGCTCAACATTGGGTTGTGCTTTAACAAATTTTGAAATTTCCAAGATATCCTTCTGTACGCTGTTGATATCTGTTCCTTCTTGTCTGTAATAATCCAAAAAGACTATGGGAGTGGTCATATCAGGAAAAAAGGATTTTTTTACAAACTTAAATAAGATTATCGAACTGGCCAGAAGGACCAATAGGACAAGTATGACCGGGATTTTTCGTCTTAAACCAAAATCTAATCCTTTTCTATAAATTTTAAAAAATTTGCTATCATAAGGATCACTAGAATCACCTTTTTTAGTTTTTTCTTTTTGATACAAAAGATACCCAAGAAGTGGGGTCACCGTTATGGCCAATACCCAACTTATCAAGAGAGAAATTAAAATTACCCAAAAAAGGGAACCCGCATACTCCCCCGTTGAATCTCTTGAAAATCCTATCGGGGAAAAGGCAACCGCGGCAATAATGGTTGCGATCAACATAGGCATTTTGGTTTGGGTAACTACTTCCACCGCAGATTCAATTTTATCCTTGCCTTCCTGGATTCTTACTAACATTCCTTCTGCAATTACTATGGCCGCATCCACCAACATACCTAAAGCGATAATTAGAGCTCCAAGAGAAATACGATGAAAGGGAATCTCAAAAAAATACATGGATAAAGTAGTGCCACCCATGATTAAAAGTAGAACGACTCCTATCAGCACCCCTGAACGCCATCCCATAGCAAATAACAACACCCCCAAAACAATGACCAGGGCACCCAAAAGATTATAAACAAATGACCCTACTGATTTTTCCACCTCTTCAGCCTGGTTATAAATTGGGATAATTTTCATCCCTGGAGGTTGAAGCGATTTTAGATTTTCTAACTCCTTATTCACGAACTTGATGGTTTTGGTAATGTCTTTAGATGTATCCACTGAAATTCCGATGGTAAGTGCTGGAGCGGAATTAATAAAAACTTTATTTTTGGGATGATTATTATATTCTCTTTTAACCTCACCGATATCCTTGAATAAAATTAGCTTGCCCCCATAGGTTGAAATAACCAAATTTTCAATATCATCTATAGAATTAAATTTTCCAGTTACCTCCGACCTTATATATTCATCCCCAACATTTAATTTGCCCGTAGGAATTACGAAATTTTGCATTTTGAATATATTTTGTAAGTCTCTATAGGAAATTCCCAAATTTTTAAGCTTGGCCTTGCCTATTTCAGCATAAATTTTTTCTTCCTGAATTCCACCAATAGAAACTTTCTTGATACCTTCCACCAATAAGATTTCCCTTTTGACCAAATCGGTAAAATCTTTTAGTTCTTTGTAAGTGTATCCTTCTCCTACAATTCCATAAAAAAGACCGTAGACATCTCCAAAATCATCAAAGAATACGGGCGGTAGAACTCCCGGGGGAAGCTTGGAAAGTGTATCATTTACTTTTTTTCTTACTTCATCCCAAATCTGCTGAAGATCTTTTTTTCGGTATTTATCCAGTGCCTTGAAGGTAATTTCCACGGTCCCCGGATTGGTGATTGAAGAAATTCTATCAACATATGGAAGCTCTTGTAACGCACTCTCCACAGGATGAGTTACTTCATCTTCCATTTCCTTTACTGAGGAACCCGGATAATTAAGATAAATTTTAGCCTCTTTAACAACGAATTCCGGATCCTCAAGTTTTGGAAGTTGGAAAAATCCCCAGACTCCTCCAAAAACCAAGCAAGCAGTAAAAAACCAAGTAAGTGAGCTTTTTTTGATGGATAGTTCAGCGATTGTCATTATAAACCACCGGCCTCTTCAAGAAGTTCTAATTTGTCCCCTTCTTGAATTAAATATGCGCCCGCGACTATTACCCTTTCTCCATCATTTAAACCGGAGATGATTTCAATTTTTGATTCCAAAATTCCACCTATTTTTACGATCCTTTTTTTTGCGATAAAATCTTTTTTATCCACAATCCAGACAAAACGATTTTTTTCAGCGTCCTCCAGAACGGCAATACTAGGGATAAAAACGGTATTTTTGGCAAACTCATTTTGGAAGGAAATATCCATTTGAACATTTATGGTCATTCCTGGAACCAAATTTAAATTTTGGGAATTTTCAATCATAAATATCGTTTCATAAGTTCTCGATTTTTCGTCTACGATTGAAGATATCTCGCTAAATTTTAAATCTATTTTTTTATCTGCCATGTCTGACATAAAGGCTTTGGCAGATACTTTTTGTTTGGTTTTATCAAATTTTGCTAGGGAAGATTCCGGAATATTAATTTTTACATCTAATTTTTTAGGATCATACAATTTTACTATTTCTTGTTTCGCTTGAACCTCCTCGTGGTTCTTTACAAAAACTTTGGCAATTCTTCCATCATAGGGCGCCACCAAAGTGGTATTTCGAAAGTTCTTGGCCACTTTTTCCATTTCTGATTTTGCAGAAATATATGCTGCCCTAGTGGAATCAAATTCAGATTTAGAGATGGCCTCAGAGGCCCAGAGAATTTTCGCCCGGTCAAATTCCGCCTTTGCAGTTTTGTAAGTTGCTTGGGCCTTGTCCAAATTTAATTTATAATCTGTAACATCAATTTGGGCCAGGATATCTCCTTTCTTAACCATCTCCCCATCCTTTCTGGGTGAATTAACTATCTTTCCCTGAATTTCAAAAGATAGGGTGGATCTATCTCTGGCATTAATTTCCCCTGGAAAGATTCGTTCGTGAATTTCACTTTGATACTTGACTACGATAGTTTTGACCTTATATGTTCCCTTAGGAGCTCTCTCTTCTTTCTTGGAACAGGACGAAAGGAAGATTAAGCTTAAAAGAACGATTAATTTTAAATTCATGAAACTCCCAAAAATATGCTTATTTTAATAGTAATTGAAAGGGACTTCAGAATATAACCTGAAAAAAATTACCGCCTTATGTACCTATATTCCCCGGCCATTCTTAGTTTTATTTCCCTTTTAAAAAAATACTCTTTGGAAATTCTCGCAGAAGAAATGGGATTTAAAATTTCCGGAAGCCGATTTCAATACGGAAGAATCCGATACCCCCTTAATGTTGTTGTATTTGAAAGAAAAAAATATCTAGGACAATTTGAGTCATCTTCTCTTTTAATTGGAATAAACAAATTACTCATGTATTCGGCCAAAACCGAAGTTATTAAAAATGTTTTGAGACACGAAATCGCCCACTATATATGTTTTATTGAAAATGGAAATCAGGTAGAACCTCATGGATTTGAATTTAAGAAAATTTGCCAAAGATTTGGTTGGAATGAGGAAATATCCAAAGCGACTTTTAATTTTTTGGCCGAAAATGAAAAAATCGAGGGGGATCTTCCCTCTGAGCGAATTATTGAAAAAGTAAAAAAACTGCTTTTGCTTACCCAAAGTCCCAATTTACATGAAGCGGAGCTGGCCACCATAAAAGCCAACAATCTTATTTTGGCCCATAATCTAGAGAGACTTGATCAAAAACCAGATGAATTAACCTATTTAAAAAGAGTGATTTCTGGAAAAAAAACCACGGGCAAAACTAGGGCCATTTATGAAATATTAAAACAATTTTTTGTTTATCCGGTTTTTAACTATGCCCATGGAGTTTTTTATCTTGAAGTTATTGGGAGCCTGGAAAATGTTGAGATCGCAGATTATGTTGCCAATTACTTGGATTTAGAATTGGAAAAAATTTGGAAGGGCCAAAAATTAAAAGGAATTTCCCAAAAAAATTCCTTTATGGAAGGATTGGCCGAGGGCTTCACTAAAAAATTAAACCTTGAAAGGGAGAGGTATTTTCCTGGGACCAATTTAATTAAATTAGATAAAGTGTTAAGCCAAAAAGTATCTTTGGTATACCCGAGGCTTTCAAGAAGGAGTATTGGCCAAGGTTTTGGTTGCGAAAAAGCAAAAAATCTGGGAAGGAAAGAGGGAAGCAATTTAACTATCAGAAAGGGAATTTTAAAGAAAAGTTTCCTTTTGCTCTCATAAAAAGGAACCATTTGAAAAATCGATATTTTTGGATGCTTATTGGTACAATAATTTTGGGTTCAGCTGTTTTACTTGGCGCATTTGGCGCGCATGGGCTGAAAAATATTTTAAGTCCAAATAATTTGGAGACCTTTAAAACTGGCGTTGACTACCAATTTCTCCATGGATTTGCCATTTTGATAGTGGCCAATCTTTCCAAGGAAATAGATTTTAAAGTGGTTAACTTGTTGTTTTTGTTGGGGATTGTGCTTTTTTGTGGAAACTGCTATTTATACTCTGTTACGCAAATAAAAACCTTTGCCATGATTGTACCCTTTGGAGGAGTTTCCTTCGTTAGCGCATGGTTATTATTAGCATTAAAATTTGCTAAATTATTAAAGGATTCTTAAATGTCTGAAATAGTAATTTCTGGAACAGGTTTCTTTATTCCAAAAAATAAAATCACTAACGATGAAATAGTTAATTCCTTTAACACCTACGTTAAAAATTTTAATAAGAATAATCCAGATAAAGAACCACTTAGTGAATCCTCCTCTGATTTTATTGTTAAGGCATCGGGAATTAAAAATCGTTACGTTATGGAAAAAGAGGGAATTTTAGATCCCAACAGAATGAGACCTCATCTTCCGATAAGAAGCGATGATGAAATGTCCTTACAATGCGAGTTGGCCTTTGAAGCAGGGAAAATTGCTTTAGAGAGGGCGAACAGAAAACCAGAGGATGTAGACTGTTTAATTATATCTTGCTCGGCATTTCAAAGGGCCTACCCAGGAATTTCCACTGAAGTTCAAAAGTTTCTAGGAACAAAAGGTTTTGCTTTTGATATGTCTATGGCATGCAGTTCTGCCATTTTTGGCGTTTTAAATGCTTATAATACAGTAAAAAATGGTCAGGCCAAAGTGGCCTTGGTTATCACTCCTGAGATCAACTCAGGGCATATCGATTTCAAAGATCGAGAAACTCATTTTATTTTTGGAGATGCTGCAAGCGCAATCGTCATTGAAAAAAAAGACACTGCAAAATCGAATAACCTATTTGAAATTCTTGGATTTAAACTAATTACCATGTTCTCCAATAATATAAGAAGTAATTTTGGATACCTTAATCGTTGCGAAGACAACGAGGGAGGTCGCGATAAACTTGCTATTCAAAAGGGACGAAGAGTTTTTAAAGAGGTTGTGCCAGTAGCCGTGTCCTTAATTACCGACCACTTAAAAGAATTAAATATTCCCATCGAAAATATCAAAAGATTTTGGCTCCACCAGGCCAATGGACCGATGAATCAACTTATCCTAAAATATCTTCTCGGAAGAGATGCCTCTCAGGAGGAAGCGCCAATTATTCTAGACGAATACGCCAATACCAGCTCATCAGGGGTTTTTATTGCTTTTAATAAGCATCATGGAGATTTTAAATCCGGAGATTTAGGAATTATAAGTGCTTTTGGTGCTGGATACTCTGCGGGCTGCATGACTGTAAAAAAGATCTAAATTATTTCTCGTCGAGATCTTTCATCAATTTATCAAATGCCTTTTGAAATTTTGGATCATTTTCTTTTTCTGAGGCCATTTCCCTTTTTGATTTATCTGAATCAAATTCTTTTCTATCTTTTTTAGATTTTTCTACTGTGGCCCAAGCTTCGTCTAATGATCGAGATTCATCTTCAGGTAAAAGTACTTTAGCAAATAGGCCGTTAGAAGAAGCGATAAGAAAGCAAAATAGTATCGTTTTTTTCATAAGATTTATCCTTGATCCTATTATAATTCTCTTTTGCGGTATTTTTAAAAAATTCTTTAAAAATGAAGTACTATTCCCAACTTAGATTTTCAATATGGGTTTTTAATTGGCCGGGAGTTTTGAATTTTTCGATAATTAATGATCTTTTAAGACCTAAAATTATCTCCTTAACTTCCTTTGGCTGAGAAGCGTAGTGTTTTGCACCACCTAAAGCCTCATGGAAAACACCTATAAGTTTAATTAGATCTTCAGCCTGATTTTCCTTGCTTCCCCCATCCCAAAAGAAAAGGTCAAGAATTTTAAGGTCAAAGCCCAGTCCAAAACGCTGGACTATGATATTCCCTGTATGAAGATCTCCATGATATTCCTTCAGATTATGAATTTCATCCAAACCTTTGGCCAAGGTGTGAAGTAGATGAAGGCCTTGAAAAGGAGAAAGTCTTCCACCCTTTTGTCGTTTTAAAAAATCTTCCAGGGGATCTCCATTTACATATTCAGAAACTAGATAGGTGATGGGAACATCCTTAAAAAGAATTTTACCCTGAGTAAGATATTGAATTAGGATTTTACAGCTGCGTAATTTGTGTAATTTTTGAGCGTAAAGTCGGGCGGATTTATTTCCAACATTTCGATGTGGATAAAAAAATTTAGCGGCCCGCTCTATTCCGGTTAAAGTTTCCTTAATTTGGTAAACTTCACCTTCCCATCCCCATCCTAATTTTTTTACGATACGATATTTAGATGAAACCTCCATTCCGGAAGCAAAATCAAAAGAATCTATTTTTTTCTTGGAGGCGGTCATGGGAGGCCCAATATTTTAAGGCTCCCCTTCTTAGCACTTGATGGAAGTGAAAAAAAGATTATTTATTTCTTTTGTTTGGCCCAAAGACCCATTTGTGCTGTTGCCCAATTACTCTAAATGGCCCACCCAAAGACTCATTTTTTTCGATGACCATCATAAACCTTTCCATGGGAAACTGCTCCATGGGGTTATAGGCCGGTGTTAGGCACCAGGGAAAGTCGACTAGGCCAATCGATTTATACGCTTCGTAAGTTACATTAAAGTCTTCAACAGTTTGAATAACTGCCTTAACTTGAAATTTATTGGGGAACTCTTCCCTCATTCGGACAATATGTTCTATGGGTGTGGTGACACCGGTAGAGGGAGTTTTAAAATCAAAGCTAATAAAATCAATTAGTTGGAATATTTCAGGGGCTATTATATTTCCTGCAGCCTCTAAATTGATATAATATCCTTCTGATTTCAATGCCTTACATAGATTTAAAACATCTTTTTGGTGGATTGGATCTAGAGGATCTCCTCCCGTAATAGATATATTTTTAACGGAGGTAGAAATGGACCTGACTGTCCCTAAAACGTCTCCCAATGCATATTGAGGCCCTTTAAACGCCCATGTTTCCTTGGAATCACAGTTTCTACAGGCGACATTACATCCTTGAAAACGGATAAAGATCTGGGGACGTCCAATAAAGACTCCCTCGCCTTCAGTTGCTAAATAGATTGAGTGTATTAACATTTTTGCTTCCTGCGCCATATATACTTCGAAATCTTAAAAAAATCTTCAACAATAGCAATTTTTTCAGCCTAAAATGTAAAATATATGGATTATAAGGTTTTATACGAGAGCATCCTAAGGGATTTAGAGCAAGATATCAGGCCTCAGATTAAGCTATCAAAAAGTGATGTAACAGAACTTTCCACCTATTGGAAAGATCTATTTTTGAACTGGGACAAAGGAAAGGAACCTGAACTTAAAAAGATTTTGTGCATAGTCGATCACAGTCAGACACTTTCCAAAGAATTCGCCCCACTAATCATTCAAACGCTATATTTGGACCTACCAAGTGATTTAATAATCTATTCCATTGCCTCCGCGCAAAAACATATTATTACCAAAAGTGCACTAGAAGGTGTTCCTATTCCACAAGATTTTGTGGAAGTGCTTAAAAAACTTCTCAATTCCAAAGATCCAGAAATATTTGAATGGGTCTTACGGGCCATTGAATCAATGGGAAATCAAAGTCTAAAATTTAAAGAGGTAGTATTAAAAAAGAAGCCTTCTTTTTTTGCAACTTTTAATAAACATAGGAAGGCCGCAAAAGGGATAATTCAGATACTTGAAAAAAGATGGGAGGTCTTCAGATGAAAAAAAAGGATTTGAACCCTGAATATTTTCACCAAAAATTAAAGGCCGCAAACTGGGAAAAAAAAATTCCATATTTTTCTGATAAACATCAGGAAGTGAAAGTTCAAATAAGAGCAAATAACTCAGTTGAACCTGCTACGTTTAAACCTGACCCTCTGATTCCTGGAGGGTGGATTGCTCACCCCCAAACCATTAGGGCCCTAAGGAAAGATATATTTTTGGGTGATGATGACTTCAGTGAATTGGAAATTCTTTATAAATGTATTGGATGCCACAAAATGCTCGATGTTCAATTTTGGATTCTGTGTCCTTATTGCGGAAAAACAATTCCCGATGAATTTGAAAAAATTTCCTGTAATTAAATGTTAGCATTTTAAAATCTCCTCTCTATTTACGTAATATTCCATTTAAAAGTATCTTTCTAAGGCATATTTTTTTTAAAATATTAAATAGACGTCAGGGAAAGGGTGTTTATAATGAATCAAAATGAATTTGACTTTGAAATTAGCCAGGTAGTGTTAGAAAAAAGAAAAAAAGAATTGCTCTCTGGTAAAAAAATCCCCAAAAGTCAATTTCTAAACCAGTCAAAATTGTCCATGATCCTAAATAAGTTACTTGAAGAGCGGGAAAAAATTCTTCAAACTGAAAATGATACCAACCGCTATTGCCTCGATAAAAATGAACTTGCTGATCCTCTTGATGAAGCGGCCATTAATATTCAAGCCTCTCAAGAACTCCGAATGAGAAATAGAACTGTTTTTTATCTAAAGAAAATAAATAAAAGCTTAGATAGGATCCTTGGCGGTACCTA
>JACCDG010359594.1_pt1 | contig 11729 bp, 12 predicted proteins | sample 7442471 | NCBI WGS metagenome assembly JACCDG01 (sample SAMN15323444, study PRJNA562643) | freshwater metagenome | isolation source: river surface water | place: USA:Blue River Watershed | collected 2017-08-17
CAGTGGCCCGGTGCTGAATTTTGCGCAACTGGCGCAGGGCATGGGCGTGCATGCGGTGCGTGTGCGCACCGCCGAAGAGCTGGTGAAAGCGCTGGAATACGCGCAAAGCCACCCTGGCCCGCACCTGATCGAAGCCATGGTGCCGGAATCGCTCAACGGCGTGAAACGCAAGGTGCTGCCGTGGGTGCTGCGCTCGCTGCCAAGCCTGCCGCTGGCGGTGACCCGCGCGCTGAAACGCAAGATTGCGCCGTAACACTGGCAACGAGCCCAGCACGCCTGGTTTGCGTAGGTCGGACTTCAGTCCGACGCGGTGCCAAATATTAGCGACTGCGTCGGACTGAAGTCCGACCTACGACACGGTTCCTATCGTTTTCAGTCTCGATTGACCTGGCCGCCAGGCCAATACCAGAGCGGCCTTCAGCCCGGCCTGCAGGCCGCGCCGGTATTGCCTCGCAGGCTGCCTTCACTACCATGCGAAATGAAACCGGCCCGCGTCATTTTTAAATGCGCGCCGACAGCCCGTCCGCCAGCGACAGCCGGTAGGCACGCCAGCCCGGCAGCAGGCTGGCCAAGGCACCAGCGGCGATGATGATGCCGAGCCAGCGGGCTTCGCCCAGGGTGAGCGGCAGCAGCGGCACCACAATGCCAAACTGTGCCTCCAGCCACGGTGCAGCAGCAACACAAGCCAGCCACAGGCTGCCGGCGCCAAGCACACAGCCGGCCAGCAGCAGCAAACTGCCTTCTGCCATCAACAAACCCAGCACCGTGCCGGCACCTGCCCCCACCGAGCGCAGAATCGCCAGCTCGCGCCGCCGCTCGTTGAGGCTGGCGAGCACCACGGCGATCATGCCGCAAAAACCGGTGGCCAGCACCAGCAGCGAAATCACCCGCAAGGTCTGCTCGGCCACAGCCAGCAATTGCCACAACTGATCCAACGCCACCCCCGGCATCACCGCCACCAGCGGCTCGTCACGGTAGTTGTTGACGAAGCGCTGCATGCGGAACACGCCACCCCGGCTTTTCAGGCCGACCAGCGTGGCGGTGATCTGCTTCGGTGTCAGATCGAATTTCTTCACGTATTGCGCCGGGATGCTGAAACCGGGCAGTGGCGCCCCGCCCTGCCAGTCCAGGTGAATCGCCTCGATCGCCGCCAGATTGACATGCACGGTGCGGTCCACCGGCGTGCCGGTGCGCTGCAGAATGCCCACCACGCGGAACGGCTTGTCGGCATGCTCCGGCAGATTCAGCGCGCCCGAGCCATGGGTCAGGGTAATGTTCTGGCCCAGCTTGTAGCCAAGTTTGGCCGCCACGTCAGCACCCAGAACCGCTTCGAATACCTCGTTGAACGGCTTGCCGCCGGCAAAACTCAGTGGCCGTTTGTCGGCATAACGAAAGTGGGTGAAATAATCCTGATTGGTGCCCAGCACCGCAAAACCACGATGTGAATCACCCAGTGACAGCGGAATGCTCCACGCCACGGCCGGGTGTTGCGCCAGCTTCTGGTAACTCTGCCAATCCATGCCGTTGGTCGGCTCGCCAAGCCGAAACACCGCGTACAACATCAATTGCACCGGGCTGGTGCGCGCCCCCACCACCAGATCGGTGCCGGATACCGATTGGGTGAACGATTCACGCGCCGCCTGCTGCAAGCGCTCGACACCCAGCAGCAGAAACACCGACAAGGCAATCGACAACACCGCCAGGCTCAAGGTGCCGCGCCGGTGCCAGGCAGAGCGCAGCAGGATATCCAGCCATTTCACCGGGCATCTCCCGTGGCGCGGTTCAGCGCCGGCAAGTGCAACAGGCGGTCAAAATGATCCGCCAGCCGCATATCGTGCGACACAAACAGCAGCGCCGAGCCATTGGCCTGACACTCCTGCAGCAGCAGGTCGATAAAACGCTGCTGCCGCTCGGCGTCCAGCGCCGAAGTCGGCTCATCGGCTATCACCAGCGCTGGTTTGCCGATCAAGGCGCGCGCGGCGGCCACCCGCTGCTGCTGCCCTACCGACAAGGCGGTGGCCGGGCGTGTATACAGCGAGGCATCGAGATCAAGTCGCCCGAGCAAACGCGCTGCCTCGGCCCTGGCATCGCTGCCCGCCGCCTGCCGCCGGGTTTTGGAGAAACGCAGCGGCAGCAAGACGTTGTCGAGCACCGACAGATACGGAATCAGATTGAACTGCTGGAAGATGAAACCAATGTGATCAACACGAAAATGATCGCGCTGGCGTGGCGAAAGCTGGGTCAAATCGTGGCCGAGCACACTCAGCCTGCCGCTACGCGCCGCCAGCACGCCGCTCACCAGCGACAGCAAGGTGCTTTTGCCACTGCCGCTGGGGCCATGCAAAAACACCCGCTCACCCGCCGCCAGCGTAAATTCCGCCAGATTCAGGCAATCGTGCGCCTGGCCGGGCCAGCGGTAACACAAGCCCTGCCAGTGGATCACGGCCGCACGATGGGTGCTCATATCGGATCAGCGTCGAAAGCTGCAGGCATTATTTGAGGCTGAGGCTACGCTTCGCCTTGCTCAAGGTCTGGCCCCGCTGCCCTGTCGGGCCGGCAAATTGCAGCCTGGCTTGTGTCAGGCGTGGAAACACCTCGAACAGCAACACATCCAGCCGGCTCAGCGCCGCTGGTTTGGCACAACGGAAAACAAAGGTGGCAGAAATATCGTTGTGCTCGCCACTCACCGGGCGCCCCAGCAGCAAGGGCGCATCAATCGCCGGCATGTCGGGGAGGCATTGCGCCTCGGGATTCAGGCGAAACAGCTTTTTCGGCTGGCTGAGCAGGGTGAGCACATTGCCAGCCTGGCTTTTCTCGGCCGCGCTGCGCGGCAGGTGCTCGAAACCCAGCAGATTATCGGCCGGGGTATCCATTTCGATGGTCAGTTCAGCACCATCCAGCGCCACATTCAGGCTGGCCTGGCCATGCACGTGGGCATCTTGGGCCGGGCCCGCCACGGCGGGCATAACAGACAACATCATCATCAGGGCAAACAGGCGTGGCATGACATCTCCGCAATCAGGCAAACGACGCAATAATATTGCACTGTGCAGGCCCAGACAAATCGACTTCGGCACCGCTTTGTATTATTTTGTCCGGCATCTGTTCCCTTACGCCGTATTTCATCCATCCCGTGTTCAATATTGCCGAAACCGAAGTCCAGCAACGCCTGCAGCAGGCAGAAGCCCGCTGCCTGGAACAGGGCATGCGCCTGACCACCATCCGCAAGCAGGTGCTGGAATTGCTGCTGCGCCACGAAGGTGGCGTGAAAGCCTACCAGTTGCTGGATGAAATGAAAGCGGTGCACGAACAATCCACCCCGCCTACCGTCTACCGCGCGCTGGAGTTTCTGCAAGATGCCGGACTGGTACACCGGCTGGATTCACTCAACGCTTACGTGGCCTGCCACATCGAGCAGCCACAGCACCAGCACGGGCTGCTGCTGGTGTGCCCGCTGTGCCATGCGGTAAGCGAAATCGACGACCCCGAGGTCTGCCACCTGCTGGCCGACCGGATTCGTCTGGCCGGCCATCAGTTACAGGGCGACTGCCTGGAAATCAAGGCCGTGTGCGGCGAATGCGCCAATGCCACGGTGCCGGCTGCGTGCTGCAACCGGCATCCGGACTGACAGCCCGCCAGCAGACTCGGGGCATGATCCCGGCAGCCAGCCGGCCTTGAGGCTGATCTGCTGCGCCAGCGGGGGGATGTGCTGTTTTTGTGTTTATGGGCGTGGGAGTGCCCAAGCAGCACGGATTTGGCCAGCCTCTCAGTGCCGGCCAGCCGAAAACACGCGCAGCACCTCGGCCGCCTCGGTTGCGATGACTGCCAGCCAGGCCAGCATGGCGATACCCACCGCCGCTGCGGCCATGTCCTTGATCACCTTTATTTTCGGATTCTCGTGTGTCTCGACAAAATCACACATCGCCTCGATTGCGCTATTGAAAATTTCTGAAACCAGCACGAATGCGGTTGCCAGCAGAATGAGCAAAACGTCGATCCACTCCCGGAACATGTACGCCAGCCCCAGCACAACGGCAGATAGCAGCAGCTTCCAGGTCACCGACCAGTCGTAGATGATTGCATAGCGCAGCCCGGAAAAGACGGTCTTGATCTTCTTCCAGGGGTGGTAGCCCGGCTCGCCGGTGCCAAGGAACTTGTGCCTCATGATGACGCCCTCCAGCCCGGCAGTTGCCGTAGCGTAACAACCCATACGGCTCCGGCCGCAAGGGCAAACAGGATATCGCCCGGATAATGCACCTGCAGATGCAGCCGCGACCATGCCACCAGAACAACCAGCAGCATGGCCAGGGCGATAGGTGCCGGGCGTGGCGGCCCGGTGCTGCGGCCGGGCGCCAGCAGCCAGGCGGCAACAAAGGCACTGATCTGCAGGGCATGGGCACTGGGGTAACTGGCATCGGCAGGCATTTCGATCAATGCAGCCACCTCCGGGCGCGGTCGTGCTATCGCCAGCTTTGTTGCATACGCCATCAGCGCAGCGCCCGCCAGCGCCACCGGCACAAACAGTGCCTGCGGGCGGGCTGGTTTTGGGCTGCCAGGCTGCCGTTGCCAGGCATGAATCGCCAGCCCGATGGCCAGGGGGCCAAGCACAACAATCGATCCGGCCCAGGTCAGCACACGAAAAAAGACATCTGCCAGCGGCCCCTGCCCCTGTGCCGCCAGCGCCATTCCGGCGATGTCAAATGCAGGTGGACGGCAGGCGCTGTCGGTGCAGACAAGGCCTGCACCAAGCAGCAACAACGCGGGGGCAGACAACAAGCCGATTGCCCCCGCAATGCCGGCGCGCAATGCCAGCGCCAGGCCAACCATCAGCAGCGCCATTGGCAGAAGCGGCCACAAGCTGCTCATCACTCACATCCTCAATGGCTGCGCTGGCTGGCTGCATCCGTGCCATCTGCCGGCTGGCGCTGGCGCAGCGACAAGACGATGGAGGTGAAGATGATGGCGCCAACCACACCCAGCGAGAACAGCACCGGTATCTTGTAGATATCGATCAGCAACATCTTGGCACCGATAAACATCAACACCATCGCCAGGCCATATTTCAACAGCGAAAAACGGTCAGCCATATCGGCAAGCAGAAAATACATCGCACGCAGCCCAAGGATGGCAAACACATTCGAGGTGAGCACGATGAACGGATCGGTGGTGATGGCAAAAATCGCCGGAATCGAATCCACCGCAAAAATCAGGTCGGACAGCTCCACCAGAACCAGCACCAGAAACAGCGGCGTGGCATATCGCACCAGCTTGCCGGCCTCTTCGCGCAGGATGAAGAAACGCTCGCCGTGCAACTCATTGGTGACTTTCATGTGATTGCGAATCCACCTGATCAGCGGGTTGCTGGCAAGATCCGGCTGCTGATCGGCAAACCACCACATCTTGATGCCGGTGATCAGCAGAAATGCGCCAAACACATACAGAATCCAGTGAAACTTGGCAATCAGCCAGACGCCGGCAAAGATCATCACGGTGCGCATGACGATGGCGCCAAGCACGCCAAGCACCAGCACGCGCTTTTGCAATTCAAGCGGAATGGCAAAAAAGCTGAACAGCATCAGCCAGACAAACACATTGTCGATCGCCAGCGACTTCTCGATCAGGTAGCCGGTCAGATACTGCAGCGTCTTCTGATTGGCCACCTCGCGGCCAGCGCTGCCATCCAGATACCACCAGAGCCAGCCGGCAAAGGCAAACGACACCCCGACCCATACCACCGACCAGCTTGCTGCCTGCCTGAACGAAACACGCTGTTGCTTGCCACCGCCGACCAGAAAAAGGTCGATAGCCAGCATGACCAGGACCACGGCAAAAAAACCTGCCCACATCCACTACGTACCGATCGTTTCCATTGAACTGCTCCCAAATCATTTCCAGCACACCACTGCCTGGCGGCAGTGACCCAGTCCAGCGTTTGCAGGCCGGTTCAATCCGGAAATGAACCTTTGCCTGTGCGGCAAAGGTCTTGCTCACGGCCCATCCGTTGCAGATATTGGCCGCCCGACGCACCGGGAAAGGTGCAATGACCATTCCGTACTGACGATACGCCGGCTGAAGAGCTACTCCCCTTTGGGACGATTTGATCGTATGTAAGCCGACAAATTCAGTCAACTATTTTACTTGCCGCGCATACCTGCCAAAGCAAAGCCCAAACGGCTGTTCTGTATTGGATTTCAGCCGCAATCGGCAGCGCCGGCCCGCCACTGCAACCGGCCGGGCCTGACAGACACACATCAACAGGAGACAAAAATGCGTATCAAACACTTGATCGGCGGTATGGCCCTGGCTTGTTTGGCAACCATGGTCCAGGCGGTGGAAGAAACCCCCAACGCCATCCCCGGCGGCTCCATGGTGGATGCTGCCAAGGCCAAAGCGCTGTTCGACAAGGGGGCCGTCTTCGTGGATGCCCGCGTATCCGCCGAATATGCTGAAAAACATATCAAGGGCGCCATCAATGTGGTCTACAAGGAAGTGCACAAAAAAGTCAGCACGCTCGACCCCAAGGATGAATTCGACCTAGGCAAACTGCCGGCCGACAAGGCCAAACCGATGGTGTTTTACTGCAACGGATCGCCCTGCTGGCGCGGTTACAAAGGTGCTGATGCCGCCATCAAGGCCGGCTACAAGAACGTCAACTGGTTCCGCGACGGCCTGCCTGCCTGGGAAGCCAAATCGTTCCCGACCGAATAACTTGCCTCACTCCGGGGCTGGCCGCCCGCCTGCCCCTGTTTTCTGACACCTCCACAGGAGAGCCGTAATGAATGTCAGCCTTCGGGCCCTGTTGTATCTGATGGCCGCGATTACCCTGGCCGGACTTGTGACACTGGGCGGCATGGCGCTGCATGTGGCCGACAATGGTGCCCGGCATGTGGCACAGCTGAATCAGCAAGCACTCGACCCCCTGCTGCGCCTGCAGGCCATTGAACGCCGCATCAAGGAAATCCGCTTCCGCATGGCCGGGGTGTTGCTGGATCAGCTGCCCACGGTTGGCTCGGCCAATCATCTGAAAGAAGCACAGGCCAGCCTGCCGGGCGAGTGGTCGGGCTTTCTCGAACTCGCCGCACAGCAGCAGCCACCAGCCGAACAAGCGGCACAACTGGAAAAAATGCAGAAAGGCATGCCGCTGCTGCAACAACTGCTGGGCAAACTGCTGACTGCCTACCAGCAAGACGATACCCAGGCGATCAAAACCCTGCTGGAAGAAGACTGGCCCGCCGTTCACAGTGCCCTGATCAAGCCCATGGAACAGTTCATGCCCTACTACCAGCAGATGGCGCAACAAAAGCTGGAAGGCATTGCCACTGAAGCCAGCCAGGCACGCAAGCTGGTTGCCGGTGTGATTGTACTGGCGCTGGCACTCACCGCCAGCGCCATACTGGTATTCATGCGCCGCCTCAACGGCCAGCTGCGTGCGGCCCATCGCGCCGTCTCGACGATTGCCAGTTTTGACCTGGCCAAACCCATCAGCAACCCGCGCCGCGATGAAGTTGGCCAACTGCTGGCCGCGCTCAACGAAATGCAGGGCAAACTGCGCAACGTGGTACAGCAAGTGGGGCGCGAAGCCAACACGGTTGAAAGCGTGGCCAACCACCTGGCCGGCAGCAGCAACGAGGTGGCGCGCTCCAGCCAGAGCCAGGCCGAATCGGCATCCGGCATGGCAGCCTCGATCGAACAGCTGTCGGTTTCCATCGACCAGATGCGCGACCATGCCGAAGAATCCAACTCACTGGCGCAACGCTCCGGCGCCGTCGCCCACGACAGCAGCGACATCGCCAACCGTGCCTCACGCGAGATGGAAGCCGTGGCACAGGGCATTCGTCAATCGGCGCAACTGGTCACCCAGCTCGGTGGCCTGTCGAGCGAAATCAGCGGCATTGTCGGCGTGATAAAGGAAATTGCCGACCAGACCAACCTGCTGGCGCTGAATGCAGCCATTGAGGCCGCCCGTGCCGGCGAACAAGGGCGTGGCTTTGCCGTGGTGGCCGACGAAGTGCGCAAACTGGCCGAACGGACATCCAGCTCCACCGCAGAAATCAGCAACATGATTTCACGCATCCAGAGCGGCACCCAGCGCGCGGTTGAGGCATTGGAATCAGACGTCACCCGAGCCGGCCAGGGCGAAATCCTGGCACGGCAAGCCGGCGAATCCATTGCCCAGATCGAGCAGCGCGTGCAGGATGTAGTCAAATCGGTTGGCGAAATCCAGAGCGCGCTGGCAGAACAGAGCAGCGCCGCCAAAGACGTTGCCAGCCGGGTGGAACGCATCGCGCAAATGACCGAAACCACTGCCAGCGCCAGCCTGCAATCCAACAGCAACGCCGGCGAAATCCTTGCCCTTGCCGGCAGGCTCAACCAGCTGGTTGCCACCTTCCGCACCTGATCCAGGCAGACCTCACCCTCCAGCCCGCCGACGGAGCCATCCCCGGCGGGCTGCGCTTTTCAGCAGGACAGACAACGGGGCTGCAAGGCCGCCTAGTAGGGTGGGCAGCCTGCTGCCCACGCAATCGCATTAACCACATCGCCGATGCTTTCGGTGGGCAATACTTGCCCACCCTACCCTTCCACGATCACTGCACCGCCGCAGTCCGCGCCCCTATTGCCTCACAGCCCGGCCTGCAGGCCAGCACCAGAGCGGCTTGCAGGCCGATGCTTTCAAGCGTCAAACAAACTGCCCCGCCGCATACCCCGATGCCCACGCCCACTGGAAGTTGAAGCCGCCGAGGTGGCCGGTGACGTCGACCACTTCACCGATGAAATACAGGCCGGGTTGTTTTTTGCTTTCCAGGGTTTTCGACGACAACTCATCGGTATCGACGCCGCCACGGGTGACTTCGGCCTTTTTGTAGCCGACCGTGCCGCTGGGGCGGAAGCGCCAGTGGTGGGCGGCTTGCGCCAGGGTGCGGATTTCGCGTTCGTCGTATTGGCGCAGCGGCTTGTTGACGCCGTGGCTTTCCACCCACGCCAGTGCAAAGCGGTGTGGCCAGAATTGATCGAGCCAGTTGGCGAGTAATTTGTCCTGCTGGCGGCGTTGTTCCAGCAGCAGCGCTTCCAGGTCTTGGTCCGGCAACAGGTTCAGCGCCAGCCAGTCGCCGGGGTGCCAGTAGTTGGAGATTTGCAGGATGGCCGGGCCTGACAGGCCGCGATGGGTGATCAGCACTTGTTCGCGGAAGCTGGCGCCGTTGCACGATACCGTGGCTTCCAGCGAAATGCCCGACAGCGGCTGCAGGCGCTCGATATCTTCGGCGGCGAAAGTCAGCGGCACCAGCGATGGCGCCAGCGGCGTGACGTTGAGGCCGAATTGTTTGGCGACTTCGTAACCGAAACCGGTGGCGCCTATCTGCGGAATCGACAGGCCGCCGCTGGCGATCACCAGGCTGTCGGCGCTGAATGGGCCATTACTGGTGTCGAGCCAGTAAACACCGTCGTAGCTGATGGCGTTGACCTTGCACGGCATCGCCCACTGCACGCCGCCATCACGGCATTCTTGCTGCAGCATGTCGATGATCTGCTGTGCGCTGTCATCGCAAAACAACTGCCCGAGCGTTTTTTCGTGGAAGGCGATGCCGTGTTTGTACAGCAGCGCCAGGAAATCGTTGGGGGTGAAACGTGCCAGCGCCGAGCGGCAGAAATGCGGGTTCTGCGACACGTAGTTGCTCGGTTTGACGTCGAGATTGGTGAAGTTGCAGCGGCCACCGCCGGAGATGCGAATCTTCTCCGCCAGCTTGCTGGCATGATCAATGATCAGCACCTTGCGGCCACGCTGGCCGGCGGTGGCGGCACACATCATGCCGGCAGCGCCAGAGCCGATCACGATCACATCAAAATGTTTGGCAGCAGCCATGCGCACTCAGCCCGAAATCAGAACAAAGGCGGATTGTCGCATTTGCCACGGCGGGCGGCTATCGGCCCTGGCCCAGTAGCAAAGGAGTATGGCCGTCGCTCACCACCACACTGCATTCCTTGCCGCATTTTTCGAACAACACACGTTTGGCCTTGATCTCTTCCAGCTTGATGAACTGCTCGGGCGAGAGGCTCATTTCATTGCGGTAGGCGTTGTCGGCAGCGGCACGGGCACGTTCGGCCTCCTTGCGCTGGTCTTCAGCCACGCGCGCCGCCTCCATGGTTTTGCTGCGCTGTTTCTGGCGGCCGGTTTCGTTGATTTCTTCGAGAATCTTGCCATCCGGCAGCACTTTGCCCAGATTCACGTCGAGCACGGTGATCGGCAGGCCGTTGTCTTTCACCAGCTTGCGCGTGGTGTCGAGAATGGCGGTTTCCAGCTTTTGCAGCGCCTGGTTATCCGATAACAGCTGGTTCATGGTGTATTGCTTGGCGGCATTGCGCACGATGGTGCGGTATTGCTCTTTCAGGTTGTTGTCGTACCAGCGCTCGCCGTATTTCTTGATCACCGCTACCGGGTCGTTGATCTGCAACTGCAGGTAGGAGTTGAAATCCACCGGGATGTTGTCGCCAGCAGTGATCAGATCATCGAAACGCTCATCGATCTTGATCGGCACCACCGGCACGATGATGCCGCTGGTGGACCACCAGAACCAGCTGGAGCCGGGCTTCTGGCTTTCGTCGCGCACCCCGCCGTGGCCGAAGAAATAGGGTTTGTCGATCAACACCGTCTCGGTGCCGGGGTCGGTGGAAATACGCGAGCAGCCGGCCAGGGGCAGCAACAGCAGGGGCAGCAAATACAGTTTCATGTTTGTCCTCAAACCAGAGATATCCAGCCTGTCAGTATCGGCATGAAATGCGCCGAATGCCAAGCCACATGCGGCTCTCAGCATGTTTTTACAATTTGCCGCAGATCAAGGTAGCAGGCATGGCCAAGCGCACAATGAAACTAACGGAACAGTGTTACACGCTTTCCGGCACTTGTTGAAACACCAACCAGAAGAAGGAACTGTCATGCCTGTACGTCAAATCCGCGACCTGTTTGTTAACCAGAAAACCAATGACCTGGGCAAGGATCTGGTCAACGCCGGGATCCATCTTCCCGGCCGCAGACCACCGCTGGAGCGCTCTGTGGTATTGGACTTTGATGGCGTTGCCGACGGCACCATCATCAACAATCAGTATATGGGGGTGGCGCTGGCGGCCATTTTGCCTGGTCAAACTGCCAAGGGGCCGGTTTATGCGCGCAAAAGCTGGGACAAGACCAACCCCAGCAATGTGATGTCGCTGCAATCGCCGGATATTGCAATGGCAACGTTTGACGACGGCACCGGGTACATCGAAGTGACGTTTACCGACCCGGTCAAATCGGTGGCGGTGGACGCGCTGGCGCTGGCGTGGGTAGACATGCGCCCGGTAACAGCCAAGCCGTATCTGGAGGCTTGGGATGCCAACGGCAAGAAACTGGGGCGGGTGCTGTATCCGGTCAATTTTGGCGAAGCGGGCTGGGGCACGTGGCAGCGGCTGCAGTATGTCAGCACTGGCGCAAACATCAAACGCGTGCTGATCGGCAGCGAGCGTCTGAGCAACAGCAGCCCGGTGTATGGTTTGTTTGACCAGCTGTCGTTTCCGGTGCGCTTATTGCCTTAAGGAAGCGCTGATTTATTCGGCGAGCGGGATGAAGTGCAAGGAGCCCGGCGCGCAGAAAGCGAGACATATCATGAAGATAGGCGAGCTTTCGAGCACCGCGCGACGCCGCAATTCGCCCGCGCAGGCAATAAATCAGCGCTTCCTTAAGCGTCCTTGAACAGCTC
>JACCDG011709212.1_pt1 | contig 11729 bp, 12 predicted proteins | sample 7442471 | NCBI WGS metagenome assembly JACCDG01 (sample SAMN15323444, study PRJNA562643) | freshwater metagenome | isolation source: river surface water | place: USA:Blue River Watershed | collected 2017-08-17
CGCCCGCCTGCTCGGGCTTTTGCAGCAGGTCGTAGAAGTGGCCATACCACTCGTTCAGGCGCACCGTCTGCTGCACCGTGATGAACACCAGCGCCACCAGCACCAGCAGACCGCCCCAGGCCCACAGGGCCCAGCGGCGCGAGAAAAAGAAACTCGCAAACATCGTCAGACCGAGGGATGGACTTCATCCACCGTCACGGTCTCGAAATCGGCGGGCAGCACCACTTCCAGCAACTCCACATCGTGGCTGTGGCCCAGCTCACGGTGGCGAATGCCGGGCGGCTGGTGCACGCACGACCCGGCCTCCAGACGCACCACGCCCTGCCCTTCGTATTCGAACTCGATCCAGCCCTGGAGCACATAGACCAGCTGGAATTGCGTCTTGTGAAAGTGCGGCTGGCTGGAAAACGCCTGCCCCTCGGCGGCCCGGATCACACTGGCCGTGACCCGGCCGCTTGTCGCGGCCTTCATGCCGAGGTCGCGGTATTCAAAAAACGAGCGCAGACCTTTTTGAAACTGCGCGTCGCGGGCGTGGGTCACCACGAAACCTTGTGTCGTCATCGCTTTCTCCTGTATGGTCTGCAGACTGCATGGCACGGTAGCGGGTTATCGTACCGCCTGGACCTCATGGCAAGGCGCGACAGTCACCCTGCAGATTGCACACGTCAAACCGGCGAGTGCGTCTTGAGCCAGTCACGCAAGGCGGTATCCACACGGGTCTGCCACCCCTGCCCCGTGGACCGAAAGGCATCCACCACGTCCGGCGACAGACGGATGGTGATGCGTTCTTTGGTGATGGTGGCCTTGGGCCTGCCGCGCAGTTTGCCTTGCAATGAAGCCGGCAACTCCTCCAGACGAACGGCCTGCTTGACCCTGCCTCCCTGTTTTGTGATTTTCATGGCAATATACTGTTCATATATACAGTTATCAAGGCCATGCTCTGCTCCCTCTTCATCGACTTCAACAGCTACTTCGCTTCGGTCGAGCAGCAGCTGGACCCCGCCTTGCGCGGACGGCCGGTGGGGGTGGTGCCGGTGATGGCCGATTCGTCTTGCTGCATCGCGGCCAGCGTCGAGGCCAAGTCCTTTGGCGTGAAGACGGGCACGCGGGTGAGCGATGCCAAGCGCCTGTGCCCGGGCATCACGCTGGTGCTGGCCGACCACGCCAAATACGTGCAGGTGCACCAGCAGGCGCTGGCGGTGGTGGACCGCATCGTGCCGGTGCTGCAGGTGGTCAGCATTGACGAGATGGAATGCGAGCTGACCGGGCGCTGGCGTGAACGCGAGCGCGCCGTGCGGCTGGCGCAGCAGGTCAAGGCGGCGCTGCTGCGCGAGGTGGGCCAATGCATGCGCAGCTCGGTGGGCATTGCACCCAACCGGATGTTGGCCAAGCTGGCGAGCGACATGCACAAGCCCGATGGGCTGACGGTGATCGAGCAGCACGAGCTGCCCGAGCGGTTGTACCCGTTGCCGCTGTCGGCTCTCAACGGCATCGGCCCACGCATGCTGCGGCGGCTGGCGGGCTGCGGCATCGCCACCATGGCTCAGCTGTGCGCCGCGCCACGCGATGTGCTGGTGACCGCCTGGGGCGGCATCAACGGTTCGGACATGTACGACCGCCTGCGTGGGCAGTGGTATGGGCCGCGGGGCACCACGGCGCGGTCCCTGGGGCATTCGCATGTACTGCCGCCGGATTTGCGCCACCCCGAAGGCGCGCGGGCGGTGCTGCACCGGCTGGTGCAAAAGGCCGCCATGCGCCTGCGCCAGCAGGGCTACTTTGCCAGCAGCATGAGCGTGCATGTGCGCTGCCCTTCGGCCTGGAGCCCGCTGGCTTCGGGCGAGCGCTGGGTCGAGGTGGGCGAAACACAGGACACGGCCTTTTTGCTGCGCACGCTCGACACGCTCTGGCACAGCGGTTTGCACACGCTGACCAGGCCAGTGCACGTGGGGGTGCAGCTGCATGGTTTAGTGCTAGCCGCGCAGCACACCCCCGACCTGTTCGACTCCCCCACACCCAGCGAGGGCTGCAAGCCGGTGCGCGACCGCAGCCGCTTGCTCGCTGCGGTGGACGCGCTCAACCGCGCGCATGGCAAGAACACGGTGTACTTTGCCAGCGCCCACGCGGGGCGCGACCACGCGCCCATGCGCATCGCCTTCAACCGGATTCCGGATCTGGATTCGGAACGTTGATCAGGCGGTGGCGATCCAGCCTTCGAGTGGATCGCATCCAGGCAAGCCATAACAAGGGTGACCGGCCGCATGCTGCTGCTCTGACCAGGCGGCCTGCATCAGGCACAGCGTGGCGTCCAGCGCATCGCCGCTGGCGTCCTCGGCCAGACGGTTCATCAAGGCATGGCTGGCCACCAGCCGCAGGCCCAGGCGGGTCTGCCCGCGTTCGAGGGCGCTGAGCAGTTCGCGTCGCGCCAGCAGCCGCTCAGGCGTCTGCTTGGCCTTGTCGTCGCTCTTGTACGAAGTGTTGCCCAGGACTTCTCGCGCCAACAGCCCGGGGTAGGCCTCCAGGGCCACACGGCGGCGATCACCGTCGCACAGTCCGGGCAGGTGCACACCGGCGCGGCGCAGCAGCGGCACACCGGCGTGCATCATGTAGGCCACGGGCGGGTTGACCCACTTCATCGAGGGGCTGGAGCCGGCCGGGCCATCGGTGGCCCGGTGCGCAAACTTGCCTCCCAAGGGTCGGGCGTTGCAGAAGGCGGCGAACTGATCGCGGATCTGCTCGCGGCTGAGCGTGGCGTAGTGGTCCATGCAAGCGCTCCAATCGGTCGGCCAACCCAACGTCTCGACAAGTTCACGTGGCAAGCCGAACGGGAGATCGAAGCCGCCCACCCACTCGCCGGGTTGAGTCAGCCAGTGGCCAAAAGCCTCCAGGGTCTCGAAAGTCTTCAGACCTTGCAGCTGAACCCGGGTACCCAGCACCTGTCCTGAGGCGAGGACGATGGGTTTGCGTCGGGTTGGACTGCTGGAAAAGTCGCAGCCGATCAGGTGCATCTTGGCATCGCGGCGAGGTCGCAGCTCCCACACAGGAGCAGCGGCGTAGCGGATTTAAATCAGGCGCGACCGATGATGCTGGCGGTGGCCATCAGCTCTTCGAGCAGGGCCATCGAGACCTTGCCCGAGACGCTGTAGGGGTCGAGCTCGGCGCGCTCGGAGTACTTGAGCAGGATGTTGGTGTTGACACGCGAGACATCCACCTGACCCATGGTCCAGCCGCCAAATCGGCGCTCGGTGATTTCTTCGTAGTGCAGCAGCACCACGTCCTTGTGCCGCGGGTCCTTCTGGATGTGACCATACAGTTCGCTCACTGCACCACGCCCACCTTCGATGGCCTGCAGGAAGATGCCCCCGCCATAGCAAAGGATGCCCGTGATGCCGCTGGTCGGGTTGAACTGACGCGATTGCGAAAGGATGGATTCAATGGTCTCGGGCCGAGGATCGACCGCGCGACTGGCGTAGAGCAGGCGGACCAGCATGTTCAGTTCCTTCCGGGAATGAGCGACAGGAATTCGCGGCGCAAGTTGGCGTCTTTCAGGAACACGCCGCGCATGACCGAGTTGATCATCTTGCTGTCCATGTCTTTCACGCCGCGCCAGGCCATGCAGTAGTGGCTGGCCTCCATGACGATGGCCAGACCATCGGGCTGTGTTTTCTGCTGGATCAGGTCGGCCAGCTGCACCACGGCTTCTTCCTGGATTTGCGGGCGGCCCATGATCCATTCGGCCAGACGGGCATACTTGGACAGGCCGATCACATTGGTGTGTTCGTTGGGCATCACACCGATCCAGATGCGACCGATGACCGGGCAGAAGTGGTGGCTGCAGGCGCTGCGCACCGTGATGGGGCCCACGATCATCAGCTCGTTGAGGTGCTCGGCGTTGGGGAACTCGGTGATCTCCGGGCCCTTGACGTAGCGGCCACGGAAGACTTCATTCACATACATCTTGGCTACGCGGCGCGCGGTATCGCCGGTGTTGTGGTCGTTGTCGGTGTCGATCACCAGGCTGCCCAGCACGCCCTTCATCTTGTCGGTGACTTCGTCGAGCAGCTTCTCCAGCTCGCCGGGTTCGATGAATTCGGCAATGTTGTCGTTGGCATGGAAGCGCTTGCGGGCCGCCTGGACCCGCTCACGGATCTTGACGGACACCGGCACGCCCTCGTCCTGCGCGGCCGAAGTGGTGGAAGTGTTCATGGCGTCTTGGGCTTTCATCAACATTCGGGCATGGTACCAGTGAACGGGCGACCGCTGGAAAAAGGGACTTTGTCACGCCCCAGCTTGAACCTCCCATCTGTGGGCCACTTCAGTTGCCATTCCCCGGCGTGACCAGAGAATCCATGGATCACCTCAGCTGTCATTCCCTGACTTGACCAGGGAATCCATGGATCCTCGGGTCAAGCCCGAGGATGACAAATTCATTCACCACAGGATGACAAACGCATGCACCACAGGATGGCCAATTCATTCGCCGAGGATGACTGCCCAAGAACCCCGAGGATGGCGGGCCTTGTCAGTAACGGTTACCGGTCAAAAACAGCGCCAATCGCATCAGGCCAAAGGCGGTGCGATCGCGCAGGTGCTGATGCCAGGACCTGCGTCTGAAACTCTCGATCGAAACCGACACGCATTGCTCGGCGATGATCTGCTCCAGCCGCGCATGCAGCTGCCGCGCAAAGTGGCGGTCGGCCACCAGGACATTGGCCTCGCGGGCGAGCAACAGACTCAAAGGGTCGAGGTTGGACGAACCTACTGTGGCCCAGGGGCGGTCATGGTGCGGGTCGACCACCGCAACCTTGGCGTGCAGGTAGCTGGCGGTGTACTCATGGATTTCGATGCCAGCCGCCAGCAGCTTGCCGTACACAGGCCTGACCGCGTGGTACTGCATGAAATAGTCGTAACGTCCTTGCAGAATCAGGCGTACCCGAACTCCGCGACGCGCCGCCATCACCAGCGCCTTGCGCAGCCTGCGCCCAGGCAAAAAATAAGCATTGGCGATCACCACCTCGCTGCGGGCTGCGGCAATCGCCTTTCGATACGCCCGCTCGATCTGCGTGCGGTGGAGCACGTTGTCGCGCAGCAGCAGCCCGGCGCGGGCCACGATCTGGTCACCCTCGGCCTCGTGGTCCTGCGTCCAGGGCAAGTGCAGCCCAGCTGCCCGAAACGAGCTGAAAGCCTCTGGGAAATTGTGCTGGCGTGCGTGCCGCACCGCCTGCAGGCGCCACCACAGCTGGGTCATGGTCTCCTGCACCTGCTGCACCAGCGCCCCCCGTGCCCGCACCGCAAAGTCCAGCCGCGGGTGCGGCAGCTGGCCATGGCGCGGGTCGTACCAGTCGTCCAGGATATTGATGCCGCCGCAAAACGCGATCTGCCCATCGATCACCGCCAGTTTGCGGTGCAGGCGGCGCCAGCGGCTCGGGATCAGCAGGCCCAGTGCACCCAGCGGCGAATACACCCGGCATTGCACCCCGGCCTGCTCAAACCGGCGCGCCCATTCGGGCGGCAGGCGGCCGGTGCCCACACCATCGACCACCAGCCACACACGCACGCCCCGCAAGGCGGCACGCTCCAGGGCCTCGGCCACTTGCGCTGCAGCGCCATGAAAGTTGAAGATGTAGGTCTCAAGCTGAACCTGAGAGCGGGCCTGGTCGATGGCCTCGATGAGCTGCCGGAAGTACGCCTCGCCCCCCTCTATCAGGCGCAGCTGGTGGCCGTCGGTGAGCACGCGGTTGTAAGGCATGACTCAGTCCAGCCAGGTGAACTCGGCCACCAGAGGGAGGTGGTCGGACATCTGCCGCCAGATGCGCCCCTGCGGCACCATGGTCGACACCGGCTTCAGGCCACGGGCATACACGTGGTCGAGCTGCGTCAGCGGCAAGCGCGAGGGGTAAGTGGGCGTGCGCTTGCCGGAGAATTCGCGCAGGCCAGCATGGGCCAGCAGGCGCGTCAGGCGCCGGCCCCAGTCATTGAAGTCGCCAGCCACGATCACCGGGTCTGCGGCCGGCACTTCGCGGGCAATGTAGGTCTTGAGCTGCGCCACCTGCCGCTCACGGCTGCCCGGGATCAAGCCAAGGTGCACCACCAGCGCGTGTACCGTCCGGCCGGCCACCTGCACCTGGGTGTGCAGCAGGCCACGCTGCTCAAAGCGGTGGTCCGAGATGTCGTGGTGCTGGTGCGACAGCACCGGCCAGCGCGACAGCAGCGCATTGCCGTGCTCGCCATGGCGCGTGACGGCATTGGTGCGGTAAACCGGCTCGTAGCCCTCGGGCGCCAGAAAATCGGCCTGCGGCTGCTCGGGCCAACGGGCAAAGCGCTGCTGCTCGCGGCGGTTCACAAAACGCACTTCCTGCAGGCAGACCAGGTCGACGTCGAGCTGCTCGACCGCATGCCCGATGTTGTGGATCTCCAGCCGCTTGGCAGGCCCGACGCCCTGCACACCCTTGTGGATATTCCAGGTGGCCACGCGCAGCAGCGGGTGTTCGTGCGGTGTCACGCTCATGGGTGCAGCTCCAGCATGCGCGGCAGCATCAGGATGGCCTCGGCGTTCGAGGGAGAAAACACGGTGTCTGCCGCTTCGCGCCAGGGCAGCCATTGCTGGGCCGTGTGCTCCTTGGCGTGCAGCGACACCGGCGTAGGCTCTGGCACGCGCAGGCCAAACACACGCTCGGTGTTGTGGCTCACGTGTGGCGGGTAACGCCAGCGCCAGGCAGGGTAAATCTCGTAGATGTTCTCCAGACCCCAATCGGCGAGCCGGCAATGCGGCTGCAGCGCGTCGATACCCGTCTCCTCGCCCACCTCACGCACCGCCGTGTCCCACCAGCTTTCATCGGGATGGTCCTTGCTGCCCGTGACCGACTGCCAGGTGCCGGCATCGGCACGTCGGATCAGCAGCACTTCCAGCGCCGGGGTGTGGATCACCACCAGCACGGATTCGGGGATCTTGAAGGGGCGCATCGTTTCATTTTATGCAGCGGCTGTTTTTGTACTGGATCCTCGGGTCAAGCCCGAGGATGACCACTCAGGCGCCGAGGATGACCATAAAGATGCCGCGGACGACAACACAGGAACCGAGGATGACCCCTCCATATTTGTCATTCCACGGCTTGACCGTGGAATCCACACCTCCTCCGCCACGGCCGCTGTTAGCATGCCAAACATGTGGAATCAGGTCATCAACGCCCCCCATGCCATGCCCCTGCTGGAATGGCAGGGCTTGCGCATCCTGCCAGGCCTCAATGCCGTCACAGGCGATGAAGGCACTGGAAAAACCCGTTTATTGCGCGAACTGAGCGAAAGCTCGGCCGAGGCCTTGTGGCTGGAACTGAGCTTGCCTGGGCACGATGAAGAGACAGCCCAAGAAGTATGGGCCGCACTGCAGGCGCGTTGCCCGAAATGGAACGCCTCGCTGCAAGCCGATCTGACGGCTGCACTTCAACTGCAGGACCACCTGGGCAAACGCCTGTTCATGCTTTCGACCGGCAGTCGCCGCAAGGTGGCTCTGGTGGGTCTGCTGGCCAGCGGCAACGCCATCACCTGTCTCGACCAGCCTTACGCTGCGCTGGATCTGGGCTCGGTGCAAGTCATCCGTGAATTTCTGAGCGACGTGGCTGAGCATCCTTCACGGGCATGGGTGGTGGCTGACTACGAGGCAGACACGTCACTGCCGTGGCGCAGCATCGTGACGCTACCCGCAGTCTGAACGCTCAGAAACCCGCTTCGCGCACGAAGACCGTCAAGGCCTGACGCAGATAACGTGCCGCCGGGCTGGACCAGTCGGCATGCAGGGTGACACGCCCTCGCCACGCCACTTGCTGCATGTCCGGCGGCATGTCCAGCACATCCAGCGCTACTCGGTAGACCGAACGCTCGGGCACCAGCTGACCATTTTTTTCACGGGTCACAATGTGGCCACCCAGCACACTGGCCAGTTCCCGTCGAGGCAGCTGACGCGCGGCATCGCGGTCTATCGCCACCACCCGCAGCGGCAGCATGTGGCCGATCGCGCTGTCCGGCCAGAAAGCCGCCGTCTGCCCGACTTGCAATCGAGCGACTTCGTCCTCGTCCAGCCAGGTCTCGACACGCCAAGGGGTGTCCTGTCGCACCAGTACGCCCAAGGGCTCCTTCTTGCCCACCCACTGGCCGACCGACAGGTCCGGGTCGGTCCGATAGAAGTAACCGGCATAGGGGGCCAAGGGCTCAAACTGGCTGCGCTCTGCAAGCAGTCCCTGCCATTCTGCCTGGCTGGTGACCAGCGTCTGCTCGGCCACTTTCCAGCGCTTGCGCATGTCTTCATCAAAGCCCGCGGCTGCTGCCTGCCAGCGCTGTTGGTCCAGGCGTACTGAGAGCGCCTGCTCACGGCTCGCAATTTCAGGCACATGCAGCGCCAGCAATTGGGCACCCTCACTCACCCGGGCCCCGTGGGCCACGGGCAAGGCCTCCACGCGCGCCCCCGCCGGTGCAAAGACAGGCCAGGCCTCCTGCGGGCGCAACACCGCACTGGCGGTGATGCGTCCTGGCCAGGGCAGCATCAGCAAGGCACAAAGCAAGACCAGCACCAGACCCGATCTGCGGCCGCGCGCACGCTGGCGAATATCGGACCAGCGATCACGCCAGACACGCAGCTCGCTGCGGATCGGCCAGAGGATGAACCACAGGATCTCGACGACAAACAGCACGATCCCCAGCAGCTTGAAAAAGAAGTGGTAGACCAGCAAGGCAATGCCGATGAACAGCACCAGACGGTACAGCCAGGTGGCCCAGGCAAAGGCGATCAAGGCTTGGCGCGTCGACGGCTTGAAGTGCTCGGGTGGTTCATCCTCCAAACCAAACAGCCACTCTCGCAGTTTCCAGCGCGCCAGCGCAAAGCTGCGCCCATGCAGATTCGGCATGTCCAGCGCATCCATCAGGATGAAGTAGCCATCAAAACGCATGAACGGGCTGGCATTGATGGCCAACGTCGCCACCCAGCTGGTGGTGGCCAGCACAAAAGCCGCCGACTGCAGTCCGCCTGCAGGCAGCAGGGCCCAGGCCAAGGTGGCCCAGACCGCGATCACCAGTTCGGTGGCGATGCCCGCACACGCCACCCGCAAACGCTCAAACCGGTTGGTCAGGCGCCAGGTTTCATTGGTATCGGTGTAGGCCACGGGCCACATGACCAGAAAGGCCACGCCCATGGCCGGCACCCGACAACCGTAGTGTCGGGCCGTGAAAGCATGCCCCAGCTCGTGCAGCACCTTCACGCAGATCAAGGCCACGCCATAGGCCAGCAGGCCTTCCAGGTTGAAGGTATCCACCAGCGATGCGCTGAACTCGTCCCAGCGCCGCAGCACCTGGGACAAGCTCACGAACAAAGCCAGCAGGGTGGTCAGCGCAAACAGCCGGGTGCCGAACAGCCGCGCCACAGGCAACCAGCGCACCAACCAGGCATCGGGTTTGACCAGCGGAACCCGAAAGAACAGGTAATGGTGCAACAACCACTTGAGCGGCGAGCCCTGCATGCGTGCCAGCTGCTCCGCCATCTTGCGCGGCGCATCGGGCTGCGTGGCCTGCACCAGCTGATGCTGCACCACAAACTGCGCCACTGCCTGCACATCGACGGCCGTCAACGACAGGGTGGTGTGTCCGTTCACGTCGTCGGCAATGGCTTGCGGGTCATCCAGATGCCAGCGGGTGAGCATCTCCAGCGTCGGCCAGTCGATCCGGAAAAACAGGTTGCGCACCGGGTCGTGGAGCGTCCAGCTCGGCTGCCCATCGGCCAGGTTGGGACCGACCATGAGGTCCAGCTCTTCACGCAAGCGTGGCAGTGCCATGGCGTTCACCAACCCAAGGTGGCCCGCACGGTGGCCCAGGGCCGGCGCAGCACCCAATAGGCCAGTGGAGCCCAGCCGCCCTGCAGCTTGGCGGTGCCCTTCAGGCCCACACGGTGCTCGGTCTTCCCGGTCAAGGTGGCCCGCACGCGGTAGGCAAAGCCGCCATCGGGCCGCTGCACGGCATCGTGCGCCACATAACGCAAACGGGCCGACACTGGCGAGAGCGGGCTGGCACTCAGGTACAGCGACACCTGGGCATCGGGTTCAAAGCGGATGGCATCGGCGATCGGCACCCAGGCTTCCACCTCGACATCATCGAGCGCTGCCAGGCGCAGAATGCGCTCACCCGTGGCCACGGGCTTGCCTATCCATTCGGACGGGTCATCCATCAGCACCACGCCCGGCTGCGGCGCCAGCACCCGGGCACGGGTCAGCTGCTCCTGCAGGTAATCGATTTCGGCGCGGCGCTCTTCGACCTTGCCCAGCAGCAGGGCCAGCTGCGCCTTGGCCCGCGCATCGCTCAAGGCCAGCTGGCTGGTCTGGCGGTAATCGGTCTCTGCCGTGGCCAGGGCCTGCATGGCCACCTCGAGCCGTGAGCCAATCACGATCTCATCGAAGCTGAACAAGGCCTGCCCCGCCTGCACTTGCTGGTTGGGCTGCACATGGAACACATCGATCACGCCATCCAGCGGGGCCCGCACCACGGTCGGATTGGCGGGCACCAGCTCGCCTTGGGCCAGCACCGTCAGACGCACCGGGAACAGCAGCACCACCAGCACCAGGGCAAGCCACTGCACGCGCCGCTGGCGCCACCATGGCCGATCGCCATGCCAGGCCAGCGCGCGCGCCAGCCGACCGCGCCAGCCTCGCCAGCGGCTCAGCCTGGGGCGATGCACGGCGGCAAAGGCATGCCACCACACTCCCGACCACTCATGCAGCAGCGAGACTTCTTCTTCGGTCCAGGGCGTGTCCCTGAGCAGCACCGCTGCACCCTGGAGCGCAGGCGATCCTGCCGAGCCTGAAGCGCCCGCCTCAGAGGGCAGCCACAGCGCATGGGCTGGCCACCACTGCGCCCAGTCGGCGGCCAGTTCGACAGGTACATCGGCTGCGGTAAAAGCCACAGGCCCCGACGCGTTGGCCGCACGCTGCTGCAAGTGCCGGCATACTGACTCGAACCACTGCACGAACGGCACATGCGCGTCGACCTGAACCACACCCGACAGGCTCCAGGTACCCTCTTCGGCCAGCCACAGCGCGGCCTGACGGTAAGGCACCAGCGCCAGGGTTTCATTGACCAACAAAAAACCCAGCTCGCGGTCCGAGCCGGCCTGACGCGCCTTGCGCGCCAGGTCCCACAAAGCCTGGGTCATGCAGCGCGAGCCCTCGCAGGCAGAGCTTCACGCACCGGCACGTCGCGGGGGACCAGCTTGGCCGGCGCATCGCCCACACGCACCAGCGTGATCGGCCGCTTGCCGGCCATGCGCAGCTTGTCTGTCAGGCTGTCGCGTCCGGGCAGGCTCTGCTGCTGCTCGCCAACGAACATCTGGAAGATGGCCACCGCCTCGCGGCCATCGTCGTCGCGGGCAATGACCTTGAGGTCCAGCTTGCCCTTGAAGCCTGGAGGCGGCGTGACTTCGAACACACCGGTCGCAGGATCAAACTGCACCCACGCAGGCAGATTCGAGTTGTCGGCCTGCTTGGCTTCCAGCTTGATCACCGCATCCTTGTTGGAGTGGATAAAGGCGTCAAACGGCAGACTGACCTTGGTCATGGCCCCCGTGGTTTGCACAAACTGGTCGGTGATGCCCTGGTACAGGCTCAGGCCTGGCGCCGCAGTCTCGCTCACCGGGATCTGGTAACCGGAGCCACTGGTCACCGCATCCATCATGGACAACGGCGGGTCCGCCGGGACCA
>JACCDG011359001.1_pt1 | contig 11728 bp, 7 predicted proteins | sample 7442471 | NCBI WGS metagenome assembly JACCDG01 (sample SAMN15323444, study PRJNA562643) | freshwater metagenome | isolation source: river surface water | place: USA:Blue River Watershed | collected 2017-08-17
ACCGATTGATCAAGGGTAATATGATCCGGATCGTAAATATAACCATTTCCTGGTCTGTGTCTAAGATTGATATTCCAGGATCAACCGTACTCCATCGCATTGGCATTTGTTGTAACACAAGGCTTTGCTTCGTCCCACCATGCCACTACTGCACGAGCAGGAAAATAATTAGTATAATCAATCAGGGGTTCTTTTAAAACTTTACCTAATAGCAGTCTTGCAAAACCAGAACAATCAAAAAACCAATCGCCTTCAATGACTCTTCCATCTTCTAGTGTTAGAGAAACAATATTACCATTTTCTTTTTGTGTTGAATTCTTATATTCGCCCTCGACTAAAATAATGTTTCTTGCTAGTGCTATGTCTTTGAAGTATGCGGCCGCCGCTCTACTTTCAAAATGCCACATCGGTACACAAGGTTCCTCGCAGCTAGAACCGAAAGGTACTTTGTTTTGTTCAATAAATTGATAGGCAAAAAATGCCTTAGACAACGGAATCTCATTGGCCAGTAATGTAGACACATAAAGATCTGAATCATTCTCAAGTTTTAAATTAAAAATTAATTGTCCTAGATCATTCGAGGATGCTGCATTTTTAAAAAATCCGTAGAGATGAGGATTTAAATTAGTCTGAAGAGCATGTATAAATTCTGTTCCGACGCCGTTCCAATTTTTAAATCTTCCTCCCATCTTTGGTGTAGCATTTGTTTTTTTAACAAAGTCTTCGTTGTCTATTTTTAAAGCTGAAAGAAATCTCACGAAAGTTATAGTTCCGCTTTCGCCTGCGATGATTGGAGGTCGATTAGGATCCTCTATAAGAGATATTTCTAAGTTAGGATATAACTTACGAAGATATAGAGCAGTTAACCATCCGGCCGAACCGCCGCCAAGTATAACTACTTTAGATTTTGTATAACTTTTGTTCATAAAAATCGATATTTTTTAAATATTGGTTTTGAGGCAACTCTGAATTTTTTATTCGTTGCTGTATCTGTTCTATTAGACCTTTTGGTAATTCAAATTCTGGAAATTTATTAGAAAAATATTTTAATTTTCGTTGATTTCTCAAAGGATATTTATAACCACCTATTAGCATAGACAGCCCGAACCACATATTGTTTAATTCTCCGACGCTATAAGGATTATGATGTTGATAATCAATCAATTGTTTTATCATAGAATTATTTTCTATGATATTTTCTTTACCGGTATACCATCTCCAAAATTCACTATCATTCCTTCTAGACATAGTATAGTGAAGTTCAACAAAATTTGCAAAGGTTAGAAATATTTCTTTACACTTATGATTAAAACTATCTCTGGCAACACCAGTCCATCGATCGTGTCCTTCTGTTACATCAAAGAACGCATTTAAGAATTCGTGTACGCTGTACAACCCTCCGGATTCCAGGGGTTCTATAAAGCCTCCGCTAAGACCTATGGCAACAACATTTTTATTCCATACCTTTTCTCGAACTCCAGTAGGCCATTTAAGATCTCTAAATTCAACCTCATTGCTTACAGGACCAAGGTGTTCTTTAAATTCTTTTAGTGCGTCTTCTGGTGATATGAATTTGTCACAATAATTATATCCAGTGCCCAACCTATTCCAAAGAGGAACGTTCCAAACCCATCCGCTGCTAAGAGCTGTACAGGTAGTATAAGGTCTCAGTTCCTGTTCTTTATCAGAATAAGGAATTCTCGCAGCCCATGTCCTATTATTACATAGCTTGTCTTGAAAGTTAATCCAGGGCGTATTCAGTGTTTTATCAATCAACAGACCGTAGAATCCAGTACAATCAAAATAGATGTCTGCATCAATAGTTTCGCCGTTGTCTAATTTTAAAGATTTTATTCCCTGTTCATCTTGTGAAACTTCGACGACCCGCTGTTGCTTATGTATAACTCCTTTGGGTTTTGCAAACTTTTCTCTTAAAAAATTTGCAAATTTTATAGCGTCGAAGTGGTAACCTGATTCGTTGTCGATGTAGTTTTCAGGTATTCGATTTTGTTCCATGGCAGGTAACTGATCATAAAATACTTTACCAAAGTCATTGTTTGAAATTTGATGATTCTGCGCATAGGTAAACCATTGAGCTAGATTACAGGTGTTTTCAGCTCGTTGGCCGAATGGATAATAGAAATCCTCTTCTGCAAAATTTACAAATCTTAAACCGAACTTATAAGTAGCGTCACATTCTGGCATCCACTCTTCGTCTTTAAGACCTAAAAAATGTGTCCATTCTCGCATGTAGTTGGTGGTACTTTCTCCTACTCCTATGGTAGGTATATCTGGAGATTCTATAAGAGTTATGGTCTTGTCTGGAAAAATAGTAATCAGAGAAGCAGCAGTCATCCACCCTGCCGAACCGCCACCGACTACGACAATTTTAGAACTTGTATTTGACTTCAAGTGCCCGTTCCTTTAGGATATTTACGGCTTCTCTATGACTGAACGTCTGGATCTTTTCGCAGTGATCTTTATTTTGTTTTAACATAGCATTAGAATTTATAGTATAATGGCTGAAATGAGTGTCATAGATCTTTTTAATCCTTTCAGTGTTAAACATTCTTAAGCCATGCATCACTTGAGCATAATTTAAGTGAGAGAATAGTTGTAAAGGATTGTTAAAATAATGTACGTTTGGAAAATTTTCTTTGAAATTATCAAGATACAATCTGTTAAAATCCGTCAGCGAAATATTATCTTTGCACCAACGCCAAAATTCGCTGTCCTGCCTTTGTGTGATATAATGAAGTTGTATAAAATCAACAATATTTTCACTGATCTTTTTTAGATCATAATTGTATTTGTCTGATGTAATTGTTTCATTTTTATTATAGTATACTAGACTCGGAATCAATCTGAAACATTGTTGTATGGTAGTTCCTATGCTGCTGGCTTCTAACGGCTCAACAAATATTCCGCTCAACCCAATCATCACACAATTTTTTAACCAGAACTCTTCAACATACCCCGCACCAAACTTGACTTTTCTTCCTATCTCTAATGGCTTTTCGATGCCTAGTACTTCTTTGTAATGTTTTTGTGCTTCATCGTAGGCCTGCGTCTCGTTAATGAAGTCGTCGCAGAACACGTAGCCATTACCGTAACGTTCTTGTGTGGGAATTCTCCAGCACCAGCCGCTGCTTAATGCTGTAGCTTCAGTATACGATGGAATGTCTTCAGTGCCTTCGGTAGGAAATGCTATGGCCGAATTCATAGGTAATTGATGTTGGCAGTTGATCCATTTAGCGCCTAGTTTATTTCCAATGACTCTTCTGAAGCCACTACAATCAATAAAGAAATCGTAGACATGGGAATTCGAATCTTTGTCGATTAATTTTGAAACATTGCCCTGTTCATCTAAAATTACATCTGTAATTTCAGTATCGATAATAGTTATGTTTCTTTCTCGGCATTTTTTGTGTAAAAAATCGTTTAGTTTGAAAGTATCAAAATGATACTGCGCTAAAATATCATGTAAAGGTTCTACATGTCTGCTGTTTATAGATAAACCCCAACAGGTATCTAAAGGATCCCAATTTTCTCCAATCATTCTTAGCCATGTGGTAGGCAACCCAGTTTTAGGAGAATGGTCCCCAAATTGTTCACTAAGGCTGTGGAAATAGTGTGTGCCATCACCGTGCCAATTGGTAAATTTAATACCTATTTTATAGGTAGCTCCGGCTTCTTGAAATAATTCTGGTACATTTATTCCAGTATGTTCTAAGAATTTTTTCCAGTGTTCTGTAGATCCTTCGCCAACACCGATAATGCCTATTTGGCTAGATTCGATCATGGTGATTTTCATATTAGGATAAGCTGCTCTGATCATTAGAGCAGCCACACATCCGCTGGTTCCACCACCAACTATACACAGAGAAGTTATCATAGTTTATACTCCGTACGATAAGATTTTATTTCTTCGATGACCTCTCTATGGGGCATGTACTTTTCATTGGGAAGATTATTTATTTTTTCTAAAAGACCTTCGTCCCAATGAGCAAGATGACCATAATGTTTATCATAGATCTTTTTAATACTTTCTATATCAAATAACCTTAGACCATGCATAACCTGTGTCCAGTTTAAGCAATCATAGATTCTGTAGTTGTGATTCAAGCCATCTTCTGGCAGAATTAATTGGTTTATGCCATTCTTTTTAAAAATTTCAATATTTTCTTTATTGAAATCAGTCATCGTCATTTCATTTTTGCACCAACGCCAAAATTCTGTATCTTGTCGTTGAGTAAAATAATGTAGTTGAATAAAGTCTAAAACATTATCCATCATGTCATCGAAGTATCTATTGTATTTTTTTACACATCCCGTGTCCCCACGTTCCCAGTTCCACATACAAGAGATAGTCATTTGAAGTTGTTTGATAGTAGTAGCAATACTGCTGGCTTCGAGAGGTTCAACAAAATTACTGCTTAGACCTATGCATATACAATTTTTAATCCATGCGTGGTTAACCTTACCAGATACAAAATTAATTTTGCGACCTATATGTATACTATCTTGATAATTTTTTTGTATTTCTTCTAATGCTTTTTCTTCACTGATAAATTGATCACTGAAAACATATCCATTACCGAATCTTCCTTGGACTGGACTTTTCCAACTCCATCCACTACTCATAGCTTTAGCTAATGTATAAGTTGGAATAGCGTGTTCGTCGGGCGTTTGAAAAGCGATAGCACTATTCAACGGAAGATACTTTGACCAATTGACCCACTCTGCTCCTAACTTAGATGCTAGAACTCGTTTGAATCCTGTACTATCAATGAAAAAATCCGCAGAATATTTTTGACCATCGGATGAAATTACTGATTCTATATAACCGTCATGATCTAATTCTACTTGAGAAATTTCTGCGTCTACAAGATCTATATCAGCCTCTTTGCATTTTTTCTGTAAAAATGAATTTAATTTTTCACTATCAAAATGAAATTGAAAATAATCAGTGAAAGGTTCGCGAAGTATTCCTGATATAGGCATACTCCAATACATATCTTCGCCTCTGACGCCGTCACCGATCAGTTTCATCATAGTATATGGAGCTCCGGTAATCGGATCCATTTTTCCTAGATCATCAAACACACTATGCACGTAACTGGTACCGTCTCCGTGCCAATTTTCAAATTTAATTCCTATCTTGAATGTTGCTCCGCATTCTTGAATAAGTTCGTGTAATGGTATACCTGTAGCATACGTGAATACCGACCAGTGCTCTGTAGATCCTTCTCCTACTCCAATGGTGCCGATCTTTTTAGATGCTATAAGCTGTATTTTTAGTGCAGGCATTGTTTTTTTCAAAAAAAGTGCAGCCATTAGGCCAGCATTGCCTCCGCCTACTATACACAGAGAATCAATCATTAGGAAATTCCTTTAAATTTAAATAGGCTTTAGAATCTGATGCGATTTGATAATTAACTCGTCCCGAAGGCAAGCTATTAAAACTAATAATATATCTGTCAAAATTTTCTAGATGTGGCGCAGAATAATGATACATCCAGCTAGGAAATATAATTAACTTTCCTGGTTCGGGGTATATTTTTTCTACTGGAGAATATTCGAATCTCAAAACTTCAATCTGCGCCTGAGTTCTGTGTATGACAGGATCTTCAAAAAATGTTGGCGCACCTTCAGTAAGATAGTAAACAGCACTGAAAAAACTCATAGAATGACGATGGAAATTGATAGCCATGGTTGATCTTGCCAGAGCAACATTAAACCAGCTATTAGTAATTTCGAACCTATCGCAATCGTATTTTTCTACTATGCGAACCTGCTCTAGGCAGCTATTAAACCAATCGAATAATTCAGTAAATTCTGGTTTATCGTGTAAAGAGTGCAGAGAACTTATGATGTTACCGGTTTTTAATTTATCGGAATATCTTTGAAGATCATTTATAACTTTAACATTGTCGATGGCAGTATTTTTAAAGGAGAAAAATGATGTAGGGAATAGATCGATGCGTTCCATTAGTATTCAACCCAACCAGTTAACAGATATTTTTCTCCATTTAGAGGCGGATTTCCTCTATGGGTATGAGTGTATCCAGCTGGCCATAGGGCCAGTGTTCCTTGTACAGCAGGTATTCTAATTCCTTGATAAAGAAATTCTGTCTCCCCGCCCGCTTCTACGGTATTAAGATATATGCCCCAAGCGCAGATCCTATCTGCCCGTTCTGGAGAATCGGATTCAAAATGCCAAACGTGATACCCTTCCCCCGCCAGAGTTTTTTGTAGTTTCATAGAACGGATTCGATGTTTGGCAGCTTCATTTAGAACGCTGTATTTTTGAGTGTATTGTCCGTAACAGATCCAAAATTTCTGTAAAAATGTTTCTAAAATAGTCTGGTCCGGGCTCATTTTTAAACTTTGTGTTTCTAATAAAAATGCTGCTCTATCAGATTTATGATGGAATGTTGAATCCTTAAGATCTAATCTTGAATAGGTAAGATTCAAATCAGAAAGCATTTCGTAATGATCTATCAAGGCCTGACATTCGCTGGATGTCAGCACATTTTCCCAAATTCCTATGTCTTTTTCTATTCTCATGAGGTATTTATATGCTGCTATTATGGCAATAAAAATTAAATTAAAGTTGTTGATAAATACTTGTAATAATTGGAGTGTGCATTAATGTCGGGTCGTAATCCAGTATTTGATAGTATTCGAATAATACCAAAAGAAGACGCTTTTTTAGATAGAAAGCTGGGTTCTCGGGGCGAAGTATTTTTTGACCAAGAAGCAGGAACTCTAAGATTATATAACGGAACGGTTGGTGGAATCAGCCTTTTAAGAAGCGATCTGTCAAATATCAATGCCAATGCTCTAAACAGAAATATTAACTTAGGCACAGGAACAATTACAGCAGCACAATTTTTAGGTACTGTTGTAGGAACATTGAATGGCAATGTTACCGGAAATGTCACAGGTAATCTAACAGGCAATGTCACTGGTAACCTAACAGGCAATGTTACTGGAAATGTCACTGGAGAGTTGACCGGTAATGTTACAGGAAACGTCGCGGGCGATGTTACAGGTAACCTAACAGGCAATGTCACAGGCGATGTGACTGGTAATGTCACTGGTAATGTTACTGGCAATTTAACAGGAAATGTTGTAGGTAATTCGGCTACAGCTACGGTTTTTCAAACTGCAAGAACTATTAACGGTGTAAGTTTTAATGGCAGTCAAAATATTACCGTAACAGCAGCGGCTGGAACATTGACCGGTAATACTATAAACAGTACCGTAACTGCATCTAATTTGACTAGTGTAGGAACATTAAATGATCTAACCGTACAAGGTGACATTACTGCGAATTCAAATGTTGTCATAGAAACCGTGCCCATTAGCAAAGCACACGCAACTAACAAAAGATACGTTGATTCAAGAGCGATTGCCTTTGGCGTTGCAATGAGTTAAAACAAGGAAAAATTAAATGGCAAAGAAGCAAATTCAAAATTATAAATTTTATCCAGGAGTGGTTCCGCAACCATACGGCCAGTATCCTAACGCTGTGGCATTATTGACAGCAAATAAAACTTTTATAATCGAGGAAATGAGTCAATATATTAAAAATCAAATCCTTGAAAATGATAGTAATGCTTTAAGCCCATATTATAATTACAATTATAATCTAACCAGAGAGACAAAATGTAAAAGAGATACAGGTTATATCATCGATGCATTGATTTATGATCTAACCTATGGTGGCAATTCTTTAACCTATGCTATTGCTTCTAGATATTACATAAATGGCGTTGTTCAAGTAGTCTCCACTGATGTTGAAGTTGACACGCATACCTTCTTGAAGAATCTAATACTCGATTCTATTCTAGAAAATACGTTAGTCACACCTCTCAATCTTGTAGAAGAGTCTCAGGTTCTTTTAAGCAATGCTGGAGAAGCAAACGGTTCCGTACAGCTAGAACTTTTATACGATATTGTAATCGACACCATTGACACTGGCCTTAATGCACTGCCAGATCCTGTGGCTCCTGATAGTCAGAGTGGGGGACTAGTACCAAATGCTGTTGGATTGATCGAATCTAATAAGAGATTTATCCAAGAAGAAGCCATGGCTTACATACAATTTAATGTTAACAATAACATTTCACCGTATGTAAATTATACCTATAATGCAGAGAAGTGCCGTAGAGATATCAGCTATATTCTAGAAGGATATATCAGTGACCTTAAAAGAGGCGGCAATCGTCAAACGGTTTTTAATGCTGAAAAATATTGGGAAAACGGTGTAGCACAGGTCGACGGCGATCGTCAGCCAGAAATTTATGCTCACACATTTATTCGTGATCTCATAGAAAACTTTATTTTAACTAACACAGAATTTGCCAATAGACAAATTCTAGTAAGTCAAGTTCGTAATTTTGAAGCCAACGTTGAAGTTTTTGCAAAAACAAGAATCAAAGAACTAAGCAATATCATACTAGATGTTATTGAATTTGGTCTTTCAAGATCTCCTGAGAAAATTTCAAATCGTGGTTATGTAAAACTTCCTGGATTCTATAAACAAAAAGATCTATTGTTGATAACCAATGCTTCAAGAAACATCATCATGTATAATTTTGCTGATGATCAATTGGCAGCAGAAATAACTTACACCGAAACATATGACGACAGCTTTCCGGGAGCATTGTACGGTGTAGATAAAATCACCACAATCACCTTTGACATTGACACCAGCAACATGATGGTGACTGATAATATTCAGATATTTGTCGAAAGTAAAGAACAAACCGTAAGACTAAATTCTATTGCCACAGACGCCATGGAACGTCAGAAGGTAGGTATTCCGCAGTCAATGCTTGACGCTGACTTTGAATATGGACTACAGCCAACTAAGTGGCAGGCTATTGGCTTGATGCGTAACTATCCTTCCATCTATGAAATTCCAGGAACAGATATACCAGTAATAAACGTGGTAACCAATGCCAGTGCTCCTACAGGAATCGGTGCTAGTCAAATCACGGTAACAACCGTAGGTAACCACGGTCTACTTGCAGGAGATCCAATTACAATCAAGGCTCTAAGTAATTCTGTACAGGGTTTTAGCCGTGCAGAGGGAAGTTTCTTAGTGTCTACAGTGCCCACTACTACTACATTTACATTTTTTGCTAAATCTAAGGTCGGTACTACAGATGGAGAAGTTTTAGCCAGCACTTATACTCAGCTGAGAAAAGGCGGATACTATACTGGATCAGCAGTTGGTCAGCCATCATATAACGTAGTATCTAATGGTAGTTCGGGAACTCTTACTACCAGCTTGATTACTCCGGCAGGCAGTACCACGATCGGTTTTAGTTCAGCCACACCTCCAATAGGTGCACCTCTAACAGGAACAGGAGTAGTTGCTGGTTCTCAAATTACCGCAGTCACAGGTGCAGGCGGTGCCGCAGCATCTACCACATTGTTATCTAATGCCACAACAGGGGATAATACAATCGAAGTTACCAGCACCACAGGTATTGGTCCTGGATTGGTATTTGATCGAGGCGATGGAGTTGCCGTTCGAGTAACAGACGTTACTGGCAGTACCGTTACATTAAGCGGTCCAATCACTTCTAATATCACTGGAACCACACAAACATTTACAGGCCTTTCTGGTACTACCAGCGGCAGTGGTGTCGGTGCTGTGTTTAGTGTATCCAGAACTCCAACTTATGCAGTCACAGTTACTACACCGGGTTCAGGATATGCTGCCAGCGATACTATTTTAATTGCAGGCACAGCACTAGGCGGAACTACACCTGCTAATAATGCAACTATAACCGTAACTTCAGCTACTCCTATCAATAGTATTTCGGCTTTAGATTTTACTTCAGGAACAGGCGGATCAGGTTATAGCGATGCCAATAATGTGGCTACAACCACAAACGGCAGCGGTACAGGTGCAACAGTAGATATTACTACCTCAGGCGGTAGTGTTGGAAGTATTGCTCTAAATGCGCCTGGACAGAATTATGCTCCTGGGGATCAACTTATTATCGGCCCTACAGGAAGAATAGCGACCACAACTAATTTAGTTGCAGGCACAGGGTATACCACTGCTAATGGTCTGGCCACAACCAGTTCTGGTTCTGGTACTGGTTGTACTGTTAATATTGTTGATGATGGTGCTGGCGGAATACAATCTATAACTATTGTTAATCAAGGTTCGGGATATGCAACCAGCGAAGTTCTTACCGTAGTACAGGGCGGAGCTAGTGGCGGAACTTTTGAGGTTGCAACTCTGCATACTCAATCAACTATAAATGTTCTTACCGTATCTGCTGGTGGTGTAATTCAAACAGTTTCTATCTCCGGAACTGCGATTACAGCTCCAACAAGAAACTTTATCAGCGCGATCACAATCAGCGAACCAACCACCGCCCAAATTGCCAATGGAAATACCGGTATCTCATTCAGTGCGATTGGTACTATAGAAGTTACATTTGCTACTCCTCATGGATTTATTCCAGGCGACACTATCACATCACAGATTACCAGCACCGGTACAAACGCACAACTAGCTGCTGGCCCGTTCTTTGTAGAATCAGTACCATTACCCCAGTCTTTGAGATTTACTGCTCGAGGTCCGGGATTGATCGACAACACCTTAGTTGGAAATATATTTGGTCGTCCTGATTCATTCTTCGTTCATAGACCGTTTGACGGTGGTGTACAATTAGGTACGGCAGGACCAGCACACGGTGCTGTGGCCATACGTATGAGTAAAAAATACATTCGTTACCAGTCTGGTAAGGGTGTAATGTATAACACTGGTGCATTGTTTGCTCCTAGCTATGATATACGTACTATGGTATCTAATGGAACTGCAATCGGAAGCACAATCACTGCAACTATGGACGACACCGATCATGGATGTCAAGTCGGCGGAGTTGTTGTTATCACCGGAGTAGTCACATCAGGTTATAACGGTACATATACGGTTTCTAGTATTACCAACGAAAGAACACTATCCTTTATAGCCACACAACCTTTAGGATCTACGAGTCCTATTCTTGGTAGTCCTTGCCAACTATCAGTAAAGAACTGGCACGGGTCTACCGTAAGATCTGGTATTTTTGATGATCAAAACGGAATGTTCTATCAGTATGATGGACAAAAATTAGCAGTGGTGCGCAGATCTAGCACGTTCCAAATAGCAGGAACCATAAGTATCAATGCAAATTCAAATGCTGTAACAGGTGTTAATACGAGATTCACTCAGCAATTGGCAGCAGGAGATCGAATAGTTATTCGAGGAATGACTCATGTTGTTTCCCAAATCAGCAGCGACACTGCTATGACGGTTACTCCTGACTATCGCGGAGTTTCAAATGTTTCAAGTGTAAAAATAACCAAAGTTATAGATTTAATAGTCCCACAAGAAGATTGGAATCTTGATCCTTGCAACGGATCTGGACCTAGTGGTTATAATATAGATATCACTAAGATGCAGATGATTGGTATCCAACATACATGGTATGGTGCTGGATTTATCGATTTTATGTTGAGAGGCCCAGAGGGAAATTATATTTTCGTACATCGTTTCCGTAACTCTAACGTAAATTCCGAAGCATACATGAGAACTGGTAACCAACCCGTTCGATACGAAGTTATCAACGAAAGTGCTAGAGGTAGATTGAGTGCTTCGATGACTAATACTCAGACAACGATTCCAATGAGTGCTGCAGATTGCTATTGG
>JACCDG011875750.1_pt1 | contig 11725 bp, 9 predicted proteins | sample 7442471 | NCBI WGS metagenome assembly JACCDG01 (sample SAMN15323444, study PRJNA562643) | freshwater metagenome | isolation source: river surface water | place: USA:Blue River Watershed | collected 2017-08-17
CAGCTACTAGATGCATTAGAGAGTTATTTAAAGCAGCCGCTATTACCAATTCGGGCTAATGAGGAAATCGAAGACATCTCGCAAGCTGAGATGGTTGGTGATCGGGTGCTGCAGGCGCAGACATTAAATACTTCAGTACGGACTCAATGGTCTGAGCGGTTGGAAGATATCAAGCATTACTTTCCACAGATTCAGGATGGAAGCTTGCGCGCCTCTTGGAAAACACAATTATTGGCTCCACTACAAATCATCTTTGGCGGCGCATCCTTTGAGTTGGTCCTTAAGGAAATTGTGAGTATTCATCAAAAGATCTTACGTAAACGCGTATTTATTGCCTTGCATATGCATGCAGGTGACGGCAATGTACACACGAATATTCCAGTGAACTCAGACGATTATGAAATGTTGCAAGATGCCCATCGCTCTGTCGATCGCATCATGGCTCTAGCCCGATCTTTAGATGGCGTTATTTCAGGTGAGCACGGTATTGGAATTACTAAATTAGAGTATTTGAGTGAAGAAGAATTAAAAGACTTCCGTTCCTATAAGCAGCGCGTTGATCCAAATGGCCATTTCAACAAAGGCAAATTGATGCCTAATGCCAATTTGCAAATGGCCTACACACCTAGCTTTGGTTTAATGGGTCATGAGTCACTGATCATGCAACAAAGTGATATTGGTGCAATTGCTGATAGTGTTAAGGATTGCCTGCGGTGCGGTAAATGTAAACCTGTCTGCGCTACTCATGTACCTCGTGCTAACTTACTGTACAGCCCTCGCGATAAGATCTTGGCAACCTCTTTACTCATCGAAGCTTTTTTATATGAGGAGCAGACTCGTCGTGGTATCTCCGTGCGCCATTGGGAAATGTTTGATGATGTAGCTGCCCACTGTACGGTTTGTCACAAATGTCATACGCCTTGCCCAGTCAAAATTGATTTTGGTGATGTCACCATGAATATGCGTAATTTATTACGCAAGATGGGGCAGCGCCGGTTTAATCCTGGGACTACGGCATCCATGTTTTTCTTGAATGCAAGTAATCCAGAGACAATTCGTTTAACTCGCAAAGTAATGATTGAGTGGGGCTACGGCATACAACGCTTTACCCATCAACTACTAAAGAAATGGGCCAAGCAGCAAACCCAGCAGCCACCTGCTACTGTTGGCAAGCCGCCCGTTAAAGAGCAGATTGTTTATTTTGTTAACAAGAAAATGCCTGGTAATTTGCCGAAGAAAACAGCGCGGGCATTGCTTGATATTGAGAATGCAGATTACGTACCAATTATTCGTGATCCGAAGAAAACCAGTGTTGATACAGAGGCAGTCTTTTACTTCCCGGGTTGCGGTTCGGAGCGATTATTCTCTCAGGTTGGGTTAGCAACCCAAGCGATGCTTTGGCATGCAGGCGTACAAACAATATTACCCCCGGGTTATTTATGTTGTGGATATCCACAAAAGGGGAACGGTGATTTTGATAAAGCAGAGAAAATGATCACCGATAACCGAGTTTTGTTCCATCGTGTGGCTAACACTCTAAATTATCTTGATATCAAGACAGTCGTCGTTTCTTGTGGCACATGTTATGACCAGTTAGCAACATATCAATTCGAGCAAATATTTCCAGGTTGTCGGATTATTGATATCCATGAATATTTATTAGAGAAGGGCATCAAACTGGAGGGGATCAATGGTGTCCATTACATGTATCACGATCCTTGCCATACTCCAATGAAGTTGCAAGATCCGCTAAAAACAGTCAATGAATTAATCAAGACTCAGGATGGAACTGCAATAGCGAAGAATGAACGTTGCTGCGGTGAGTCGGGCACCCTCGCAGTGACTCGTCCCGATATCTCAACCCAGGTGCGGTATCGTAAGCAAATTGAGATGGAGAAGGGTGCGCATGCTCTACGCCAAGAATTTGCTGGAGAGATTAAGGTATTAACGAGCTGCCCATCCTGCCTTCAGGGCCTAAGCCGTTTTGATGCAGATAGTAAAACTACCGCTGACTATATTGTGGTCGAAATGGCTAAGTATGTTTTGGGCGACAATTGGATGCAAGAGTATGTTGCTAAGGCAAATCAAGGTGGTATTGAGAGGGTATTGGTTTAAATGATTCCAACGAATGTAATTGTTCATGAGACTTCAAAAGTTTTAGAGCTTGCTTATGAAAATGGCAATAGCTATCGTTTGCCGTTTGAGTTTTTGCGCGTCTATTCCCCCTCTGCAGAGGTAAGGGGCCATGGCCCAGGACAGGAGGTTCTACAAACTGGCAAACGGGATGTAGCCATTGTTAATTTAGAACCAGTTGGCCATTATGCGCTTAAGCCCACCTTTTCAGATGGACATGATTCTGGTTTGTACTCTTGGGAGTATTTATATGACTTATGTGAGCACCAAGATGAACTTTGGAGCGACTATCTAAAACGTCTTGAGCTTGCTGGGGCGAATCGCGATGCTCCTATGGTTACTCCATCACATGGGTGTGGTCACTAATTCGTTATGTCTAAAACCCATTTTGGTTATCAAAGCGTAGACGAGACCGAAAAAGCGAATAAGGTCGCTGAGGTTTTTCATTCTGTCGCCATGAAGTACGACATCATGAATGATTTGATGTCGATGGGTATGCATCGATTATGGAAAAAATTTACTTTGGCACAGGCCAATGTGCGGCCAGGCAATAAGGTGCTTGATATCGCTGGAGGTACAGGCGACCTTGCTGCTGCATTTGCAAAAGCGGCGCAATGGGGCGAGCATCCAGATGCAGAAGTTTGGTTAAGTGACATCAATGCCTCGATGTTGAGCGTTGGGCGCGATCGATTATTGGACCGTGGCTTAGCCCTCCCATCGATCCAATTTGATGCCGAGAAAATTCCTTTTCCAAAAGATCATTTTGATATTGTGAGTGTCGCCTTTGGTCTTCGGAATATGACCCATAAAGAAATCGCCTTGTCAGAGATGGCTCGGGTCGTAAAGCCGGGCGGCAAGGTTCTGGTCTTGGAGTTTTCTAAACCAGATGCCATGCTTGCCCCGATTTATGATGTTTATTCATTTAAGGTGTTGCCGTGGCTAGGAGAGAAAGTGGCTAAGGACGCTGCTAGCTATCAATACCTTGCTGAATCCATTCGGATGCACCCGGATGCTGAAGCCTTAAAGACAATGATGTTGCGGGCAGGTTTTGATCAGGTAGATACCCATAGAATGACTGGGGGTATCGTTGCTTTGCATATTGGTATTAAATATTGAGCATTATTAGTAATATTAAACATTAAGCATTATTGGTAAATTACCAATCTATAGAGTTTTCAGGAGACCGTAGCGAATGAAAAGCATCTTTTTAAAAGCAAGCGTATTTACTATTGCCCTGACATTTTTGTCTGTGGCACACATTAGTACTGTTGATGCCAAGCGTTTAGGTAATGGCAATAATGCAGGTCGTAGCTCCAGTGCGCCAGTCCAAAAACAAGCACAGCCGCCAGCGCAGCAAAAAGCAGCGCCACAAGCACAGCAGGCTGCTGCTCCACAAGCTGCAGCTCCTGCAGCAGCAAAGCGTTCCGGCATAGGTGGAATGTTAGGCGGCTTAGCAGCTGGATTGGGCATTGCTTATTTGCTATCTCATTTTGGATTAGGTGAGGCAGCTTCTTCTTTTCTAACGGGCCTGTTGTTGGCCGTGGTTGTTGGTTTTGCTCTACTCTTCATCTTGAGACGTTTTATGCCCGCAAGTGCTAAAAACGCCCCTAATCCTGTTGCGGTGCCAACAGGAATGCAGCGCACTGCTTTGCAAGAGCCAAGTTTTAACCCTAGCCCCAGTCAGCACTTTGGCTCCCAAAGCCTAGCTCTTGAAGAGCGTCCTGCATATCAGTTGCCTGAGGGCTTTGATCAAATTGCGTTCCTGGCGAATGCAAAGCATTACTTCACACGCTTACAGAAAGCTTGGGATGCAGGCGATCTTGAGGCCTTGCGTGAGTTCACCACCCCTGAGATGTTCGCTAGTTTGCAACGTGATCTACAGGGACGTGCTGAGGGTGCGAATCAGACCGATGTGGTTACTCTGAACGCAGAACTGATCGGGGTTGAGACGGATTCCAACACGTATTTGTGCAGCGTCCAATTCTCCGGAATGATTCGGGAGCAGGCTGAAGCTCCTGCAGAGCCCTTTACAGAAATCTGGAATTTGTCTAAGCCTGTGAACGGGCCTGGTGGTTGGGTTTTGGCTGGTATCCAGCAATTAGTTTAAGCTTTTACCTTTCCCCAATGGAAAACCCGCCTTGTGCGGGTTTTTTACACTATGAACCCTAAATTTGATTTGCCCAAGACCCTCTTGGTTGCTGGCATTAATCATCTTCTCCAACGAGAGAAATGGGCATTGCATGATCTACAAAGACATGATGGCAAGGTCGTTCGCTTAGTGCTACCAATCGGGGATACCTGGATTCAGATTAAAGCGAATGGTCAAATTGCCCTGCTGGAGTCGGATATCCAAAGCGCCAACTTAACCCTTGAAATTTCGAGCGAGTCTTTAGCGGGTATCAGCACAGCACGTGGCAGCATTCAAGAGCGCGCCGTGAAAGCAGTGAAGATCGCGGGCGATGCAGAGCTTGCTCAGTTGATTGCTAAACTTGCGGGGCAGCTGCGTTGGGAATATGAAGAGGATTTAGCGCAAATTATTGGTGATGCGCCAGCCCACTTTATTGTGGCTCAGGCCAAACGTTTTCATGATTTGACCCAAAAAGCGATTTTGGATCTTCAGCAAAATATGATTGAGTACCTGAGTGAGGAGAAAAAGATTTTATTGCATCAACGCGATTTTCATTCCCATAAAATGGAACTTCAAGAGTTGCGTGATGCGGTTGAGCGTTTAGACAAACGTATTGCTCATTTACATAAAAGTCAGGATTGATTGTGAGTCGTATCGCCCGCCTAAGCATCATTTTTTATACTGCCTGGCGCTTTAATTTATTTGGTTTAATTCGCGATAATCTCAAGCCCGGTATACGTCGTACTTTGCTTGGGATTTTGTCGGGCAGCTCGCCTAGCCAGCTCCCTCGTGGCGAGCGAATTCGTTTGGCCCTTGAAGCCCTAGGACCTATTTTTGTGAAATTTGGACAGGTTCTGTCTACGCGCCGAGATCTTCTACCTGACGATGTTTCAAATGAGTTAGCAAAATTACAAGATCAAGTACCACCTTTTTCGAATGAGCAATCGAAAGCGATTATTGAGGCTGCCTTGGGCCAGCCAATTGAGCGCACCTTCTCCTCTTTTGATGCCACCCCTGTAGCTAGTGCATCCGTAGCACAAGTTCATTTTGGGGTGTTGCGTGGCAATGATTCTCACCCTGACTGGGTAGGCAAAGAGGTCGCAATTAAAGTGTTGCGCCCTGGTATTTTGCCGGTGATTGAAAGCGATTTAGCCCTGATGCACGACTTAGCGCGCATCGTAGAAAAGATCTCTGAGGATGGAAGACGTCTCAAGCCCCGCGAGGTGGTTGCTGAATTTGATACTTATTTGCATGATGAGCTGGATTTGATGCGTGAGGCTGCAAATGCGAGTCAGCTACGGCGAAATTTCCTAGACTCCGACAAGCTCATGATTCCTGAAATGATTTGGGATTTATGTCATACCAATGTGATTGTGATGGAGCGTATGTATGGCGTATCGATTGGTAAGACGAATGAATTACGAGCAGCTGGTGTTGACTTTAAGAAACTGGCGATTGATGGCGTAGAAATCTTTTTTACCCAAGTATTTGAGTATGGCTTCTTTCATGCAGATATGCACCCTGGCAATATTTTAGTAAGCTTAGACCCCAATACGTTTGGACGCTACATTTCACTTGACTTTGGTATTGTTGGAAATTTAAGTGAGTTTGATAAAAATTATCTAGCGCAAAATTTCCTAGCATTCTTTAATCGTGACTACCGACGCGTTGCACAACTACATATTGAATCAGGTTGGGTTCCTGAAAATACACGCCTAGAGGAATTAGAGGGCGCAGTAAGAACAGTTTGTGAGCCTTATTTTGATCGTCCGCTTAAAGATATATCCCTGGGAATTGTTTTAATGCGTTTGTTTCAAACTTCAAGACGTTTTAAAGTAGAAATTCAGCCACAACTAACTCTTTTGCAAAAGACCTTATTAAATGTCGAAGGCTTGGGTCGACAGTTAGATCCTGATTTAGATTTGTGGAAAACTGCTAAGCCAATCTTGGAGCGCTGGGTTAGTCAGCAATTGGGCTGGCATGGCTTGATTGATGGTTTAAAAGCTGAGGCACCAAATTGGGCCAAAATTATTCCGACGCTCCCCCGTTTGCTATCGGAAAGCCTAGAGCGCTCAAGTCGAAAAGAGCAAAAACCAGAGCTTGATCTTCTGCGTCAGGCGCTCTTCGAAGAGCGGCGTAAACAGCGTCAATTATGGGGTGCTGTCCTATTTTTAGGTGGCTTTTTGGTTGGCGCATTATTTGTTTTGGTCCGCATCCACTCAATTTAAGCAATTCTTACTGGTTTTAAGCTAAGTCGCTAAAATAGCGGGCTAGGCAAAAAATCATGAAAAAATACTTTATCGCAGGCATATTGGTGTGGATCCCCATTGCGATCACCGTGTGGGTGATTACTTGGGGTCTGAGCTTAATTGATCAAATCTATGGTTCGGTCATGGGCGCCCTCATTACTGTCTTGCCCGGTCAATTTTCGGGAGATTTAAAGCACTTTCGTGAAATCCCTGGATTGGGAATTCTGATTGTTTTAGTAGTCATTAGTTTTACAGGCTTGCTTGCGATCAGTTTTGCAGGCCAGTGGTGGCTAAAGGTCTGGGATCGCTTTGTAACCCGTATTCCGATTGTGCGATCGATCTATTCCAGTGTGAAACAAGTGTCTTCGACCATTTTTTCTGGAAATGGCCAAGCCTTTCGCAAAGCCTTATTAATTCGGTATCCCCATCCTGAGTCATGGGCAATTGCTTTTCAGACGGGTAGCACTGCCGAGGAGATAAGCGGTAAATTGGGAGGCGAGTACGTTAATGTATTTCTACCAACGACACCAAATCCAACATCCGGTTTTTTTATGATCGTGCCTCGCTCTTCGGTCATTGAATTAGAAATGAGCGTGGAAGAGGCTCTAAAACATATTGTTTCGATGGGATCCGTTCCTCCACGTGCTTCAGCAAGCTCTAGCAAAAATCAAGCAAATCATCTTAATTAGGAATATTTATGTCGATGCGCAGCCATACCTGTGGTCAGGTAACTGATTCGTTAATTGGTCAAGAAATTACCTTGGCGGGTTGGGTAAATCGTCGCCGTGATCATGGCGGAGTAATTTTTATTGACCTACGTGATCGTGATGGTTATGTGCAGGTTGTTTGTGATCCGGATCGTCCCGATATGTTTAAGCAAGCCGAGGGCGTGCGTAATGAGTTTTGTATCCAAATTAAAGGTTTGGTACGTACCAGACCGGCTGGAACAGAAAATCCAGAATTAGTCAGCGGCAAAGTTGAAATACTTTGCTATGAACTGAAGGTTCTTAATGCTTCAGTCACTCCGCCATTCCAATTGGATGATGAGAATCTTTCGGAAACAACGCGTTTAACCCATCGTGTACTTGATTTACGTCGTCCGCAAATGCAAAAGAATTTGCGCTTGCGTTATCAGGTTGCCATGGAAACCCGACGCTATTTAGATGCCGCAGGCTTTATCGATATTGAAACCCCGATGCTGACTAAGAGCACCCCGGAGGGTGCACGTGACTATTTGGTTCCCTCAAGAGTTCACGATGGTCAGTTTTTTGCTCTTCCACAATCACCGCAACTCTTTAAGCAATTATTGATGGTGGCTGGCTTTGACCGTTACTATCAAATTACAAAATGTTTTCGGGATGAGGATTTGCGTGCCGATCGACAACCAGAGTTTACGCAGATTGATTGCGAAACAGCCTTTTTAGACGAGATTGAAATTCGTCATCTCTTTGAGACGATGATGCGTCATATTTTTAAGACGGTGATGAAGGTTGATTTGCCTGATCCATTTATGGTGATGCCGTATTCAGAGGCGATGGCTCGCTTTGGATCCGACAAACCAGATTTGCGTGTCGCCATGGAATTTACTGACCTTACTGATTTAATGCGGGATGTCGATTTCAAGGTTTTTTCAGGCCCAGCCAATCAAGAGGGTGGGCGCGTTGTCGCACTGTGTGTTCCTGGCGGCTCTGAAATCAGTCGTAGCGAAATCGCTGACTATACGCAATTCGTTTCTATTTATGGTGCCAAAGGTTTGGCATGGATTAAAGTAAATTCTGTTGCAGAGGGCCGTAATGGTCTGCAGTCTCCAATTGTCAAGAATCTTCATGATGCGGCCATTCTTGGAATCTTGGAACGCACTCAAGCAAAAGATGGCGACCTCATTTTCTTTGGTGCCGATAAAACAAAAGTCGTTAACGATGCAATTGGCAATTTGCGTTTACGCATTGGTCATTCTGACTGGGGTAAAAAGCAAGGCTTGATGACAGAGGGATGGAAGCCCTTGTGGGTTGTCGATTTCCCTATGTTTGATTACGACGAAGAGGAAGCGCGTTGGGTTGCGTGCCACCATCCCTTTACTAGCCCCAAGGATGAGCACCTCAAGTATTTAGAAACTGATCCAGGCAAATGCTTAGCTAAAGCTTATGACATGGTGCTTAATGGTAGCGAAATTGGTGGTGGTTCAGTTCGTATTTATCAAGAGGCGGTTCAAAGCCAAGTCTTTAGAGCCTTAAAGATTGGCCCCGAAGAGGCAAAGGCGAAATTTGGGTTCTTATTAGATGCTTTGCAATATGGAGCTCCCCCACACGGAGGGATTGCATTTGGTTTGGATCGAATCGTAACGATGATGACTGGTGCCGAATCGATTCGTGATGTCATTGCCTTTCCTAAAACGCAGCGTGCGCAGTGCCTATTAACGCAGGCCCCAAGCCCAGTTGACGAAAGACAGTTACGCGAATTGCACATTCGTTTACGTAATACAAACCCGGCAGCTTGATTTGAAAATACCGATTTCAGTTTTAGTTCTTATACATAATCTGAATCGCGATGTCTTATTGATTGAACGGGCAGATCGTCCTGACTTTTGGCAATCCGTAACGGGTAGCTTGGATAGTCCCGATGAGTCATTAGAAGTAGCGGCTATCCGTGAAGTCGCTGAAGAAACTGGTATTGATGTTCATGCATTGCCAAAGGGCGCTTTGCAAAATCTGCATCACCAGGTGGAGTACGAGATCTATCCGAAATGGCGTCATCGCTATCCTCCAGGCGTGGAACACAATCAAGAGCATTGGTTTGCTCTACAAGTTCCAGTCGATATTACTGTTCGATTATCGCCCCGAGAGCACTTGAACTATATCTGGTTACCTTATGAAGAGGCGGCTGAGAAATGCTTTTCACATACCAATCGAGATGCAATTCTGAAATTTTTTACAGAGCCACACTTCTTATTTGGAAATAGTGAAGGAAATCATTAAACGATGATGGGATATCGGCCAGGTAGTTCCACGCCATTACCTGGCGTCACCTCACGTCAGCGCTCAGATTGGCGAGTCATTAAAGATCTATTGCCCTATCTACTAGAGCACCGCACGCGAGTCTCCTTGGCGATTGCATGCTTAATTGCGGCTAAATTTGCCAATCTTGGTGTGCCTATCGTACTGAAAGATTTAATTGATGCCATGAACCTCAAGCCAGGTTCATTGCAAACCTATTTAATTGTTCCTGCAGGCCTAATCGTCGCTTACGGTGCATTGCGTCTATCCGCATCTTTGTTTTCTGAGTTACGTGAGCTCTTATTTGCCAAGGTGACTCAAGATGCAGTACGCAAAATTGCCTTGCAAGTTTTTGAGCACTTGCATGCGCTAACGCTACAGTTTCATTTGGGCCGGCAGACTGGTGGTGTCAGTCGCGATATTGAGCGAGGTACGCGTGGGATTCAAACACTAGTATCTTTCTCTCTCTATAGTATTTTGCCCACCATTATTGAGTTTGTACTGGTGCTGGCCTACTTTGCCTATTACTACGATATTTGGTTTGCAATCATTACCTTTGTTGCTTTACTGGTTTACATTATCTTCACCATCAAAGTAACGGAGTGGCGTACTCATTACCGGCGCACCATGAATGAAATGGATTCGCGCGCTAATCAACGAGCGATTGATTCTTTACTAAACTTTGAAACTGTGAAGTATTTCGGTAACGAAGAATTTGAATCTCGCCGCTACGATGAAAATTTAAAGCACTACCAATCTGCAGCCATCTTGTCGCAAAAGTCCTTAGCAATTCTTAATTTAGGTCAGCAAGCCATTATTGCGATTGGTTTAGTGTTGATTCTATGGCGCGCAACTCAAGGGGTAGTAGATGGTTCAATGACCCTAGGTGATTTGGTGCTGGTGAATACGCTGATGATTCAGTTATACATCCCGCTAAATTTCTTAGGGGTTATTTACCGTGAGATGAAGCAATCCATTACCGATATGGACCGTATGTTTGAATTGTTAAATGCTGATCAAGAAATTAAAGATAAAGATAATGCGCCTCCCCTAGTGATTCATAATTTTGCGAGAGGCCCTGAGGTACGTTTTGAACATGTTTGGTTTTCATACAATGCCAAACGTGAGATTCTGAAAGATGTCAGCTTCACAATACCAGCCGGGACGATTACGGCAGTGGTTGGGCAAAGTGGTGCTGGCAAGAGCACCCTCGCGCGCTTACTTTTTCGTTTCTACGATATTCAATCTGGTCTCATCATGATTGATGGTCAAAATATTCAAGAGGTTGAACAAGCAAGTTTGCGAAAAGCAATTGGCATCGTTCCGCAAGATACGGTTTTGTTTAATGACACTATTGCATACAACATTGCGTATGGAAGTCCTGGTGCCAACATCGATCAAATTCGTGAGGCAGCACGTGCTGCGCAAATGAGTCAGTTTATTGAGCATTTACCAGACGGTTATGAAACCCAAGTTGGTGAACGTGGGCTTAAATTATCGGGTGGTGAGAAGCAGCGTGTAGCGATTGCCAGAACCTTGCTTAAAAAGCCAGCCATGCTGATTTTTGATGAGGCTACATCGGCATTGGATTCCAAAACAGAAAGAGCATTTCAAGAGGAGCTATTTAACTTGGCGCGCAATCGCACCACCCTTGTTATTGCTCATCGACTTTCTACCGTCGTCCATGCTGATCAAATACTGGTTATGGATCAGGGCAGCATCATTGAGCGCGGCACTCATCAAGATCTGCTGTTGGCAAACGGACGGTATGCCTCGATGTGGCGAATGCAAGAAAGTAGCCTAATCGATCCTGATGGTTCTAGTGATAAATCGGCTTAAAATTGAGCCATGTCTACACATTCATCCTCATCCAATCAGCGTCAGCTTCTGGAGGGTGCTTTTGCAGCAGCTTTAGCTGTCGCCGATCCTCAAAAAATCGTCCCTGAGTATTTGGCCAAAATATTTCCAAAGGGCAATGAACCTAAAGGACGTTGTTTGGTTGTTGGTGCTGGGAAGGCCAGTGCAGCTATGGCAAGCGCCCTAGAGGCTTACGCTAAGCAATATTGGCCAGCATTACCGATTGAGGGTGTGGTGTTAACGCGCTATGGTCATGCTGCCCCAACTCAATTCATCAAAATCGTAGAAGCTGGGCACCCAGTCCCAGATCAGGCTGGCATGGATGGAGCAGCTGAAATATTGAAATTAGTAAATCAGCTAAATCC
>JACCDG010046485.1_pt1 | contig 11724 bp, 19 predicted proteins | sample 7442471 | NCBI WGS metagenome assembly JACCDG01 (sample SAMN15323444, study PRJNA562643) | freshwater metagenome | isolation source: river surface water | place: USA:Blue River Watershed | collected 2017-08-17
CACAAAAGATTTATCAAATCGTGACTGATGGCACAAACATCGAAGAGATTCTTGAATTGCCGTATATTGACCCTTATACTGTTCAAAGCGATAGTATTATTGAAATGTATAACATTTTTGGAATTGAATGCGCTCGTTCCAAAGTCATTGATGAATTGCGCAATCAAGTCGACGGAGTTAGTTATCGTCATTACACAATTTACGCAGATGAAATGTGTTACAATGGGCACGTAACAGGCATTGACCGTTTTGGTTCAAAGAAACGAGATGCATCATTTATGTTGCGCATTTCTGATGCAGCGCCTCTTGCCATTATCGAAGACTGTGCAGTTAACAACAAACTTGACACCCTTAAAGGAGTAAGTGCGCCAATCATGCTTGGCAAAGCCCCTGAAATAGGCGACCTTTACAACACCTTTAAAATCGACATGCCCTACGTCTCCTCCTCAATCCGTTCCCTCGATGACATTCTTGATGAACTCTGATTGCCCCCTTCGTGGCTATTGTATTATTTTAGTGTACACACACTTAAAGTAAAGTTAATATTTTTTAAATATAAAAGAAAATAAAAGAAAATAAAAATAAAAAAATAAAAAAATAAAATTTTGTGGGCAATAAGTTTGGTGATGTCTCGACAGAAAGGAGACGATAGTATAAATGTGTAGGCTAAAGGAAGGTTGTCGAGGTAATCTGTGTATAGATATAAAACTTTTATTTTGTCAATGTATTTAAGTATTTTTAACCGTTCAGTTTCATCATTATATTTTTCAAATTGCACGAAGTAGGGGATGTTATGCTTTTCATCTTGTCTAATTGGCACAATATTTGTCCCATTATCGTTTTCTATATGTTTCCAAATTATCATATCCGTGTTAGTTAATAAAACCATAATATAAATTTTTTCGGAAATATAAAATTCTAAACAAAACATACATGACAAACTTACTTTAATTTTTCCGACAATACCAAATTTCTTCAAAATATAACTATGAAACTTATCCAACCGTTCATCCATTAACACCCTACAAATTTCATTTTTTTGCATCAGACGCATCGCCTTACTTGGTCTCCCTAGTCGGCCTTCGGCTTTTTTTAAATAAGAAAATAAAAAAGATTATGATGTGGTTATTGAGTCGGGTTCGGGTAAACGGTTGTGGTCATAACGGACTGGGCGAGAATATGTAAATCGTTCAAACGGAAATTCGTCACATTCAAAATGACGAACCGCTTGTCGCTTAGGTTCTCTCTCGCTCATGTTTTTAGCATATGTAAATTCACTTTTTTAAGAAACTCATACCCATCTTGGTTCAACAAAAAAATAAAAAATAAAATCTTTTTAGCGATGATAATGTCGACACCTTTTGGAAATAGGTGGTTATGATAATTGCAAAGCATGAAAGTTAATGTTCGGCGTTTTAGGTCGATATAATCAGTTCTTGTGTATAACTTGTAAACTCTATTTACAAACAATAAGAATGCATCTGCTTCATCCTCACTCATAAGAGTAAACCTGTCGAGTATACCTATCATCGTGTTTACGTGCATTTGACCAAATCGAAATGGGTTAATAAAATATTTCATTTCGAAAATAGTAAATACACACGCATCTCTCAAATTATAATATTTAAACCCAGAGCAGTCGCCATATTTATTTGTAATATATTGTATCATAAATTTGTAAAATACTTTTCTTGCCTTTTTCTTTTTCTTCTTAATTCGACATTTAATATTTTTTGTTTTCTTTTGTTTTTGCAATTCACTCAACAACATCTTTCAACAAAAAATAAAATTAATTTTTAAAACAAAATAATATCTTTTTAGCGATGATAATGTCGACACCTTTTGGGAACATTTGGTTTCGCAAATTGCAAAGTAATAATGTTATTGCTCTGCTTTTTAAATCTAAATAATCGGTTTTAGTATATAAGTCATAAATATATTTTCCAAATTCCATGAATCTTATTCTTTCCTTATCATTAATAAACAAGTCCACTTGAGAATAAATTTTTCTTCCTTCCCCTGGTTCTATTTTAAGACAACTGTATATGCTGATATAATAGCTATTTCCATTCATATCGAATTCAAAATAATCTATATCAGGAGGACAATAACGAAAATTCGTGCAATTACCAAATTTAGATGTTATGTATTTTTTCATAAATTTTACAGATAACCTTTCAGCTTTTTTCTTTTTCTTCTTAATTCGGCATCTAACATTTTTTGTTTTCTTTTGTTTTTGCAATTCACTCAACAACATCTTTCAACAAAAAACAAATTCATTTTTTATTGGCCGCCCATCATGTAATAATTATTCATAAATTGATGGTGTTGTAACCATGATGGAATGCGGTGTTGTGGTTTAGGATAATATATTATTTTTCGCGCGATTAGTATTTCGATGTCGCGGTAGAATGTTTTTGATGCTTTGTTGCAAAGTAAGAAAAGTAAAGTATATTGCAAATAATCATAGTAATCGGTTTCGATGTATTTATGATTTTGTGTATATGTGTAATCTAATAATTTGTTTCTTTCTTCACTAATTAAATATTTTTTCAAATCTATAAATTTGTCTGGATACTTTTTACTATATTCTGAAAATTTAATAATCTTGTTTGAATCAACACGAATATCAAATTTGTTTTCACTAATTGTTATTTCATATTTCACAATATTTTTAATACTAATAGTAATTAGTATTTGCCTACTACAGAAATAAAATTGTATTTTGTATGAACGTAAAATCTTTTCGTCAAATATTATTTTACTAATCATAAATTTATAAAATGCTCTTTTTGCTTTTGCAGTTCTACTCTCAATCTTGTCATTCAAAATTCCGATTTCTTTTCCTGTCTTACCTCCTTTATTTCTTTCCGCAATAAGTTCACTAAGCGTCAGCATCCCTAATCACTTCGTTCATTCTTTTTTCATTTTTCTTTTTCATTTTTTTGTGTCGCACACCTCGGATGATTTGGGCTCCGACCTCTTCGGCTTTTATTTTTTCTTTTACTTTTTTACTTTTGGACGTGTGTAAAAAAGTAAAAAACAATATTTTATGGGCAATTAGTTTTGTGATGTCACGATAACGAAGTAGGGAAGGTGAAGATAATATGAAAGTGTAACAAAGTGGTAAATTGTCTAGGTAATTGGTTGAATTACATAAATTTTTAATTTTATGTAGTTGTGAAAATAACTTTTCTTTTGATTCTTGTGTACTGTAATGTTTGCATATTCTCGTTAATTTATAAGATATAATTGTATTATTCATATTAATGTCACGATGTGAATTCATTTCGTAAATACCATAATAAATATCATGCATCCTAAACATAAATATTATATTGTCTTCCTTGAATTTGAAAGACATCAAACCTGGTCCCGAGTAAACATCAAACGCTTTTATCTGCAATTTTTTACATATCCACTTTATTATATAATTAGTAGTTCTATTTTGTTTTACTATGAGCATATCTTTAATTTCGTCAATCATACAATCATACTCATACTCATTTTCATGTATTCCATTTTTATACTTCCCAACCAAAATAATTAATTCATTAACCGTTAACCTGTCCATCTCGTGTTTTTACTATTTCTTTTTTCATTTTTTTACTTTGTGCAGCAAAAAGAATCAATAAAAAATATAATTTTTTATTTTGAGACTCACAGCAAAAACAAAAAGAAAAAATAGTATTTTATGGGCGATGATTTTTGAGATGTCGCGACAAAATGGAGACGAAAGTAAGAAAGTGTAGGCTTTGGGCAAGTTGTAGAGGTAATTTGTATAGTAACATAAATGGGTTACTTTTTTTACTTTAGCAAAAAGTGTATCCACATTTTCAGGAATATTGTATCGTTTTCGTAACACATGCAGTTCTGGATATGAATAGCGAATAATTTTATTGTCTATTTTTTTTTCTTTGTAATTTTTAATATAGTGGATTTCAATTCTAGGTTTGTTTGCAAATATACGGACCATAAACTCACGCTTTTCAAATTCATAATAAAAACTAATATAAGTGGCACCATCTTGGACAAGATTAACATTACTTATTTTTATTCCTATAATTTTCTTTATTAAATTATTAATATACACCTTTGATATTATCTCTTTCTTTTTAATATAATCATCATATTTACTAAGTTCAAAACTCAATTCGTCCCTAATTCTATACAACTCCTCCAGCGTCTTCTCCATTTCGTTTTTTTCTTTTTACTTTTCAATTTTCTTTTTTTACTATTCCTTTTTACTTTTTTACTTTTTTAGGGCCGGTTTCCCGGGCGCCGTATGAGACCCGAAGGGTCGATTAGGATGGGACCCGAAGGGTCGATTAGGATGGCACGCTTAATTTAACTTTTCGATATCTATAATACAAAAATTCGATTCGTATATGTTTTCTGTGATTCAAAAATTGCAATAATCTTGAATAAATAAAAATTTTGTCAATATTATCGATGTTTATTATATATAATTTCGTTAAATTCAAATGAGTCCCCAGCGCGCCTATTCCGTTATTATTCCTTTACGTATGTGAAAAAAGAACGCTTTCTTATTTTTAAATAGCTTTCAATAAATCGGGTTTAAAATTTAAGCGTTTCACGAGTTTTCACATTAGTTTATTTATCATATGAGCAAAATATTTTGTCGTAAAACGCTTAAATTTTAAACCCGATTTATCGAAAGCTATTTAAAAATAAGAAAGCATTCTTTTTTCACATACGTAAAGGAATAATAACGGAATAGGCGCGCTGGGGACTCATTTAAATTTAACGAAATTATATATAATAGACATATATAATATTGACGGAACTTTTATGAGTTCAGCAATAATGCTATTTTCTGACGAGTGGAAAACCTGCACTAATCGAATATATGTATAATAAATATCGAAAATTTAAAATAAACGTGCCATACCTAGTCGGCCTATTTTGTCCCGAAGGGACAAAATAAACCTCCTCGGCGCCCAGGAAACCTCCCAAAAAGAAAAAGGAAAAAGTAAAAAGTAAAAAGTAAAAAGTAAAAAAATAAAATTTTATGGGCGATGATTTTTGTGATGTCGCGGCAAAAGGGGGATGATAGTATGAAAGTGTAACAAAGTGGTAGGTTGTCAAGATAATCGGTGTTCATGTAAAGATTGTATAAATATTTTACGCGTGTTAAAAGTGTTTGCCGGTTTTGTTCGTCTTCGTATTTCTTGTCGAATTCAGTTAGTCGAATGACATCTTTACCGTATTTAATGAACCTATCCACTTTCAAACTACGTGTGATAAATTCCTCTTTATTTTCAGAATAAAAACCTAAATAAAGGAACCTATTATCATCATAATCCATCCCGCAATCGCACCTTACTTCAATAAAACCACAATTAAATTTTTTCTCAAAAACATTACATAAACTCGTATATCTTTTTTCTCGAATAAATAATATTTTGTATTTTAACTCATCATTCTCTAATGTAAGCTTTTTAATTTTATCCTGAATATTTTTTTGTCTTTCTTCTAACTCGCTCAACATTGTTTTTTCCGTTTCTTTCCTTTTCTTTTTTCAATTTTTTCATCGGAAAAAATAGTATCTTTTTTGTTATAATCTTTGTGATGTCACGGCAAAAGGGGGAACAGAGTAGAAATGTATAAGCTTTTGGAAGGTTGTCTAGGTAATTTGTTTTAGAACATAAATTTTCAATTTTGTCTTTTTGTGCAAATAGTTTTTTCGTATTTTCCTCAACCATATAAAATTCATATAGTTTTTGCAAATCATATTTGCGTCTAAATTCTTCGCCTACACTAACCATGCTTTGATTGTCTTTGCTTATTAAACAAATATCAATATAAAATTTATCTCTTTTAAATAAAACACAAATATGTTTATTATCTTTCCAAAACACCAACTTAAAGTAGAACGGATAATAATAAACCATTGCAGGACCAATATTTATTTTTTTAATCAACCATGAGTTAATATAATTTGCTATTTCAGCTTCTTTAAACTTAATCATATTTTTTGCCAATCGATTTTCCTCATCGTTTTTCTTTATCAACTCATCCAACTCACAAATCGTCAACTTATTCATTCCTATTTCATTCTTTTTAATTTTTAATTTTTCAATTTTTTACAGAAAAAACAATATCTTTTTTATTATAATTTTTGTGATGTCTCTCGGCAACGAAGTAGGGAAGGGTGAACAGAGTATAAATGTATAGGCTTTAGGGAGGTTGTCGAGGTAATTTGTGTTTTCGCATAGTTTTTTAATGCGAATTAATTTGTCGAAAAAGTTTTTTAAATTTTCCGGGTTTTTATAATATTTGTATATTTCGGCTAAATTTGTTTGTTCAATTTCTGTGTCTTCTAAGTTTTGACCATATGATGATATTTCAATTGATGGTTCGTATCGTAAGTAGACCAAAAATCTATCGCAATAAATCTTAATATATTTTTCATACTCTGAGGAGAATTGAAAATGCATTGTATCTATATATATTTTAATTTGTGACCTGATGTATTTGTTTAAATATTTTGCTACTTCTACACTTTTTATATGAATAATTTCCTTAACTTCTCGAGACTCTGCATCTAACTTCTCATAAATGTTTTTCCACTCCGCAAGTGTTTTAGTACTCATTTATCGTAACAATAAAAAATTCAATTTTTTTCATTGGAAAAAAATAAAATCTTTTTTGTTATTAGTTTTGTGATATCGCGGCAAAATGGGGATGATAATAAAAATGTATATGCTTTTGGAAGGTTGTCGAGGTAGTCAGTGTTTTCGCATCGGTCTGCGATTTTGTTTATAATATCTATGTAAGATTGAAAATTTCCAACTTTAGATTCGGAATCTTTATTTTTCCGATGGCCATAATACACAATTTCAGGTGTAACAGTCACATATGTTTTTATATTTTTATCTATACAAATATATTTTATATAATCGGTTTGGCGTTCTAATAATTCTGTGCTGTCGATTGGGTGTCTTTTCTTATGTATACTTGTCAACCATTTTTCGATAAATTTATCAGTTGCCTTTTCCCTCTCACGAATTTTTATTTCTAATTCTTCTATTTCTTTACACAATTTATCCCTATACGCTCTCGCCTTCATCATTTTTTAATATTATTTTTAATTTTTCAATTTTTTATTATTGGAAAAAACAAAATCTTTTTTGTTATAAGTTTTGTGATGTCTTGGCAAAATGGGGAACATAGAATAAACGTGTAAGCTTTTGGGAGGTTATCGAGATAGTTTGTGGAAAAACATAGTTTTTTAATGCGGAATAATTTGTCAAATAGTGATTTAATATTTTCTGGATTTAAGTATGTTTGTAATTTATCTGGATTATCAGATTCTTTATTAGACCTACCATCTGTATATATAGTTAATCTGTTAATAACATTGGTGGAATACAAAGTAACATATGAATTAGAAGGTAAATCTAGATTCAAGCAAATGTTATAGACATTATTAATTTGAGTTCGAATATATTTTTTAATATATTTATCAACTTTACGTTTCTTGATGCGAATATCTTCCTTTACATTTTCAGCTTCTGCAATTAAATTACCATAAATACTTTCCAACTCATTTATTGTTTTCATTCTTTCTAACTAAAAAATTTCAATTTTTAGGGGGCTATGCGGGAGTTGGGGCTTCGCCCCAACAACCCGCGCTGCCCCCTTCACCCCCGGGGACTTGGGTCGCTTCGCTCCCCGGCGTCCCTTGAAAAAAGTAAAAATATATTTGAGGGACGCTGGGGAGGGGCGAAGCCCCGACCCGAGTCCCCGGGGGTGAAGGGGGCAGCGCGGGTTGTTGTGGGCGGAGCCCACAACTCCCGCATAGCCCCCTAAAATTTCAATTTTTAGATTTTTCTTCAAAGCTCGCTTTGGCTTGCAATGAACCAGAAAAACCCGGTGCGTAAAACAATGCGGATAGTTGCTGTTTAATTTCGGCGAGTTCATCCATTATTTGTTGCGTTTTATCACTTTCATTATAAAAATTTTCCATATACTTTGTCAATACCGGCATGATTGTTTCACTCGTCTCTTCATCCATTGGAAATTCGTATGGATGTTTATCACCAATTATTCTTATTAAGATTTTTCCAGACTTATAATTATGAATGTTTTTAATAGTACTATAATGAATATATTCTTGAGAATTATCAAAATTATAATCAATCCTAACACCATTTTTCATAATAACAAAACTATAATTCAACCCAACAATTTTAAACGTCTCCATTCCTATTTTAATTTAAAATAGGAATTTCAATTTTTAGTATTTGTTTTTTGTATTTGTTTTTTTTGTTTTTAGACGGTTCATTTTGTGCCGATTTAATCCCTAATGGATTAAATAACAAAAAAGAAAAAAGAAAAAATGGAAAAAACAAAAAAATCGAAATGTTTATAGTCGTGAAAATAGAAATAGTTGGCCAAGTAGTGGTTTAATTTCAGCAAGTTGTTGTTTAATGTCAGCAAGTTCGTTGAGTGTGTATAATTTATCAAATTGTGGTTCGAGTATAGCAAGTTGTTGTTTAATGTCAGCAAGATTATAATATGTTTGATTTTTTAAATCATAATAATTTTTTATATACTTTTGCAAAATTGTATTAATCTTATTGTAATCATTTTGCGTCATTGGATATTCTGCCATGCACAATCTCCAACTTTGTTCATTATAATTAATACACATTATTGTCTTATCCCAATCGTTACGCATTTTAACATTTTTAATCGTGTTATATGGAATTTTCACCCCATTAATTATTAGTTCTTCTGGCATAAATCGAAAAGTAAATTTACTTTCACAATATAGTTCAGTTGTCACAATTATGTTTTCCATTCCTACTTCGTCTTTTCTTCAAAAAAATAATTTCAATTTTTTATTGTCGACCAAGTTGAATCATATTATTGTCTTCGGATGAGGACCAATATTTTTTAATATATTTATTTAAAATAATAATTACTTTTTCGCAGTCAGCAGCTGAAACATTATATTTTTGAGGTTCGTCATCTCCATGTAAATGTATATAAATTTCATCACCATTTTTATATACATATCTAATCATTTTGTATGGAATATATTCATAGTCTTCAACAATAAGTACTTTTTTCATAAAATGAAACACAATAGGTCGCCCATTTGTGTTTTTTGTTTTAATAATTTCTTCCATGACGTCTCAGTAAAAAAATAAATTCAATTTTTGGTTTTTTGTTAAAAGTCAGATTTGGCTTCTTGATAACCGGTCATTTCAGGTGCGTAGAATAAATCATCGAGTTTCTTTTCGATTCGTTCGAGTCTGCCATCATCAGACCAATAGTTATCAATATATTTTTGCAAAGTACCCATTACTTTTTCACATCCATCACTGGAAGAAAAAGTTAAGCATAGTGGTCTACTCTCGTTATAAGTTATATACACACAACCATTCGAACATATAAAACTTTTAATCTTTTTATAAGGAATATAAATATTATCAATACGTACTGCTCTTTTCATAAAACAATTAACATGCTTTCCATCTTTTGATTTGAAAGTTTCACTCATTCGTTATTTTTCTAAATAAAAAATCAATTTTTGGTTTTTTCTTCAAAGTCGGTTTTGGCTTCTTGGTATCCTGGTGGAATAAAATTATCAATCGGGGGTGCGTAAAACAAATCGTCAAGTTTCTTTTCAATACGGTTTAGTTGTTCATTATTTGGTTCTCCCCCTGAATAGTAATTTTCCATGTGTTCTAAAAACACTGGCTCAAATTTTTCATATGTTTCTTTTGACATATATATTTTAAAACTATTATTCTCATCAGAAACCCGTTCGAAATAAACATAAATGTTATGATGTCTAATACTCCTTATTTCACTATAATGATAAAATTGATTTTTTAACTTAAACCCTTTTTTCATTAAACATATTTCGTTTTTGCTTTCAAGAATAAAAGTTGTCATTGTAATAACAAAAAATTTCAATTTTTCTTGGTGATGCGGCAGCAGTGGTAGTTCTTGCTGCGGCAGTTGAGCACAATGTATCCGTCCCAGTTGCGCTCAACAAACATCTCCCGCAACTTATTGACATCCACATCAAGGCCGATGCCTGGCGCGGTTGAGACATTCACGCGTGGATGCCCATGCTTCTCAAACTGGCGCACGACAGCTCCTGCGTCACAGTTGCCATCTTGAGGATACTGACCGCCGTATTCGAAACCCTCGGGAAGGGAAATTTCCCCAGCATAATCATACACCTCAAGCGACATCTTTATAGCCCATAAAATTTCAATTTTTAGCATCGCTTCGCTTGCTCCGACTTCTTCGGCTTTTTTACTTTTTTACTTACCCTAGTCTCCCTAGTCACTTCGTTCCTTTCGCTCATTTTTTTACTTTTTTACTTTTTTACTTTTTTACTTTTTTACTTTTTTACTTTTTTACTTTTTTATTGGGCCGGGTTTCCCAGGCGCTGTATGAGACCCGAAGGGTCGATTAGGATGGCACACTTAATTTAACCTTTCGATATTTATTATACATATTGTTTATTCTAAACATTTTTCCACTATTCAAAAATTGCAATAATCTTGAATAAATAAAAAATCAGTCAATATTATCGATGTCAATTATATATGATTTCGTTAAATTTAAATGAGCCCCTAATCGCAAGATTTGGTCCCAAAGGGACCAAATCAAGCTCATCCTAGCGCGCCTATTCCGTTGCGTTTACATTACGTATGTGAAAAAAGAATGCTTTCTTATTTTTAAATAGCTTTTGATATATCGGGTTTAAAATTTAAGCGTTTTACAAGTTTCCACATTAGTATATTTATCATATGAGCATAGTATTTTGTCGTAAAAACGTAACGGAATAGGCGCGCTGGAGGCTCCTTTGGAGTTAACGAAATAATATATAATTGACATCGATAATATTGAATGATTTTTATTTATTCAAGATTATTGCAATTTTTGAATCGTGGAAAACTATTGCAAATCGAATATATGTATAATAAATATCAAAAAGTTAAATTAAGTGTGCCATATGGCGCCCGGGGCAAAAAAAAAACCATTGGCCCCTTCGGGGCCAATATTAAAATAGTTGGGCTTGGGAAATTTCATTGAAGAAGACTTTGTCGGTTTTGTCGGTCTTTGTGAAGAATTTAGTTATAATTAAGAATTCGGTCATTAGGGCAAGGTTTGGTAATGTGAATTCGATTCGATAATATTTGCCAGTTAGTAGATTTAGTAAAAAGTATTTACGCGGCGCTACTATGTTATATTTTTTTTCTGCGATTCCTGTTTCAAGCAAATAAGCGTATAATGCTAATTGAATAAGATGAGTACGTTTAAGTGCATTTACACATTTAAATTCATACACACGGCATGTTCGTTGTCCGGCTACACAATCAATTGAACCGATTAGTGTTTTGCCGTGGATAGAGCCTGATGACACTTTGTATTCATATTCGTTTTCTTTAACGCCAATATGTTTTTTAAGACGTGGTTGTATAAGGTCAATATTTTCAGGTGTTACCCAATTGTAATTTTTAATTTGAGCCATTTTATGCATGTATCCTGAATCACTTGAAATATACAGATTGGCCATATGCAATAATCGACGAATTGTTTCTGGATTATTTGTAACTGGCGATGTCGGAATACTCGCATTTACACGAACCGTTTCTTTCATATGTGTGTAAATTTGCAAAGTGCCATTGCATAAATATTCATAATATGCCGGCAACATAACACCTGTAA
>JACCDG011036121.1_pt1 | contig 11721 bp, 10 predicted proteins | sample 7442471 | NCBI WGS metagenome assembly JACCDG01 (sample SAMN15323444, study PRJNA562643) | freshwater metagenome | isolation source: river surface water | place: USA:Blue River Watershed | collected 2017-08-17
GCCAACTGTTACTGGAAAACGGCGACGTGCTCCGCATTCCTCGTAAAGATGGCTTGGTGCTTATTAGTGGCGAAGTGTTGTTTCCAAACGCCGTTGCCTTTGACAAGAAGTTGGGCTTGACTGACTACATCAACAGAGCAGGTGGCTACACCCAGAGCGCAGACAACAGCCGAGTGGTGGTTGCTAGGCGCGATGGCAGCTTTGAGCAAACCAACCCAGGCAGCTATATGTCAAGTGTGAATGTTCGCGCGGGGGACCAAGTGTTGGTGCTACCCAAAGTGGATGAAAAAGACCGTCAGTTTTGGAAAGACATGACCCAAGTGATTTACCAAATTGCGGTGAGCGCAAAAGTTGTTTTTGGACTTTAAATGAACAAGATTATTTTGCTCGGGCATGCCTCTTCAGGGTTATACGAGGTCGAGGCTTTGTTGTTGTCATCGGGCATGCAGTCAGCACGACCCTCTAAGCGCGACAACCTAAGGCCTGCAGATGTCGTACAAACGCTTTGCCAAGCGCACCAATGCGCAGATGTCAATGAGGCAACCACGGAAGACGACTTTACACCTGTCAAAGCAGGAGCCATTTGGAGTGGCTTGGCCATGGATTTGATGCTTGGCAACTTGCAACAAACTCTCTGGGGTTGGGCTGATACCCGCAACATCTATTGGTTGGACTACTGGGCTGAGCTTGACCCCCACGCCACATTTGTGATGGTGTATGACCATCCATACAAGGCATTGCAGGCCATGTCTGCCCAACTGGTAGATAAACCGCTAGAGATGCAAATGGCTCGCTTGCTAGAAAACTGGCAAGCCTACAACGGAGCGATGCTAAGTTTTTATTCGCGTCACACATCTCGTTGCTTGTTGGTCAACGCTGGCTGTGCACGTGAGCAGTTGCAGTCGTATTTAGAACAGCTTGGTATGCAACTCCATGGCAAAGTGCCAAAACTAGATGGCGCTGCTCTTGCTGCGCTTGAAACGAATGGCAAAGCACTCTTGCCTTTGCAAGCCAATTTGGCTTTGGCTATCTCTGAGGCGCCAGAAATAGCTGCATCCTCAATCACTGCGTGGTTTGGTGGGGACACTGATTTAGACCAGCACCTGTTGCAACAGCTACTGCAAGACCATCCAGTGGCGCTGCAAGTTTTTGCAGAGCTTGAAGCTGCTTCAACTGTTTCTAACCCGCCGGTCGATTTGGCTAATGTGCATCCTGGCAAGGCTTGGCTGGAGCTGATTCAGCAGCGACAAGCTACCGCTGATTTGGTCATGGCCTTGTATGAAAAACTGCAAACGCAGCTGTCTCAGCTGCAGGCACAGCAAAGTCAACTTACCAAGTTAGCGAATGAGCTGGAGCAATCTAAAAAGTTGTTAGCCAATCCGCCGACTCAAGTGCAGGCCTTGCCCGTACCTAAACTGAAAGACCTTGAAGAAGAAAACGACCTGCTGCTGATGCAGTTGCACCAAGTGCAAGAAGAGCTAGAGCGTTACTACCTTGAAAATCAATCGCTTAAAAAAAATCAAGTTAAATCCAATCCAAGGCTCTATGGCGCAGCCGATCGCATTCAGCAACAGCTGACTTACCGCTTGGGTGCCACACTCATTGCTAACAGCCGCAGCCTAGGTGGATGGCTGCAGATGCCTTTTGCGCTTCGCCGAGAAGTGCATGCCTACCGTGTCGATATGAGTAAAAAGGGTAAACAAAACCTACCTCCTATTCATTCATATGCAGACGCCTACGAGGCAGAGCGCTACAAGCAGCACCTTTCGTACAAGCTAGGACAAGCTTTTCTGAAATACAACAAAACCCCATGGGGTTGGTTTGTTTTACCTTTTGCGTTGTTGCGCACCATTAACAATTTTAAAAAGGCTAGGTCATGAGCAAACCGCATGTGACCTCAGTTAGCAACTTGCCTTCCTGGCTAACTATGGTTGCTAAGGTCTACCCGCCCAAGCAAGTAGCCCTGGTAGGTGCAGGCAATGGAGCGGGTTTTCTGGTGCAGTGGCTGCATAACTGGACTAGCGATGCAGGGCAGGGCGCCCCAGTCGTGACCCTGCTGGAACCCCACGCCCCCAGCATGGCCCAGTTGGCCAAGCGGCTGGCAGAGATTGAGGCGTGCGCTGATTGGCAGTTGTTGCCCTACATGCTGGCCCCCGAGCATGGAGATCACGCCTATCATCAATACACGCTAGCTGCCGAAAACGGCCTGTTGCCCCTCGAAGTCTTGCAGCCCCTTTGGCCTGGTTTGAAGCTGCAAAGTCAACAGTCGGTCGCTACCGTACCGCTGACCCAGCTGCTGCCAGCCAGCTGGCTGCTGCTGGACTGCCTGCCCGCCGCCCAACTGCTTCAAGGCAGCTCGCTGCCCGCCAGCACCCAAGTGGTGCTGGCCCGTGTGGTGTTGAGCGACGCTGCAACTGCCGGCAGCAGCCTTGCCAGCTTGCAAGCCCTGCTGGCTCCCAGCGGCTTCAAAGCCGTGGCCCATTTTGCCGAGCGAAACAGCGTCCTGAGCAAAGCCTTGTTTGTGCGCGACCCCAACGGTTTGCAAGAGGATATTGAACAGCTAGCCCAAGTTAAAGAAGCCGAGACTGCAGCAAAGCTGGCCGAAGTGAAAGCCAAAGTAGAGCTGCAAAGCCAGTTAGACCAAGTTAGTGAAGCCCTGCAAGTTGAAAAAGCGCAAGCGAAAGAGCGTTGCGACGAATTGGCCAAGGCCAAAGAAGCCGAGACTGCAGCAAAGCTGGCCGAAGTGAAAGCCAAAGTAGAGCTGCAAAGCCAGTTAGACCAAGTTAGTAAAGCCCTGCAAGTTGAAAAAGCGCAAGCGAAAGAGCGTTGCGACGAATTGGCCAAGGCCAAAGAAGCCGAGACTGCAGCAAAGCTGGCCGAAGTGAAAGCTAAAGCAGATTTGCAAACGGTTAAGCAAGCGCAAGAGCAGCTTTTAAAAGAGCGTGACGTACTTAAGAAGTCCAAAGACGATTTGGATAAAGAAAAACAACAAACGGCCAGCAAACTAACAACACAGCAAAAGCAAATCACTGATCTGCAAAACAAGGTGAGTCAACTTGACTGTGAAAACAAAAATCTGAATCTGATCCAGCAATCGCTTAGCACTGAGGTTCTTAAAGCAGAAGCACAAATGGATTTGATTAAAGAGTTAACGCGGACAACAAACGCACAGTCTTAAGCGCTCAGCAAGTCAGTTTTAGAAAAATGTATCTTCAGCAATTGCAACAACTGTGGTTTGAAGGCCGCTGGTCCGAATTGAGCGAAATGGATGCTAAAGGTGCTCAGTCACACCCACAAGCCCGTGCATTACTGCCTCTTCTTGCCTCTGCGCATTTTCAAAACAACAATCTCATTCGTGGTGCCGAATTGATCCAGGCTGCCATTGATAGCGGCTGCTCAATCTTTGAGGTCAGAAAAGTCCTTATGGCTAGCGTGCACAATAACCTTGCCACAGCCCAAGCGTTGTTGGGTAATGTCAGCTCGGTGCTGCCACACTTCAAGCAAGCTATCGACTTGCAAGAGGGCACTAACACTTACCACTTCTACAGCCCAAGGTTGGTCGGACAGCTAAACGGCATCCAGCAAAAAACTGGGGTGTGCTGGAGTGAACCTGTTGAAAAGCTACTTCAAAAGATTCGCTGGTGTCTCCTAGACTCAGATGATGGAGGAGGGGCGGCAGCATTTCCAGCTCAAGTACTCGAACAAGTCCAGTGGTGCGTGGGTGCCGAGGATATTCATGCAGCCGTTGACACCTTACGAAGCGATTATTTGCCGAAGCTTGAACCCGAAGACAGATTGTCTTTTTACATGGCTTTGTCTGATGCTTTGGTACAGACCAAAAACGACAAAATGACCGCACTGTCGTATGTTCAGTACGCCAAAAGACAAATGTCCTTCTGGTCAGGCACATGCGCTACTGCCGTTGCTTCAAGGTTGGTGTGGTTAGGTCAAGCCGTGTTGGCAGCCGAGTTCATCACCGAAATGGCTATTAAGGGTATTGGCCCTATTGAGCTCAGCACACAAGAGCGTGCAGCTGTTGACAAAGCCAATGCTGACTTGCACAAAGCCGCAGGCAAAAAAAGTGAGCATGGGCACGACTTGTTGCTCAGCGCATTGACCCAACACTTGGCTAGCTACAAATCCACGGTGGCGCCACGCCAACCCATGTTAGTTGAAATTGGCACCACCCGTGAAGACGTTCCGGGCCAAGGCTCCACACGAAAAATCGCACTTTTTTGTAAGCAACACGGACTGGGCTTTGTCACAGTCGACATGGACCCGCACAACAGCCTCTTGGCTCGAGAAATGTTTCAGCAAATAGGCGCTACTCAGTTTGAGGCCATTACGGCCAAGGGTGAGGACTACTTGCGCCAGCACAGTGGCCCGTTCGATTTTGTTTTCCTCGATGCCTATGATTTTGACCACGGCAAACATAGTGAAATTCGACAAAGCCGGTACCAGCAGTTTCTGGGCTCGCGTATTGACGAACAGCAGTGCCACCAAATGCACTTGGATTGCGCCCAGTCGGTGCAAGCAAAATTAACACCTCATGGACTGCTGTGTGTGGACGACACCTGGCTTGAATACGGCCAATGGGTTGCCAAAGGCACCTTGGCTATGCCGTATTTATTAGAGCATCAGTTTGATTTGCTCGAGGCGCGCAACCGCGCTGCGCTATTGGGACGTACCAAATCCAAAGACACGTGATCAGCCTGAACTCGCCACCCCATGACCCTAGCCGAATCAGACGCCTTCAAAACAGACACCAAGGCGAAACCGCCGTGCTGGTTTGCAACGGCCCATCGCTCAACCAGATGGATTTGCGTTTTTTGCGAAAGCACACCTGCATTGGGCTCAACAAAATCTTTTTGGGTTTTAAAAAGTTTGCCTTCTACCCCAAGTACTACGTGGCGGTCAACGACCTGGTTATTGAGCAGTCGGCTGCAGACATCAAAGCGCTTAATTGCGTCAAGTTCATCAGCCAGCGCAATGCACATCGGGTGCCAGAGTCAGCGCTCACCCACCACATCAACACAACACGGCCACCCCAGAGGTTCTGCACCGATATTACCTTGGGCGTTAGTGAGGGTTGGACGGTGACTTACGCAGCATTACAAGTGGCATATTACCTAGGCTTTAGACATGTCGTGATTGTTGGCATGGACCACCGATTCACCTACCAAGGCCAGCCAAACGAAACGCATCTATTGCAGGGCGAGGATCCCAACCATTTTGCTCCCGATTACTTCAGCGGTCAGCATTGGGATAACCCCGATTTGGTCCATTCCGAAGATTCATACCAGCTTGCTAGGCAAATGTTTGAAGCTGATGGTCGTCGCATCATTGACGCCACGCTCAACGGGGCTTGCACCGTGTTCGACAAACAGCCCTACACCCAAGTGTTTCAAAACGACTTCTAAAACATGGAGACTATCGATTTACCGGAGCGAACTTTGGCCCAAGCCAAGCCAAGCCAAGCCAGCACAGCTGTAACCAAGGTGAAAGCCAGCGTGGTATTGCGCACACTTAACGAGGCGCGCTACCTTGAAGAGCTGTTGCAAGGCATCGCCGAGCAGCAAACTGGCCAACTGGACTGTGAAGTGGTACTGGTGGACTCCGGCTCTACCGACCAGACCCTGACCATTGCCCAACAGTACGGCTGTCGCATCTTGCACATCCAGCGGGAAGAGTTTTCTTTTGGCCGCTCACTCAACATGGGTTGTGAGGCAGCCAGTGGCGATATTTTGGTGATGACCAGCGGGCACTGTGTGCCCGTCAGCCCGCAGTGGTTGCAAAAGCTTTGCCAGCCCTTGGTAGATGGCTTGGCCCAATACAGTTACGGCAGGCAGCTTGGCGGTCCCAGAAGCCAATTCAGCGAATGTGAAGTGTTCAATAAATACTTTCCTCCCAGTTCACGCATTCCGCAAGATGGCTTTTATTGCAACAACGCCAATTCGGCCCTTCTCAAAGCCAGCTGGGCCCAGTACCGCTTTGACGAAGAGCTCACCGGCTTGGAAGACATGCACCTAGCCCAGCGCTTGGTGCGCGACGGGGGCAGGGTAGCTTATGTGGCCGAAGCCCCTGTGTACCACCACCACAGCGAAACCTGGTCCCAAGTGCGTCGTCGCTTTGAGCGCGAAGCGATTGCCTTACAGCAAATCATGCCTCATGTGCACGTCAACGTGCTGGATGCTGCCCGTTACATGTTCAGTAGTATTTTTGGGGACATGCGTCGTGCTAACGCGCAAAAAACTTTACGTCAGCACCTGTTGAGCATCGTGCGTTACCGGTTCAATCAATACATGGGTAGCTACAACGGCAACCACGAGCACCGCAAGCTCTCGCGTGAAGACAAAGATCAATACTTTTATCCATACTAAAAAGCCATGAACGCAGCCCCTAAACCCAAAATCATCGCCCTTCTACCCATGAAGGCCAACAGCGTGCGCGTCAAAGGCAAAAACTTCCGCGAGTTTTGCGGTAAGCCCTTGTTTCGCTGGATTTTGCACACCTTGCTTGAGGTCAAAGAAATTGACCAAATCATCATCAATACCGATGCTCGCCACATCTTGGCTGAAAACGGCTTGGTGGACACCGACCGCATCACCATTCGCGACCGCAAGGCAGAAATTTGTGGTGACCATGTGTCGATGAACCTAGTGCTGGCAGACGACATTGCCAACGTGCCGGCCGACATGTACCTGATGACGCACACCACCAACCCGTTGATGAGCGCCGACACCATGCGCAAAGCTGTAGCTGAGTTTCAGCAGGCCCAAGCCGCTGGCAAAGCCGACTCGTTGTTTACCGTGGACAAAGTGCAAACCCGCTTTTACCGCGGCGACTGCAGCCCCATCAACCACGACCCAGACAACCTCATCCCCACTCAAAACCTTGAGCCTTGGTTTGAAGAGAACTCAAACCTCTACATCTTCACCGCCGACAGCTTTGCCAAAACCAATGCACGTATTGGCAAGCAACCCATGATGTATGAAGGCCCATTCTTTGAGTCGATTGACATTGACACACCTGCAGACTGGGACTTTGCCGTGGTAGCAGCCCGCTTTATGCAAGAACAACAAAAGGTCGCCCAATGAAAATCCTAGTCACTTGCCCCCCCATGCTGCGCATGATCGACAGCTTTCGCCCGCTGTTTGCGCAGCATGGCGCCGAAATCACCACGCCCAACGTGGTGCAGACCCTGAGTGTGGAAGAACTCAAAACACTGGTGCCTCAGCACGATGGCTGGATCATTGGCGACGACCCAGCCACGCGCGAAGTCTTTGAAGCCGGCAAAGCGGGCCGGCTTAAAGCCGCCGTGAAGTGGGGCATTGGCGTGGACAACGTCGACTTTGCCGTCTGCAAAGACCTAGGCATCCCCATCATCAACACCCCCAATATGTTTGGCGGCGAGGTGGCAGACATTGCCGTGGGTTATGTGATTGCCTTGGCCCGAGAAACTTTTGAAATAGACCGCGGCGTAAGAGCAGGCCAATGGCCCAAGCCGCGCGGCATCAGCTTGTCGGGCAAAACCGTGGCCTTGGTGGGCTATGGCGACATTGGTAAAAACACAGCCAAGCGTCTGTTGGCCGCAGACATGCACATCATTGCGTATGACCCCTTTGCCGTAGCTGACCCTGCTATGCCACAAGTGCAAACAGCCACATGGCCGCAGCGTATTGAAGAGGCAGACTTCATCGTCATCAACTGCGCATTAACACCCAGCAGCCGCCATATGCTTAATGCCGATGTGCTGGCCAAAGCTAAACAAGGTGTGCGAGTGGTGAACGTGGGACGCGGCCCCATCATTGATGAAGCTGCATTAGAGGCGGCGCTAGCGAGTGGCAAGGTGTATTCGGCAGCGCTAGATGTGTTTGAAGAAGAGCCTTTACCCATACACAGTGGCATGCGCAGCCACCCACGTTGTGTGTTTGGGTCGCATAACGCCAGCAACACGGCCGATGCCGTGGCACGCACCAGTGAAATTGCAATTGGCAAGCTCATGGGCTTTTTGAACAGAGCCAAGCAATGAGCCAAGCCCCTAAATACGCATTAGTTACCGGGGCAGCAGGTGGTATGGGCCAAGCCATCGTGGCCGAGTTTGCTAATAACGGCTATAAAGTTATTGCCACAGATTGCGTGCCAGAGCCTGCAAACCTAGGCGCACAGCACTACGTGCAAGCTGATTTGGCCAAAACTGTAGAAGACGAGGGCTATGCACAAAGCATTTTTAGCCAAATAAACACTTGGCTTGGCCCACATGCCCTAAATGCACTTATTAATAATGCAGCCATTCAAATATTAGGCGGTGTAGATAGCCTAAGCCGTAATGACTGGCAGCAAACATTGAATGTAAACCTTGTAGCCCCTTTTATTTGGACGCAAGCTTTGTTACCCAAGCTTGAACAGGAGCACGGCAGTGTGGTGAATATAAGCAGTATTCATGCGAGGCTGACAAAAAAGAATTTTGTGGCTTATGCAACAAGCAAAGCTGCTTTAAGTGGAATGACACGCGCGTTGGCGGTTGATGTGGGGCCGCGTATTCGAGTTAATGCTATAGAACCTGCTGCTATTGATACAGAAATGCTTAGATCAGGCTTTGGTGGGGATGATGGACTGATTCAGCGTTTGAAGTTTTTTCACCCAGCGAATTCAATCGGTAAAGTATCTGATGTGGCCAAAATGTCTTTTTGGATAACTCAATCGGGTATTGATTTTCTTAGCGGTACTTCTATGTGTATTGATGGTGGTATTTCTGCACGACTCTTTGACCATAACTGAATAGAATTTTATGCCAAATACAGCTAAATTTTGGAAGTCAATAATCAATGCCCAACAAAGGGGTTTGAGAAAAAATGAAATACAGTCAGTTTTGACTGAGGCTTACAGATTTGCCTCTTCAAACCCATCGAATGAGTTCTATTCGCGTAGGATTGAATTAATAAAAAAAGTTGATGAATTTCATGGGGCCTCTATATTTTCAGCCTCTGCAGATGTGAGTTTGCAATTAGATAGCAATGGTCCGAGAGTATATGATAAATTATTAAATTTAGATTATCAAGACATTGAAGACTATTTGTTTGAAAATATTGATAAGGTAGACTTGTACGTAGAAAAATTAGGTGGTGATTTTAACAATTTAATAAAAAGTGGAGTTAAATACGATAGCATTTATAAGTCTGATATATCGAATCACAGACAGGTTTCGGATCATGATTTATATTTTAAAAAATCAATTGCGTTGCCGGTTCCTAGCCAAGAAATCCCTTTGGATTTTGATGGCAAGTTACTAACATTCTTAATTGCAATCAAAAAGCGTAATAGTCGCGCTAACATTGCAATAGAGAATATTAAAAAATCTTCAGGTAAATATTTTAAGAATGTAGAGATAATATTAATTGAAGACTACTCCGATGAGCCGTTTGTTAATCGGACTGATTGTAATATTGTGCACTTGATTTCTGGTCATTATTTACCTTCTGGTGTTTGGAATAAATCAATACTTCTAAATAAGGGCATGGAGTGCGCAACTGCTAAGTATGTTGTGATGTCTGATTGTGATTTTTTATACTCTAATATAGAAGATGTAATCGAGTCTGTATATGCTAATTATAACGCAGATAATCTTATGTTTCATATCCCTTTGCATGAAACACATGCCACAGATTTTGTTCAAGGTAAGAAGGTGGTTCAGCGGCCTAAATATTATCCATATAGTTATGTATGGATTTTTAATCGAGATAGGGTCCTCGAAATCAATGGTTTTAATGAGGGTTTTACAGGTTGGGGTTACGAGGAGACTGACTTAATTCGTAGAGTTTTGTCGCAATCATCAAGCCTAGTGTTGCTTGATGATTCAAGGGCCTATCATCTATCTCACAGTGACTCAACAAGGGTTAGGGTTGACGCAAATAGAGAATTGTTTGATAAAAATATCATTAGACCTGAAAAATTAAGTAGTTGGGTCTTCGATTTTGTAGATAGAAAAACTGGTTATTTGGTATCATATTTTTCCAAAAAATCTAGAGGAGCATCAATTGACATTTTGGGTAATGGGCCTTCAACAAAATATTATGATTTTAACAGTGGAGCAGTAAAAATAGGATTCAATGTAGCATACCGCTATTGGGATTTTATTGGCGTATATCCCGAGATATACATTTGCATGGACAAGGTTGTGTGTGCATATCATGCGGAAAATATTAAAAGATTAATATGTGATGGTAATATTAAATTTTTTATTCTTGATGATGTTTTTCTCGATATGTGCCCAGAGTTTTCTGTATATATTAATGTTATGACATTTTCAATTTTTAAAAAGAAATTTGAATTATTCACGACTAATCACATTACTACTGGTAGCTTTGGCGCCAGACTTGCTGTGCTGCTTGGCTATAGGCGTTTGAATATTTGGGGTATGTCTGGTGAGTATGTTAATTTCATCGAGGAGTCGGAGTTGATTTCAATGAAAGACTCTGGCTTGCCTATTGATAGTATATTTACTAGTTCCAAAGTTGTCGGAGATATTCTGCGCATTAAGAAAACTCCAACTTCAAACCCTAATTATTTCTTTGATGGATATCAGATTGAGGGCGATTTGTATAACGTTCCATCAAGCCCTAAGATATATAAGTGTCAATGCGACTTCCATGTTGGAGGTGAAGTTGATGGTTCTATTCATAAGTATTGGTGGGATCTGTTTTATTTTGATTTAAAGAAGTTAAATATTTCAATAGAGGTATTTAAAGATGGTTGTGTAGTTTGATATAAAGGACAAGATATGATTGATAGAACAAGTGCTCAGTTGAAGTTGCGTGATATGATTTTTTTAAACCCTCCATATTTCCATTACTGGAAGGGTGAGCCGCAGACTGGCGGTTTTTCTAAGCCTTTTTTTGAATTTTTTGAAAAAATACTATTTGATGAAGTTGGTGATGCGAGTGCTAATTCGTATAAGTTGCTGGAAACTGGCGCTGGATTATCATCGCTTTTCTTTCTCTTGTTAGGTTATAAAGTTACTTCATTTAGTTTACCTGATGTAATTGAGAAGATGGAGCTTTTCTTTAAGCAGGATGAAATTTCGATATATAGAGAATCTTGGACGCCTTACGCAGGGAGAAGTGAGTTGCTTCTACCCAAGCATGCTTTAGAAACTGATCCTGATTACAATGTTTGCTTAATTGATGGCAGTCATTCTGTTCACTCTGTTTTTGTTGATTTTATGTATGCTCATGAGTTATTAAAAGTGGGAGGGGTTATTTTTGTTGATGACACTCACTTTCCTGGTCCTAATTTATTATCCCAACTTTTAAATCAGCTTGATAGTTATGAGGCTTGCGGTGCTTTTCAAAAGGTAAAAGTTTATAAGAAAATTAATGGGCGTAGGTCTTACGATAATATGTTGGAATTTAAATTCCAACATCCAGAGGTATAAGATTTTGTCGTTAATGGATTTATTTGTTTTCAATAGATAATAATTTATTTGAATTTTTATAAGGAGATTTGCTTGAGGTCGCACAGTGAATGAATCGTATCTTTGCTTACTTCTAGAAACGAATACATGATTGCCCATTCTCGGGCCGATTTGTTGATGAATTTCCAATTAGGTGAAGGCCTGCATTGGCATGCCGAAACTGGGCATTTATTGGGCGTAGATATTCATGGTTGCATGGCATGGCGTTGGCCTGTGGGCAGTGGTGCGGCGCAGTTACGGCACTTGGC
>JACCDG010235049.1_pt1 | contig 11720 bp, 12 predicted proteins | sample 7442471 | NCBI WGS metagenome assembly JACCDG01 (sample SAMN15323444, study PRJNA562643) | freshwater metagenome | isolation source: river surface water | place: USA:Blue River Watershed | collected 2017-08-17
CCAGGCGCTGCAGGATGACCTCGGCATGGCCGGTCAGGGTTTCGTGCGCGGCCCATGAGTCCTGCGGGCGCACCATCATCACCAGTTCGACCTTCTCGAACTGGTGCTGGCGGATCATGCCGCGCGTGTCGCGCCCGGCGCTGCCGGCCTCTGAACGGAAACACGGTGTGTGGGCGGTGAGCTTGATCGGTAGATCGGCTTCGGCCACGATTTCGTCGCGCACCACGTTGGTCAACGTCACCTCGCTGGTGGGAATCAGGTACAGCGTCTGTTTGTCCTCGCCGCCGTCCTGCCCACCTTTGTTGGCGGCGAACAAATCGGCCTCAAACTTGGGCAGCTGTCCGGTGCCGTGCAAGGTGTCGGCGTTGACGATGTAAGGCGTGTAGCACTCGGTGTAGCCGTGCTCGCGGGTCTGCACATCGAGCATGAACTGGGCGAGCGCGCGGTGCAGCTGGGCAATCGGCCCGCGCATGAACGTGAAACGCGTGCCTGATAGCTTGGCGCCGGTCTCAAAATCCAGACCGAGCTTTTCGCCAATGTCCACGTGATCGCGCACCTCGAAATCGAACTGGCGCGGCGTGCCCCAGCGGCGCAACTCCACATTGCCGTGCTCGTCGGCGCCCACCGGCACACTCTCGTGCGGCAGATTGGGCACCGCCAGCAGCAGGGCCTGCAGCTCGGCTTGGATCACCTCCAAACGCGCGGCGGCCGATTCCAGCTCGGTTTTGATCTCCCCGACCTGCGCCATGGCGGCATCGGCTTCGGCGTGTTGGCCTTTGCCTTTGAGCATGCCGATCTGCTTGGAGAGGCTATTGCGTTGGGCCTGCAGGGCCTCGGTGCGGGTCTGCAGGGTTTTGCGTTCAGTTTCCAGGGCGCTGAACGCCGCCACATCCAAAAAAGGCTGTGGGATTTTGCGTGTCTGCAAGCGGGCGACCACGCCGTCGAGGTCTTTGCGGAGTTGTTGAATGTCTAGCATGGGGCCAATTGTAGAAGTCGGGTGCTCTCAAGCTTCATCGAGCTTGAGCCCTTTGGGCAATGGGAACTTCACCGTCTCAGTGATGCCATCGAGCTTGCGCACCGAGATGGCACCCAGCGCGCGCAGGCGCTCAACGACCTGCTGCACCAAGATATCAGGCGCCGATGCGCCGGCGGTGAGCCCGACGCGAGAAAAACCGCTGAACCATTCGGCCTGCAGCTCCTCGGCGTTGTCGACCATGTACGCAGGGGTGCCCAAGCGTTGCGCCACCTCGCGCAGGCGGTTGCTGTTGGAGCTGGTAGGGCTGCCCACGACCACAATCACATCGACCTGCGGGCTCAACAGCTTGACCGCGTCTTGTCGGTTTTGGGTGGCGTAACAAATGTCTTGCTTTTTTGGCTCGCGCACGCTGGGGAAGCGCGCTTTGATGGCCAACAGAATCTCGGCGGTGTCATCGACCGACAACGTCGTCTGGGTCACCACCGCCAGCCGCTCGGTCTGCGCCGGTGCGATGCGGGCCACGTCGGCCACTTCTTCGACCAGGTGAATGCCGTAGTCCAGCTGCCCCATGGTGCCTTCCACCTCGGGGTGGCCTTTGTGGCCAATCATGATGAACTCGTAGCCCTCGCGGTGCAGCTTGGCCACCTCCACATGCACCTTGGGCACCAAAGGGCAGGTGGCGTCAAAAATCTGAAAGCCCCGCGCGCGCGCCTCAGCCTGCACAGCCTTGCTCACGCCATGGGCGGAAAACACCAGCGTCGCGCCAGGCGGCACGTCGGCCAGGTCTTCAATGAAGATCGCGCCCTTGGCCTTGAGGTCGTTGACCACATAGGTGTTGTGCACGATTTCATGACGCACATAAATCGGGTGGCCAAACTTGAGCAGGGCGCGCTCGACGATGTCGATGGCGCGATCCACCCCGGCGCAAAAACCGCGCGGCTCGGCCAGCAACACTTCGGCGTCGGTGTTCAATGCGCGGTCCATCACAACACCCCAATGATCTGCACTTCAAAGCGCACCGGTTGCCCAGCCAGTGGGTGGTTGAAGTCGAATTGCACCGCACCGTCTTCGCGCACCTGCACGGCGATGCCGGCGTAGTTGCCACGCCCGTCGGGCGTGGGGAACTGCACCACGTCGCCCAAGGTGTATTGCTCCAGCGGGTCGCCGAGTTGGTTGAGCAGCTTGCGCGCCACCCACTGCACCAGCTCAGGCTGGCGCGGACCGAAAGCCTCGCCGGCGGCAAGTTCTATCACCTGGTGGCTGCCCTCCTCCAAGCCCAGGAGACGGGCTTCGATCGCGGGCGACAGCTGACCCGACCCCAGGCTCAGCGTGGCGGGCTGGCGGTCGTCAAAGGTGTTGATGATGTCGCGGCCATCAGGACCGGACATGCGGTAGTGCAGGGTCAGAAACGAACCGGATTCGACGGCGGGCATGGAGATCACCAAAAATCGGCGCCTCACAGCGCCGGGGCTCCGGAGGACACAGCGCGGTCCGCCGGCAAAACTGCTATTGTAGAAAGGGCGCCAACAGACGGGATCATCCGCGGCGCTTTTAGGGAGTTGACATGAACGACATGACCAAGCCGGGCCTGCTGGGCTTGCCGGCCGAGTCGCGACCGCGCGAAAAACTGTTGGCCAGAGGGGCTGAAGCCTTGAGCGATGCCGAGCTGCTGGCGCTGCTGCTGCGCACCGGCATTCAAGGCAAACACGTGCTGCTGCTCGCGCAGGAGCTGCTCGACACCTTCGGCGGCGTGGGCGGCCTGCTGCACGCCGCGCCCGCCGAGCTGGTGCGCATCAAGGGCTTGGGGCCGGCCAAACGGGCTGAAATGCTGGCGGTGATGGCGCTGGCGCGCCGCGCCCTGCAGCACGGTTTGCGAGAGCAACCGCTCTTCAACAGCCCTGTGGCGGTGCGCGAGTACCTGCAACTCCAAATGGGCGGACGCCCACACGAGGTGTTTGCGGTGCTGTTTCTGGACAGCCAAAACCGTTTGATTGCGCTCGAAGAACTCTTTCGCGGCACCCTCAACCAAACCAGCGTTTACCCGCGAGAAGTGGTGTTGCGCGCCCTGCACCACCACGCAGCGGCCGTGGTGCTGGCGCACAACCACCCCAGTGGTGAGGCCCGGCCCTCGCGCGCCGACGAAACCCTGACCCAAACCCTCAAAGCCGCGCTCGCTTTGGTGGACGTGCGGGTGCTCGACCATTTTGTGGTGACCCGCAGCCAAGCCTGTTCGATGGCGGAGATGGGTTTGGTCTGATCGCGCCGGCACCCGCCGATTGACCGTGCGCTGCGCTGTGCCGTTGCGCATGCCGGACAATGGCGCGCATGAACCAAGGCATGCGTTTGACGGCTTGGGCCGACCTGCAGCGGGTGCGCGAACAGCTGCGCGCGGAGGCGGCGGCGCGCGCGTTGGAGCAGGCCCGAGTCGAGGCGCTGCGCCGCCAGCAGCAGGCCGAGCGCGAATGGTTCGCTCGGGCGGTGGGTCCGGTGCGCCCGCTGCGGGCAAGCCAGCGGGTGCATCTTGCGCCTGAACCGGTCGCTCCGCTGCCGATGCAAAAACAGCGCGACGAGGCGGAGGTGATGCGCGAAGCGATCTCGGATGAGTTCGATGTGGAAACCTTGTTGCACACCGACGACCTCCTGAGTTACAGCCGCCCAGGTCTGGGGCCCGATGTGGTTCGCAAGCTGCGCGAGGGACGCTGGGCGATTCAACGGCACCTGGACCTGCATGGTCACCGGACCGACGAGGCGCGCGACGCGCTGGGCGACTTCATCCGCTCATGCCACCAGCATGGCATCCGCTGTGTGCGGGTGGTGCACGGCAAGGGCCTGGGCTCACCTGGACGCGAACCGGTGCTCAAGCGGCGGGTGCTGCGCTGGTTGGTGCAGAAACGCGAGGTGTTGGCCTTTGTGCAGGCTCGTCCAGCCGAGGGCGGGGCTGGTGCGCTGGTGGTTCTGCTCAGCGCGGCGCAGGATTGATCGCCTGTAACCGTACCACCAACCAGCGAAACGGCACCAAGGCGATCAAGGCCAAACCAAGTTTGACCAACCAGTCTGCGCTTGCCATCGACACCCACAGCGGGGCTACCGGGCCAACGCCCAAAAAAGGCGACATCTCATTGGCCCAAGACACATCGTTGCTCGGTTCCATGAAGACAAAGCCGGTGGAGAACGCGACACAAAAAAATATCAGCGTGTCGAGCGACGAACCCACCAAGGTAGACAACAGCGGCGCGCTCCACCAGCGGCCCTCGCGAAAACGGTCGAACACCGCCACGTCCAAGAGCTGCGCCACCAAAAACGCCAGACCCGATCCCACCGCGATGCGCAAGGTGACCAGTGGGCCAAACTCACCTTGGATCTGGCTGCCGACCAGCGAACACGCCACGCCCACCACAAACCCCGCCAACGCCACCCGCTGTGCAGCTTGCGGGCCATACACGCGGTTGATCACGTCGGTGACCAAAAAGGCCAGCGGATAGGTGAAGGCTCCCCACGTCAACCACGGACCGAGCAGAAACTGAACCCCCACATTGGAGGCGAGCACCACCAAGGCCATGGCCAACACTCCAGGCCACAGTCGACCCATCGGCACACTGTTCATGGTGTGTTCCTCATCCAGTCTGCGGTTTGAAAAAAGCTGTTGTTGAGCCGTTGGTGCAAGGCGGGGTCCACCCCCACCTCGGTCATGGCCTGGTCCATGCAGGCCAGCCACTGGTCGCGCTCCAGAATACCAATTGCAAACGGCATGTGCCGCATGCGCAGACGCGGGTGGCCAAAGCGCTCGGTGTAGTACGACGGGCCGCCGAGCCAACCGCACAAAAACCAAAACAGCTTGTCGCGTGCGTCATGGAGATGGCTGCCATGTGAAGCTCGCAAGGCGGCGTAGGCCGGCTCCAGGTCCATCAGGTCATAGAACCGGTCCACCAGCGCCCGCACCTGCTGCTCGCCACCGATCCACTCGAATGGGGTGGTGAACTGGCCGTCGGCCTTGCGCGGGGTGGGTTCTTCGATCTGCATGGCCCGATTGTCGGTCAAGCGCAGACCTGCCCACCAACAGCTCAGGTGGCGGCGCTGCGCAGGGTCTGCACCACCGGCGTGTTGAGCACACTGCGCAAGCCCCACCAGCCGCCCAACCAAGCCAACACAGCGCCCACGGCCGCACCGGCCACGGGCACCCACACCGCAGGCTGCCACGCGAATTCAAAGGCATAACGTGCCAGCGCCCAGCCCACCGCCATGGCCACACCGGAACCGAGCACCCCAGCGAGCGCCCCAACGCCCAGCAGCTCCACCGACTGGATGCGCCGCAGCAAGCCCGAGCCAGCGCCCACCGCACGCAGCACGGCAAACTCGCGCTCGCGCTCGGTGCGGGTGGCCGTCAAGGTGGCCATCAACACCACCAGACCCGCCACCAAGGCAAAAGCGAACAGGAACTCGATGGCAGCGATGACCTGCGACAACACCCGCTGCACCTGGGCAATGGTGTCGGTCATGTCCACCAGCGTGATGTTGGGATAGGCGCGCACCAACTCGTTGTCAAACCGTGGCTGCCCTTGCGGTGCGCGCAAGGCGGTGATGTATGTCACCGGCACATCGCTGAGCTCGGCCACCGGAAACAAGACAAAGAAGTTGACCCGCAACGAGCCCCAGTTCACCTTGCGCAGGCTGGTGATGCGCCGCTCCAGCACCACACCAGCCATGTCAAACGACAAGGTGTCGCCCAGCTTCAAGCCCAGCTCCTTGGCCAAGCCCTCTTCGACGCTCAGACCGTCGGCCTCGTTGGCCTGCCAGCGGCCGGCGATCACCTGATTGTGTTCGGGCGCCTCAGGGGTGTGCGAGAGGTTGAATTCCCGCTCCACCAAGCGCTGTGCACGCTCGCTCTCAAACGCCTCAGCGGCCACCGGCTGACCGTTGATGCCCACCAGCCGGCCCCGGATCATGGGGTACCAGTCGTAACTCTCCACGCCGGTGTTGGCCAGGGTCTGGCGAAAGGTTTGGGCCTGTTCGGGCTGAATGTTGATGACAAAACGGTTGGGCGCGTCGGGTGGTGTGGCGTTGCGCCAGCTGGCGATCAGGTCGGTGCGCAGCAACACCAGCAAAGCCAAAGCCAGCAGCCCCACCGCCAAGGCGCTGACCTGCACCACCGCGTAGCCCGGCCGAGCGGTGAGCTGGCGCGTGGCCAGCACCAGCGCGCGGGGCGCGGTGTCTTCGTTCACCCAACGGCGCAGCAGCGCTACCGCACCCCAGGCCACTGCGGCAAACACCAGCAGCGCCAAAGCGAACCCGCCCACCGTCAAACCGCCCAAAACCCAGCCGCCAGCGCTCACCCACAACAGCCCAGCAAAACCTGCCAGACCCAACAACCACACCGCTGCGCTCAACGGCTTGACCTGGCCCACATCGCGGCGAATCACCCGCAGCGGCGGCACCTGCGCCAATTGCAGCACCGGCGGCAAGCCAAAACCCGCCATCAAACACACACCAACGCCCACCCCCAGGCCCACCGGTGCCCAGCTGGCAAAAGGCAACTCGGCCTTGACCAAACCGCCCAACAACTCCACAAAGCCCAGGTGCACCAGGTAACCCAAACCCACACCCAAGGCGCTGGCCGTCACGCCCACCAGCAAAAACTCCAAGGCGTAAGCCCGCACCATCTGTCCCTGCGACAAGCCCAGCACCCGCAGCATGGCGCAGTCGTCCAAGTGCCGCTGGGCAAATCCGCGCGCCGCAATGGCCACCGCCACCGCCGCCAGTAAAGCGGTCAGCAAGGCCACCAGCTTCAAAAATTGCTCCGCGCGCGCGAGGGTCTGCTGCATCTCAGGCCGGCCCTCTTCAAACGACTCCAGCCGCACACCGCGCCAGCCTTCGCGCTCAATGGCGGCATCGCCCCAATCCACAAACGCGGTCACCGCCGCGGGAGATCCCGCCACCATCAAGCGGTGGTTGACCCGGCTGGCGGGCTGGACCAGGCCCGTGGCCGCCAGTTCGTCTTCGCGGATCATGATGCGCGGCGCAAAACTCATGAAGCCAGCGCCCCGGTCGGGCTCGGCCACGATCACACGGGCGATGACAAACCGCTGGTCGCCCAGCCACACGGTTTGGCCCACTGCGGTGTCCAAAGCGGTGAGCAGACTGGACTCCACCCAAGCGGTGCCGGGCTCGGGCGGCTGACGCACCGATTCGGGGGCTGCACCCGGCGCATTGGCCAACTGCAGTTCACCGCGCAGGGGGTAGCCGTCGCTCACCGCTTTGAGGGCCACCAAACGCGAAGCACCGCCGTCGGCGTCGTCCGCACGGCCCATGGTGGGAAAGGACACACTGCGCGCCGTGCTCAGCCCCAAGCGCTGCGCTTCGGCCGCCACCGCATCGGGCAGCGGCTGGTCGCCGCGCACCACCGCGTCACCACCCAACAGCGCCCGCGCGTCACGCTGCAAACCGCCTTGCAGCCGGTCGGCAAAAAACGCTACCCCGGTGAGCGCCGCCACCGCCAGCGTCACCGCCATCACCAACAGCGACAACTCGCCCGCGCGCGCATCGCGCCACAGCGAACGCCAACCCAAAGTCCAAACCGATACAGATTGCATGCCCGAACCTTACCCCACCCAGAACTCCCGGTGACGCCATGAGGAAATGAGGGCGCCGGCACGCGGCGAAATACAGACGGTCGGAAACCGCTACCGCACCAGCGCTTCCGGCGCGAGGTGCCTGCAAGCCAGAACGCAGCGGATCTGGCTCCGCCAGTCCGCTCGCGTTGCCCCCTTGAGGGAATGACGCGCCGCAGGCGCGGCGCGGGGGTGGACCTACTTCGTCCCAAAAATGCGGTCGCCCGCATCCCCAAGTCCGGGCACGATGTAGCCGTGGTCGTTCAGGCCACGGTCCACGGCGGGTGTGTAAATGGGCACATCCGGGTGGTGTTGGTGGAAAGTGGCTATGCCTTCGGGACAGGTCACCAAGCACACAAACCGGATCGAACGTGGTCGTGTGGCCTTCAGCCGATCCACCGCCGCCACCGCCGAATTGCCGGTGGCCAGCATCGGGTCGAGCACGATCACATCGCGCTCGTCCATGCCTTGTGGCATCTTGAAGTAATACTCCACCGCCTTCAGCGTGGCCGGGTCGCGGTACAGACCGATGTGCCCCACACGTGCGCCCGGGATCACCTGCAGCATGCCGTCGAGGAAACCGTTGCCCGCGCGCAGGATAGACGCCAGCACTATTTTTTTGCCGTCGATCACCCGCGACTGCATGCGCTCCAGCGGGGTTTCGATCTCGATGGATTGCATCGGGATATCGCGCGTCACCTCATAGGCCAAAAGCGCGCTGAGTTCGTGCACCAGCTCGCGAAAACTCTTGGTGCTGGTGTCCTTGCGGCGCATGAGCGTGAGCTTGTGCTGCACCAAAGGATGGTCAATGATGTGGACTTGGGCGGTCATGATGAAAACTCCGTTGCGCTCGCGGATGGCGACAAAAGCCGCAGTGTAGTCCGCGTCAGACTGGCATACAGTCGCGCCGAACTGTAGAAGCCTTCAGTCGACCAAGGCCACTGGCTGGGGCACGGCGTCCAGCATCAGGCGCTGAGGGTTGGCGTAACACAGGAAGCGCTTGTTCGTGGCACGACCAATCGCACACAAGCCCACCCGCTGGGCCACTTCCAGCCCCATTTGGGTGATACCGCTGCGCGACACCACCACCGGCACACCCATTTGCGCCGACTTGATCACCATCTCGCTGGTGAGCCGACCAGTGGTGTAGAACACCTTGTTGTCGGTGCGCGCGAAACGTTGCCCCTGAGGACTGCAGCTTTGCAACGCCATCCAACCGGCGATGGTGTCCACCGCATTGTGGCGGCCCACGTCTTCCACAAACAGCAGCAGCTCCTCGCCTTCGAACACAGCGCAAGCGTGCACCGAGCCAGCCGATTTGTAGGTGCTTTCTTTCAGGCGAATCGCGTTGACCAAGCCGTACAGCTGCGACTGGCGCAGACCCGCGTCGACCGGCAAGCGGATCTGATCGATGTTCTCCATGAGATCGCCAAACACGCTGCCCTGACCGCAACCGGTGGTGACCACCCGGCGAGCGGTGCGCTCCTCGATCCGGTCGATGCCTTCGCGTGTTTTCACCGACGCTGCGCCCACATCCCAGTCCACCGTGACCGACTCAATGGCGTCGATGCTGGGCACCAAGCGCTGGTTGAGCAAATAGCCGATGACCAGCCATTCGGGGTGCGCGCCCAGCGTCATGAGCGTGACCAGCTCTCGCTTGTCCACATAGACCGTCAGGTCGCGTTCGGCCGGAATCTGAATCACCGACGTCTCGCCAAACTCATTGCTCACCGTCACATCGCGGGTCAGGGGAGCGGTCGCTTGGCTGAGGTTGGGCGTGCGTGGGCTCATGGACGGGATTGTGCCGTGTGTGTCGCTGTCAAAAACAGCACATGGCCCGAAGGCCATGTGCTGCGTGGTGGGATGTGCTCAAGCCATCAGGACTTGGCCGGAGCCGGAGCCGCTGCGGTGGGCGGCACAAACGGGCCCGGATCGGCACACGCTGGCGTGGGAGTGGCCGGTTTGGCGTTGGCCACCGACTTGCGGTGATTGGCCGCCGCGCGGTCCATGGAGAGGCACAGCTTGTAGGCGTCGACCTTGGCACCATGGGCCGCCTTGGCCTTGGCTTCCTCGGCTTTGGCCTTGGCTTCATCGGTCAACACCGGCGCCGGCAGCTTGGCATGGGTCAAGCCGCTCAGGGCCAGGGCTGCAAACAAAAACGCGATTTTTTTCATGGGAAATGCTCCTCAAACCTCAGGCTTTGGCCGCTTCCACCGGCGCCGCAGATGCGGTGGGGGTGCGCTGTGCGGGGATCTTGCCGGCTTTGATGTCGTTGTACCAAAGCTCGTGGTGCTCTTTGGCCCAAGTCTCATCCACATAGCCGGTCTTCATGGCGCTGTAAGCGCCCTTCATACCCAGTGTGCCCATGTAAATGTGCCCCAAGAACATGGCCATCATCAACACAGTGGCCACCCCGTGCACCATGTGCGCGACTTGCATGTTGGCCCGTGAGTAGTCAAAACCCGGCACGATTTTGTCGAGAACCACCCCAGACGCCACCACCACCAGACCCAACACAAACACGCCGCCCCAGAACAGGACTTTTTCGCCGGCGTTGAAGCGGTGCGACGGTACCTCATGAGCGCCGAACAAGCCACCGCCCTTCAGCAACCAGGTGATGTCGTCCTTGGACGGCAGGTTGTCCTTGGCAAACGTGACGATCACGATCACCAGAGACACAGCAAACAGCGGCCCAACAAAGTTGTGCGCGTTCTTGAGTGCATAGCTCAACCAGCCAAACAAGGTGCTGCCAATCACCGGCAAGATAAAGAACTTGCCGAAGGCCATCACAATGCCCGAGACCGCCAACACCACAAACGCGATGGCATTGACCCAGTGCGCAGCCCGCTCCACATAGGTGAAGCGCTCGATCAGGCGACCGGTTTCAGCGCCGTGCAAACCGATGGTGCCCTTGCGCCAATAAAACATGGCGATGGCCAACGCCACAATCAGCAGCAAGGAACCACCGTAGGGAATGATCCAGTTGTTGCGCACCTGGCGCCAGGCTTCACCAGCGTTGGTGACCGACGAGCCGGGATACTGCACAAACCCTTGTATCAGGTTGCCCGACTCTGGGTACGGCAGGCTGCTGTAACCGGTCACACCTTTGCCGACATCGCGCCACATGGGTGCGTTGTTGCCAGGCTGCACCAGCTTGCGCTCGCCGTTGGTCTGGTTGGTGTAGTTGGCGTCTTTGTCGGCGTCGGGCGCGATCTCAAAAATGTTGGCACTTTTGATACCGCCGGCGGCCGCCTGAGCCGACGCCGCAGGCGGCACCGAATCGGCTGGCGCGGGTGCCGACTGCGCTTGGGCCAGGCTCACGCCCAAACCAAGCGACAGCGCAAGCATCCAGCGCTGAGCCCGTGTGATGAAGCTGTGCATCTGGGCGCTCCTCAGTTGCTGGCGCGGGTGTAATCGTTCTGACCGTACTGGGCGCGCGCCTTGAGCTGCTGCTCCCAAGATCCACGGTCACCGGCTTTCCAGCCTTCGCCCATGTATTGGCTGGCCCCCACCCCGGTGTGGGGTGCGGCGTCGTTCTTGACGCCTTTGCCAGTCACCACCTGCGTCTTATCGCCACAGGCCACCAAGCTCAGGCCCAAGGCCACTGTTGCAATGACTTTGATCATGACTTGGCTCCTTGAGCGGTACCGTAGGCGGTGCCCCAGCCCCAGACTTCAGCGCCTTTACCACGGCGCAACACACGGCTGCGGAAGATATCGGCCACGGTGTCACCGTCACCGGCGAGCAGCGCCTTGGTCGAGCACATCTCGGCACACGCCGGCAGTTTGCCTTCGGCCAAGCGGTTGCGCCCGTACTTCTCGAATTCGGTCTGCGAGCCGTTGGCCTCAGGACCGCCGGCGCAGAAGGTGCACTTGTCCATCTTGCCGCGCACACCAAAGGTGCCCGCGCTCGGGAACTGGGGCGCACCGAAGGGACAGGCATAAGAGCAGTAGCCGCAGCCGATGCACACGTCCTTGTCGTGCAGCACCACGCCTTCTTCGGTCTTGTAGAAGCAGTTGACAGGACACACCGCCATGCAAGGTGCGTCCGAGCAATGCATGCAGGCCACCGAGATGGATTTTTCGCCCGGCACTCCGTCGTTGAGCGTGACCACGCGGCGGCGGTTCACCCCCCAGGGG
>JACCDG011556463.1_pt1 | contig 11720 bp, 9 predicted proteins | sample 7442471 | NCBI WGS metagenome assembly JACCDG01 (sample SAMN15323444, study PRJNA562643) | freshwater metagenome | isolation source: river surface water | place: USA:Blue River Watershed | collected 2017-08-17
CATAGAATAGGGATCAAATAGGCTATATAAAATATTACAATAAGCCTGCGCCAATAAGCGCAGACGTAGTACATGCATAGAATAGGGGGTCAAATAGGCTATATTCTCCTAGTACCAGTTTTATAAAAATTGATTTTTTTAAATCATGATATACCAGACCATACTTCTGAGTTAACCACCACCACAAGATAACATGAGCTTCACCACTATTAAGAACGGAGTTGATACTCGCTTGTTCATCATTCGCCACGACGAGTCCGGATTCTACAATATTACGAAGACTGCTAGACTAGTTACTGATCTAAAGAATAGTAGTCTAGAGAACCCTCCATCCGAACTAATTAATGCTCCTCGTATTAATAATTGGTTTCGAACTAAAGACACGATTGAACTACTCGATGTACTTGCTAAGTATCTCGATGAGAATGTCGAAGATCTCAAGTTTGACATAACCAACGGAGAAAATGAGTATCGTGGTACTTATGTACACCCTAAAGTATACGATCACTTTGTAGCTTGGGTTGATAAAGAATATGCAGTACTGATCTCTCTTATTCTAGAGAAGCATCATGCTGATGCGAATCGTGTTAAGCTCCAAGAGAAAGACGATCAGCTTCAAGCGCTTAGAGAGGAAGTAAAGAAGCAGACTTCTTTACTACATACTGCAATCGGTAAGATTGATGATGTTAGTGATCAGAATCATGAGCTTAAATCAGAAGTTCAAGATGCACACGGAACTATCCTTGTCTTGAATGATAAGGTTGATGATCAGACTAATGTGATTCATGGTCTAACTGATAAGGTTGATGAACTAACTGATAAGGTTGATGACCTAACTGAGGATGTTCGTGTCGTTGCTGGTCATGCTACAGTTCCTCCGAGTCGTCCGGCTGAAGGTCAAGCATTTGCCATTACCTTGGTATCTGTTGCCTCTGATGACGGAATCAAGTTTAACTGTCAGTCTCGCAAGTCTACCTTAGGCCGTCTCGATCGAACGCTCGAGAATGTGACTACTGGAAACTTTGTTCCTAACCGTCATACTCGCGAAGGTCAGCATATTGTAATTCTGAAGGTAGATCAGTTTGCTGATGGTGCTAGCTTGTTTAGCAAGGTTAAAAGTACTGAGTATGAAGCTCTGTACCAGAGACTAAAAGCGCATAATGCTAAACGTCTTATTGAGCTAACTGGACACTTGAAGACTGCAATGGATAATGCTAAAAGCAAGATCAAGTACAAGAATACGAAGAGAATTCCTACCTTGTTGCTTAAGAAGCAGACGCCTAAGGTTGTCCAGGATCTCAAAGATGAACGAGCTGAGGTTGTCCGCTACCAGCAGATCTATGACGAAGCTTCGTCAGAGCGTGTTAAGATTATGCGAGAGAATGGTTTAGTTGATACCCTGTGGAAGTACATGCTTGGAGTTGAGTGGAAGCAAGCCAGCTTTGAATACACTCTGAATAGTCGAGTATCATTGACTAACATTCTGGATCTATTCTTAGCCCGCATCATTCGCACTCGAGCTGGTATTTCTGAGAATGAGAAGTTGTCTCTTGATGAGCTATCAGAGAAAGCATCAGGTCGCCGAGCTGCATATCTAGCAAGTGCCGACTATGAATCGATCGATGTTGCTGACCAGACTCAGGTACAAGAGTATGTCTCTGCCACGCTCGGAAAGTACTACAGAGGTATTACCATTGATGACGTTGAGTTAGTCAATGCTTAGTCATCTAGTGAGACGTAGTGATTACACATAAACAGACTGTAGCCTCGAGCTATTATATTTTTTTATATCGACTCTTCCATCCCTATTGTGGAGTTGCTTGTATGAGATATCTGATGACCATTGGTATCTGTATTCTCTTGGAAGCAAAATAGACTTGGATGGTTTGTTGAAATGAGTCAATTGGGTATATCGAGCTAAGTGGTGTTTCTGGTCTTCTTATCTCTGTCATGTCTATGTTGGTTGCTATAGCATAATTGCTTTTTTTGACGATGATGTGTCCCTGTGCTCTATTGACTTGGTTTATGAAATCTAGATCAAGAGCGGGGTCTGGTGTTGTGAATCCCGATATGTATATGAGATCTCCTGTTACGAGATTGTGTGGCGAGTCGAATGTTATGATCCCATCATCTGATTTGTAATCTATGTTAGACGAGTACAGTCTATCATTGTCGAATTCTATCTTTGGTAGCATAGCCCCAAATGACAATGTGAAGTTATCTATGTAATTGACTGGTCTAGCGAATCTAAACACTCTATCCATTGGTGTGAGATACATGAGGTTGTTATCTATCTTGGTGATATCGAATACGAAATGAAAGGATCCGTTCTCATATGCCTGATATGAGTTGGCCGTCCATTCATCTATGCGTAGCGATATCTTGTTATAGAAGTTATTGAACTGTGGCTTGTATGGTATCGTGAATGGCCCCACTTCTATTTCAACGATATCTCTTATGCTGGATCCAATGTTGAGCCCTCCTTGCTGTACCGTGAATTCTTCTCCGCTTCTGTTTGCCTTTAGATTTGGTTGTAAGCTGAACACCAGTTTGCTTCTATCTGTGTTGGTCGTGTTTTGATATCTAGAGTCTATGATGATGTGTTCATCTCTAAAGAGAGATGTGTAGTTGAGATACTTAACTATGTTGACTTTGCTTTGTTCGTCTGCGGTGAGGAACGCCCCTAGACCAGTATCATTCTCTAGTCGTTCCCTCTTGAGTCTCTCCTTCTCTAGTCTCTCTGGCGCGAATGTATTTTTGTATTTTGCTCCCTGTATCTTTGCCTCGTCTCCAGGTGTCTTTATGACCTTGATCATATATTCTTTCATCTTGTTGAGATCGTCTGCTTTCGAGTAGGTGTTTCTCTTGCGTCGCTCCCCATACTGACTGACTATGAATTCATTTGCTTGATCTATGGTTGAGAATCGTTCTGCTATGGCGGCCGTGTTCAACGGTTTAAGGTATCCTGTTATGTTGCCCACACCGACCTCCGAGTCTTGACTGATTCCGTATCTAGTGCATATCTGAGAAATGAGTTTCTTGTAGTTGTCTTTCGATTCTAACGCACGAAGCATTGTAATGAGTATTTGATGTATATTAAATATAACAAAGATACCATTTCATCTGCATTAGAGTATAGAGATGTCTACCAATATCGATCAGCTGCTATCTGATTACCCAAGTAAGAACTGGAACGCTAATATCCTTTCTAGTAATCGTTCTATCAGCTTCAATACCGTGTCCTCTCATTCATTCATAAGATGGAATCCTATTGCTGTCAGTAGCAACGCGGCAATCAAGGCCACTGACGTGGATGCGAATCCTGTGTATCCATGGGACATGGGCGGCCTATGCAACAACCAAGAAATCGGATTTGACTTTCTATTGAGATATGTGATCGACCGTCCAAATAGCCGCCACCGCTACTGGTCTCGTATCTCTGCCAACAACTCAGTTGGTCTCGATGCATTCCGAACCTACAAGAACAAACCATGGGACTTCATAGCTGCATCTAGCAACACGAACATGACATCAAACGCCGTCCTTGTTGAGTGGCCCGACAAGCAATGGGACATCAAGGCACTATCGTCCAACCGTGGCATAACTCAAGATGATATCTTTAAGAAACGCCTTGAGTTCCATATACCCAACCTGTCGACCAACCCTAGTTTGCCAACTCGATATGTTGTAGACAATATTGATCTTGATTGGAATTGGGTGGCACTGAGTGCGAATCCTGGAACCGAATTGATTGATGTCTTGGATCACTCTCGTCTACCATGGGACATCAATGGATTGTCTATCAATGACAATCTCACTTGGGACTATGTTATGACCAACCGATCTGCTAACTGGAACTGGTATGAGGTGCTCGCTAAGAAGTATGTTTCTCTTAAGAATGTAGATACCGACCGCGATGTGATCCCCTTATCTAATGATGCTATAGTAGATGCACTGAGTCTGAATCCAAATGTAAGTCGAGATTGGATAGATGACAATCACAAGAAGATCAACTGGGATCGTATGTCTGGCAACACCTTTGGAATTCAAAATTGATTTTTGTAAGAGTAATTGTAAATGGTATATTTACAGCTTATTGGTTATCTCATTATAGTCCGTCGTCCGTACTGTCAGACAATGTTATATACTTCTATTTCCACCCATAACATATTATATCTATGAGTCAGTTGACCCGTAAGTTGTGAATTTACTATCCGCTAAAGGATAAAAACAGAGGCCCAATGCGCCTCTTCACACATGTAGATCAGCACACGTTGTGTCCCTGCTGTTATCTATCAAAGGAGGTAGTACTACCGTTCCTCCCTTTGTGTGTTTTTTTGTGATTCTAATCACTTCATGGTGTTAGAAATCGATCATCTAATATAGACATAGACAATGGATTACGAGTCATATCTAGACGAGTTGGAAAAGGCGGCGGCCTATGCTTCTGCTATCATAGATACTAAAGACCATATACTCTCAGAAGCCAATAGAGTAGTCGAACTGATCCTCAAAGATATAAACAAGAATGAGTATCTTGTCTTGGACAAGACACCAGCATCAATCATAGCTCCAGATTGCGAAATCGTTATTGTATCTTATACCGATGTGCAGACCCTTGCGAACAAGATCGCCGATGGTCTACTCGAATCCGATTACAAATCAAAAGACAATCTGTTTAGACCAATAACGATGATGGCCAAGCTATCGAATCAGGAATACGCGATCGACGGGAACGGAACTCGTCTGGTCCACATTATCAAAGTGAACCAAATGTTTGATCTCCACATTGCAGTTGCCCAGATGATCGCGAATGAGATGTTTGGTCCTAAACACATCATCTCTCTTCATTCCCCAACCGACGATACCAATCCGACTAAGGACTCATTGTCTGTTCTGAAGCTAATACTAGATGAGAGCAAGCTGTCTTATCCCAAGAAGCACTTACAGTCTGACAAACTACGATCCGGGTTTGTGTCTAAGGTGAAGTCGCTCCTGAAGGCGACATCTGATCACAACGGGATGATATGTATGGTAGAGAAAGATGATGATTCCTACTCTGCTGTTGATTGTATCTATGCCCAGACTCAGACTAAGGATACGTTCATTAATACGTGCCGAGCCGCATATGCGGATCTGATGTATCAGTCTAAGAAGCTATCTGAGTCTTATGATTTTAAATTCATTGTGATTCACAACGTGGACGCGCCGGGCGACTTTCGATTGAAGAAGTACATGATCATGCTCGAACGAAAGCGATCTGCGAAGACAAAGGGACAAGATAAGATATATCTATTCAATCTCTATGGCACCGCCACATACGATATTGTTCCTATTGTGGCTCGACCAAAGGAATCGTATCTGAGTGCCCATCCAATCGTAGTACTCCGATTCATCCTTCTGTCTCTCTCTAGCGTCTATAAGGCATACAAAAAAACAAATAGCAAGTACCTAGAGAAACTCGCGGGTGAGTACCTCCTCTCTGCTCTCTCTATTCTGAAAGACTCAACCAATGGATACAATCCCAATACCATCGTTTGGTATGGTTATAACAAAGACGAGGACTATGACAAGATCAAGTACAACCAGTTCCATCGCCAGGAAGGAGAACAGTATAGACTACTACATTGATCTCTATAGATGCAACTTGGTGAGATAGTATGCACTCATGAACTTGTTGTAGATGTTTGAGTTAGGCTTGACTGCATACTCGATCACATCTGGCAATGTATCCATGTATTGTTTTTTTGTAGATCCGATCATCTTGTTGCTGATATCAATGAGTTCCTTCTTGAGCTTCTTGACGATGTTGATGGTATCAGTAAGATACACGGCATCGAGTACAGACATCGCTATTCTGGTATCCTTCTTCACTGGCTTGTGTTTCTTTGTGATAGCGCATATATCACTCGTAAACTTATTGGTGTTGACCTTTGATACAAACGCGAGAACCGAATCCACCTCTGTGAGTCCCTTCATCAGATAGTCCTTGATGTCTCTTCCCATTGCATCCAACATCTCTGTCTCTGATGGTATATCGAGAAAGCTATAGTATCCTACCTTCTTGTACTCATACTCAATGTCATCATTTCGCTGAACATGTAGACTCTCTTCTAGACTAGAATTGTACTTAGCGATTAGATCTGATGGCTCGTTTCTTAGTAGCTTCTTGATTGTGGCCGATTGAATTGGCTCAGCTTTGTATCTGTATTTCTCTAGATCGAATGACCACAGAACATAGACATCTACCGACTCCACATCACTCTCTTCAAACCCAAAACAGAATATCTCGTCCTCGCCATCGGTCGACTTACCATTAGATGGTTCAATCTGTAGCGTATTGAAGAGCGAAATGTACTTCTTTGATATTCCTGTTTCCTTCTTGATCTCAGCAGCCGATCCTGGTAGCAGTAGAGATCCAATGTCAAAGTAGATAGGATCATTGGGAGTATGTATGATCACCATGCCGATCTTCTTATTCATCTTGTTAGATACAATCGCCAAGTGATCATTGAGAGATGCGATACTGATATCCATGTCAATGGAAAACAGATTCGATATGATGTTCTTTAGCGGAACACATCGTCCCTCTGATGGGACTAGTCCGAAACGCTGGAGGCGGTTGTTCATGTTTGTGTTTGATACAGAGAATGATGTACTTTGCTTTATGCCCAACAACTCAACCTCCTTCTTCTGTATCTCTGTTAGAGCATACGATTTCGTCTCTTCACTGATCATCTGTTTAGATACAGAGGCTCTGAGTATCTTGTATGCGACTTCGAGGTCTCCCATGACTAGTAGACTGTCAATCGATGATTTGTCTATGAGATCAGTGGTGTTCTCATCCTCTTTATAGATGTATATGTTTCGTACTATCGTAGATACGGTGAACTGTATCTGGCTTGTTATCTTCTTCGAAAAGCGAATACAGATCAGTTTGATATCTGATAGAGCAATCATGGTTTCGTCTATGTATGTTGAACTGCGATTGATGAGCACGTGTAGTTCCTCTGATGAGTATTCCATTTGAGAAGCAAGTGTGTGTAGGTATCGGCGAAGATCAATCAGTTGGTTCATATGTCCCGCCGCCGAGACAACCATACCAGATACACTAGAGTCCGTCATTTGTATCCACGTCGGCTCTCGCCACTCATTCTTCTTTATTTTGGAATCTAATGTAATAGCATTGATCTGTTTGATTGCCTCAGCCGCAATCGCGATGTTGGTAGTCGTCAACTCCTTTAGACTCATGGCTATATTAGATTAGACATACATCGACTGCTTCTTTGGTTAAAAAAAGAGACCATGACATGACATGGTATTTAGTGATTACACAATCATATTCTATAGATTGATCTTAACGCGCTTCTTTGTCTTTGACTTGGATTGGCGCGGAGGAGGCGGCGTCGGGATGTTGAACAGATTCACATCTTCGTCGTTCTCTTTAGTCTCTTTAGTCTCTTCGTCTTCGTCAATGGTATTGAGTGGATTAGAGAACGATTCCATTGGGGGAGGAGTATCGGGGAGACCGATTACATTGGCATCTGATAGAAGACTATTGATAAGATTCACATCGATCGGTCCGCCACTGACCATGTCATCAGTATCGATCTCTTCGTCTACTTCATCATCTTCGTCTTCATCATCCTCTTCCTCGTCTTCCTCCTCGTCTTCCTCCTCTTCCTCTTCATCGTTTTCCTCCTCGTCATCCCCATCATCACCTTCATCCTCTTCGTCTGTTTCTAGAGGTGGAAGATCCTCTTCTACATCTGATGATAGAGAGATATCATCCATGATGAACTTACTAGCTTCTTCTTTCGCGATTGCAGATGCTGCTGCATCAGCCGCCCCACCTTCGAGAGCAGGAAGACTCGGCTTCTTGGCTACATTCTCTGATCGACCCTTCCAGTACTTGTATGCAATATAGATCACTACGATTACACAGATTACAAAGATAACAGGAAGAAGATACTTTAGAGCAGTTGACCATTTGCTAGCTGATGGAGCAACTACACTCACCGCTGTCGCAACGCTTTGTACAGATCCATTGTCTGATTCCGAATCAGAATCAGAATCATGTTGATTATGGGATCCGCCTTTTTGCACTGGTCGAACCGGCGGCTTGGGTCGAGAGTACGTGGCTGAGATTCGAGTATCCACGATACGTGGAACCACATCAATGTGGTTTGGTTTTGCGTTCATTGTTAGGATGGCAATGAGTTGATGTTCAATACAATCTATATTCAATGTTAAGTCAAACCTTTAGATTCGATTGCGTGTATTAGAACATAGATCCACTCGAATTATTTATATTTCTGATGATTGCGTTTTATAAAAATTGATTATTTTTATTCAGAACATACCAGACATACCCTCTGAGTTAACCAGCAAGATACAATAAGATACAATGAGCTTCACTACGATTAAGAACGGAGTTGATGAGCGTTTGACTATCATTCGCCATGATGAATCAGGATTCTACAATATCACTAAGACTGCCAGACTTATTCATAAGTTGAAAAATGCCAATTCAGAGAGCGCTCCTAGTGATTCGGCTATAAGTAAACAGATTGAGGATTGGCTTAGCAACATAGATACTACCAGACTATTTGATGGATTGGCAACGTTTCTAAATCAGAGTGTGGATAGTCTTAAGTTTGAAATCACATCCGGATCATATGAACATCGTGGAACTTATGTTCATCCTAAGATCTACGATCTATTCGTTGCTTGGCTGGATCCAGACTATACCTGGAGAATTTCTGATATTCTCGAGAAGATTTTAGTTAATGCTAATCGTGTTCTCCAAGATGAAGAAGCTCGTCGTCATGAAGAAGCTCGTCGTCGGCATGACGAAGAAGCTCGTCATCGTCGTGAAGAACATAGACGTCAGATCGATGAACTTCTTGAATATGCTAAGAAGACATCTGATGATATTGGCAGTATTAAGAATAAGGTTGTTGATATTAAGAATAAGGTTGCTGTTATTAAGAATAATGCTGCTGTTATTAAGGGCATGGTTAATGGAAATGCAAAATGATCTTATTGATACGAACGCCCCAGTAAATGGAGAATCGAATAAGATTGGATCTGCAGATGAGAAAGTGAATGCTCCGACCGCTCATGCCAATGCGGACGATGACTATGAGTCAGACTTCTAAGTCTATCCGGCTACCCTTAATTAAGAAGAAACTCAGATATTTATCTGAGTTTCTTTTTTTGTGCCTCGCGCTCAATCCGCTTTGCGCTTGATGCTAGACCATAGTCTCTTACTGCGATCTCGTGATTCTCTATCATGAATCTCTTATATCGGTTGTTTAGATATGCAGTAGTGTCTGCGTCTAGATAACCTGGATTGCTCATCTTCTTGATGTATGATGCTGAACAGATGTACATTCGTGTCATGAATCGTATTGATTGATTGGAGCTGTTTGTGTTCATCATTAGATTGGTAGCCATGACCCAGTCATACGAATCTATGAACATTCGCATGAACCATCGATACACATCTCTGTATCGGATACTATCTATCACCATGATATTGTTGATCAGCATGAGTCTTTCTATGTGATGTAAGTATGCATGAGACAGACACTTATTGATAGCACTATCTATGGTCGGTAAGTTTGTCTTTGCTGTGTACCATGCAGATCCTAATGATCGCGTTCCTCGTATCACTGATCCATTGATGATTCTGTCTTTGTAGATGTAATACATGTATCTCATATATTCTCGCCAGCCTATGATCTGTCGGATGAGCGCCTCTGTCGAGTTTCTCATATATATGAGATCCTCAGTATGCGACCCTTTCTTGACTAACGAATTGTATTTCGATATAGCATAATCTATGATGAACTTTGGAGCCAATAGACCAATATTGATCAATGCGCTTAGATTGGTGTGGTACCCATACATTACTGAATCTGATATTGCGTCTTGGTACTTACCAAAGAATAAGAGTTTCGAATTAATTGTCTTACGAGCAACCGCTTGTGCCTCCTTGCGATTGACTGGATAGTATGATTTGAGCTCTCCTAGATGAGATGCAAAGTGTAGATCTATATATTCTTTTATTTTTTTGTCAATCGGATACTCCTTTGCCTTCGCCTCCTTGTAGTCTGATTCGAATCTTGATCGGTTAGCCGAATCAAAGCTCCACTTGCCTCCTATCGGCTTGTCTCCATCCATGAAGACATTGAGTCTACGTCTTTGCCACTTATAGAAACTGGTCATGCTACGACTGATTCTCGATTGTGATTTGGGTGTGTTCAATGACGAATCATAATCCTCTATCTCTTTCCGGCTACATATGAAGGCGGGTGAGTCGAGCATCTCATGGTGTTTCATGTGTTTGAATGTGTTGACCATATAAGAATCAATTGGGTCAAAGACGGTGATGCGTATGTCTCTCTTCTGAGATACTCTCTTTGATATGATTGATCTGTATTTCTCTGCGTTTTGTTTCTCAGTTCGCATTCCTTGTAGCTCATGATATTGCACATGTATAACGTTTTTATGTTTCTGTTTAAGCTCTGCTACGTATGATCTGACCGATGCCAAATGCAAGTATATCTTCTGTATGTGATATGATGGATTGATGTAGAATGGTTCTTCTAGTATGACTAGTGTATCATATTTGGATAAGAATGATGATGACAGATCAAACAACTGGGTTGGTAGAAAGAAGATCGCGCTCATGGTGATTCTATATGTATGTGCTTATTCTATGTATGAGAGTTTAAGAAGGCGGAATACACGTTTGAATTCTTTGTTGAGTGCTGCGTTTCGCGTTCGTATCTCAGTGTAGTCGTATGGAACCGTGTTCCCCTTCGTTAGCAATTTCAGAAGATTGATATCTGATTCTATAGCCTGCAATCTATGAGATGGGTCAGTGTCTTGTTGTTTGGTATTGGTCTGCGTGTTGATTGGTGAATCATCAATCATAGTAGATACCGCTAACTGATCTTCTTGAGATCCATGTGAGAAGATACATTGGCGTATCTGCGATATTGCCTCTTCTAGTTTGCTTCCTATGTATTCTATATAGAAATCGATGGAGTTGTTGACTAGGAACAGCTTTGCCTTCGAAGGCGATATCATAGAATAGTAATACACTTTCTGAATGGTGGTGACCGTGTTAGACAGAGAGAGTAGTATGTCTTCGATGCCCTTGGAGGCGACTCCCCGTTGTCTCACCTCAGTGATTGATTGTTTTACACTGTCTAATTCTGATAGTCTTATATGTGGAACTCCATTGAACTCATATACGGATACCCGAACTCTATCACTCATTGTTTGTTGATCACGTTTCGCCGTGCAGAACTGAATCAGAGACTCTATATTATCGATCTTAATATCGCCAGAGCGACTGTCAATTTACCAATCATGTTAAGTTATAACTAGCACAGATATAGATCTATACATATTATAGCTCATTACCAATTCAATGTCTGACACTAGACAGTACTATCTCTCAATTGATTGCGCTACTAGATCTCTAGCGGTAGGGTTCTACTCATGTATTAGCAATGTGAGATCCGTTCTCTCTTCGCCCACCGAAGGCGACCTCGATAGCGCTATCCAGGTACATTGGATCAATCTCATTGATCTAACTGATGGAAAGAAAGCGACTGATGTATCTGCACTTGACAAGGCTCGATCGTTGAAGTCTCATATGACAAAGATAAAAAAACAGGTACACGATACAATAGGAGAAGAGA
>JACCDG011637697.1_pt1 | contig 11719 bp, 9 predicted proteins | sample 7442471 | NCBI WGS metagenome assembly JACCDG01 (sample SAMN15323444, study PRJNA562643) | freshwater metagenome | isolation source: river surface water | place: USA:Blue River Watershed | collected 2017-08-17
GCCGGGATGACGATATTTTCTCGATAACTTATTGAGTTCGTTGAAAAAATGTGACCAAAAGGGAGAGCGAGTCCTTACACCGGCTTGACCCGCTTACGTAAGCCTCAGGCCCTGTTCTCGTGCCCGGCTGGGCCCGGAAATCGGCGGCACAGAAATTTTTTCAGTTTTCCTGAAACCGGCTCCGCCGCCGGCCCGACTCATTACTCGAATCCCTTGTAACCGGCCGGAACGGGCCAGATTGGAGTCCATCATGTTCAACGAAGAAATCCTGATCCCCCTTGTGGTCGTGCCGGTGGTGTTTTTCACCATGGCTTACGTTGCCACCTTTATCGTCCGCCGCTTTATGGAAGTGCGGATGCAAGAACGCGAGATGCTGAACAAAGAGCGCATTGGCGCCATGGAGCGCGGTATCAATGTGCCGCTGCTGGAAGCCCCGCGTCCGAACCGTCTGCGCCCGGCGCTGAACACCGGCCTGACCCTGCTGGCCATCGGCATCGGCGTCGGTGTGCTGCTGTGGGACCGCGGCGACGACCAGACCTGGGCCATCGGCTTGACCGTGGCACTGGCAGGCCTCGCCAAGCTTGTTTACTGGCAGATGGCCGGCAAGGCGGAATGGCAACAGCACCTGCAGCAGGACAAGGTCGTCAGCGAAGCCTATCTGACGTATCTTCATGAGCTGACCGCCAAGATCCGCAACAGCTAAGTCTCGTTCCCCTCAACAAGGCTCAGGCAACGAAGCGGATCTGCTCATGGGAAGCGAAGGCCAGGTGTGGCAAACCCTGCAACAGTATCGCGAAGCCGATGATCTGCATCTGGCCGAACGCGCGGCCGCCGGCGAAACGCTGGCGCGCCGCGCGCTGCTCGACCGTTACCTGCCACTCATCTACAGCGTTTGTGTTCGCAGCGGCCTGAACCGCACCGATGCTCAGGATGTGTCGCAGGAGTGCGTGATCAAGTTGTTGCGGTTTTTGCCGCAGTACCGCGGCGAAGCCAAGTTGTCGACCTGGATTTACACGCTGTGCAAGCGTGCCGTCGCCGATTACTACCGCGCCAGCGTGCGCCGTGAAGAGACCGTCGATTGGTCGGACCCGATCAACGAGAGCCGCGGGCAGGACGCCCCGCATCAGGACTCACGATCCGGCTCTGGTCGGAATGACGATCAGCATGACGCCAATCGAATGACGCAATGGATTGACGAGCTCGGCGAGCCGGTACGCAGTGTCATGCTGCGGTTTTATCTGGCCGATGAAACCGTGACGGAAATTGCCGACGCCATGCAATTGCCGGAAGGCACTATCAAAACGCATTTGTTCCGTGGCCGCCAATTGTTGCGGCAACGGCTGGAGCCAACATCATGAAGCCGCTCGATTGCGAACCGTCTGATTGTGAGCAAACGCTGCTGCGTCAGTTCGACAGCGACTGTGCGCCGGGCAAACCAACTCCGGATGATGTGGCGGCCCATCTCGCGGCCTGCGACAGCTGCCGGCAAGAATGGCAACTCGCCCGCGGTTTTGATGCAAGGCTGCGCGCTGAGATGGCCGTGGATGTGCCCGCCGAGCTGTATCGCAAGGCGTATCACGCCGCGATCATTGCGCCGGAAAACGAAGCAAAACCGATTCAGCGTACGTTCCGCTTGCTGTTTGCCGGCCTGCTGGGCATTGGCGCCGCTGCCGGCACCCTGGTCGTGCCCTACCTCAGCGAGTGGAGTTGGCTGGCACCGGTTGTGTTCATTACGGTTACGGTGGCGGCGTATCTGATCGAGATTGTCGACGAAGGCAAAACGCCGGCGCTGTAATGGCCAGCAGCAAAACCACAACGCCCGGATTTCATGTTGTGAAACTGTGGCAAACAAAAAGGCGGGGAAGTCTTACTGCCGATCAGTTAAGCGCAGAAGCGAGGGATGAGGAACGCTATGGATTCCCCTCCTTGTCAAGGAGGGGTTAGGGGTGGTTGAGCGCCGAACAGATCAAGCTGGTAGTCGTGCCGACCCTGCCATTACCGAGTATTTGAATCCATTAGCGCTGCGCATTGCGTGCTGCGTTGAACCACCCCCAGCCCCTCCTTGACAAGGAGGGGGGCGTAGGGCGACTTCTTGGCTGAGTGGTAAGGCGAGGAAACCCCGCCTTTTTGCTTTCTGTGCAGCTTACACGCAAGACCTATCAATTCACCGTGCAGCTGGCTTTGCCTTCGTTGGCTTTGAGCCGGATGCGGGCAATCTGGATAGTGAGGCCGCCGTCGGAGGCCAGCACAAATGGCGCGCTGACCCGGTCGAGCCGGAACTCGCCGCTGATGCGGGCCGGATCATTGAAGCAGCGCAGCAACACTTCGGCGGTGCGCCAGCCTTTGCCGGCGCTGGCGGCAAATTCGCGACTCACGTCGACGTAGCTGCTGCAATCGACACCGCAGGCCATGCCGAGGCGCACCGGTTTTCCGGCCGAGGCAATGACCTGATAGTCGATTTCCAGTGCCATGTCGCCGTTGCTCTGCCGAACCCAGTTGATGCGCTCGCCTTTTTCATGCACCAGCGAGACAAACGACTTGTTCTTGATGTCGATGATCAGCGTGTCTTCCTGTTGCTTGCGATCAGCGGCCTGCACGGTGACCGCGCTGTGGCGCGACACCTGCACCGGGTTTTCCACCACGGTGACGTCGCCTTGATCGGTCAATTGCAGCTGCCATGGTGCGGTGGCTTTGCCGGCCGTAAAGAAGCGATCGGTGTTGACCACGGTGCCGGGGCTCAGGCCCGAGCTTTCACTCAGTGCCGCTACCGTTGCCGATTGTTGATAGCTGAGGCCGTAGCCGTAGGCGAAAAGCGGTTGGTAGTCCTTGTCGCCGACGTTGAGCGGCGTGCCGGTGGCATCGTTCGGCCACGAGAACGACAGCTTGCCGCTGAAGTCGTGATTCACGCTGCCGTCGCTCTTGCGCACCATGACATCGGCGAGCGCGCCACCTTCGGTGCCCGGCAACCAGGCGGCAACGAACGCATCGCTCTGGTTCAGTTCCGGGTTGACCCACATCGGCCGGCCGGACAAAAACACCGCCACGGTGGCAATGCCGGCCTGCTTGAACCGCGCCAGTTGCAGCAGTGCGGTGTCATCGGGGAAATCGAGGTGCGGCCGGTCACCCTGGAATTCGGCGTACGGATCTTCGCCAAATATCACCACCGCGACATCCGGTCGTTGCTGGAAGTCACCGGACTCCGACAACTCAATGGTGCCGCCACCGGCGGCCAGCGCTTTTTGCAGCCCCTGATAGAACGACTCGCCATTCGGAAAATGTTCGTTGAGGTTGCCAGTGCCCTGCCAGTTCAGCGTCCAGCCACCGCATTGTTTGCCGATGTTGTTGGCGCCATCGCCGGTGATCAGCACCCGGCTGCTCGCCTTGAACGGCAACACGCCATGATTGTTCTTCAGCAGTACCAGCGATTTGCGCGCGGCTTCGCGCGCCACGGCGCGGTGTTCCGGCGCACCGAGCAATTGCCACTGGCCGGCATTTTTGCGTTGTGATGGCATCGGCGCTGTCATCAGGCCCATCCGGTATTTGACCCGCAGCACCCGGCTGACCGCTTCATTCAGACGCGCTTCGCTGATGACGCCGCTGCGCACCTGTTCCAGCGTGCTTTGATACAGGCCCTGCCAACTGCTGGGCGCCATGAACATGTCGAGGCCGGCATTGAACGCGGTGGCACAACTGGTTTCGGAACAGCCCGGCACATGGGCGTGACCATTCCAGTCGCCGACGGTGAAGCCAGCAAAGCCCATCCGGCCAACCAGCACATCGGTCAGCAGATCCTTGTTGCCATGCATCTTCTGGCCTTGCCAGCTGCTGTACGAGGCCATGGCGGTCTGAGCGCCAGCAGCGATGGCGGAGTAGTAGCCCGCGGCATGCAGATCGCGCAGCTCTTCTTCACTGGCCAGCGTATTGCCGGTGTCGATACCGTTATCGGTGCCGCCGTCGCCAACGAAGTGCTTGATGGTGGCGACCAGATGGTCGCCGTCGAGAAATTCCGGCGTGCCATATTTGCCCTGCACCCCTTCGACCACCGCGCTGGCATAGGCGCGCACGATGTCCGGATGCTCGGAATAGGATTCGTAGGTGCGGCCCCAGCGATCGTTGCGGACCACGGCAACGGTCGGCGCAAAAGTCCAGTCTTGACCGGTGACGCGAATTTCCTTGGCGGTGATGGCGCCAATGCGGCGGATCAGATCCGGATCATTGGCCATGCCAAGCCCGATGTTGTGCGGGAACAGCGTTGCACCGACGATTTTGCTCTGGCCGTGCACCGCATCGGTGCCCCACATGGCCGGAATGCCGACGCCACCGTCTGAGGTGTCGGTCGATGCCCGCCAGAACGCATCGGCCAACTTCAGCCATTCGATCGGCGAACCGCGATTGTCCTTGTTCGGTGCCGAATTGCCGCCGTTGAGTATGCTGCCAAGGTGGTAACGCTTCACTTGCTCGGGCGTCACCGAGTCGATGTCGGCCTGAATGATCTGGCCCACTTTCTCTTCCAGCGTCATGCGCGCCAGCAACTCGCTGATCTTGGCCTCGATTGCCGGGTCAACCGGCAGCGGCGACTCCTGCTTCGGCCAGCGCTCCGGGTGGATGCGCTGGTTGTCGGCCGTGGCGGGCACGGCGGCAGCCGATTCGATTTCGGCGTCGACACAGGCAAGCAGGTGCAGCACCAGAAAGGCGGTCAACACAGTTCTCAACTGCGCCGGACGAAAGCTGGCTTTGGTCATGATTCCCTCGAAAGCGTACGGCAGACCGCCCATCCGGTCTGTTCGAGCCTGTGTTGTACCGTTGGCTGGCGGCCACTGTCGTTCAAGTTCTTGTTTACTGTCGTTCAACCTTCGACCTCCGCCAAAGTTGAACCCCGAATTGGCCCAATGCCGCCGTCACGGCGCACCGGGCTGGTGCCGGTCCTTGCGGTCTGGTCGGGGCACTGGGTAAGCTCAGGGCCTTTCCGCTCCGCGCATTCGTCACCGCGTATTCCACAACATAGGACTTGGTCGTGCAGCAGACACTGTTCAATGTCCATGACATCGTCCTGTTCATCACGTTCTACCAGTGTGTGCTGTTCGCATTGTTCGCCAGCGTGTTCCGCGTCCGGAAGCGCGGCAACAGACTGCTGGCGCTGTTCCTGCTGTGCCATGCCGCCATCCCGGCCGATACCCTGATCCTGTATGGCGCCGCCTTCCAGCAATGGGCGATTGCCTTTTCCCCGAACCTGTTCTTTGTATTTGGCCATGCCTTGTGGCTGGAAGCGCCGATCCTGCTGCTCTATGTCCGGACCATGGTGTACCGCGACTACCACGTTCGCTGGCGGGATGCCTGGCTGTTCCTGCCGTTTGTCGCCTACAGCCTCTACATGATGCTGCATTACTACAGCCTCGACCACAGCGCCAAGATCGCCATCCTGTACGGTTACGAAACCTTTGATGAGCCAAGCTACAACCGCTATGTGTCGCTGTCCCGCGAGCTGTTCCGCTTCGCCTGCGGCGTGCTTGCCTACATCGAGCTGCGCCGTTACCAGACCCGCATCAAGGATGTGTTCGCCGATATCGAAAAAATCGACCTGACCTGGCTGCGCATTCTGGTGCTCGGTTTTCTGGCCATCCGGGCCGACAAGGTGGTCGAGTTGTTTGGCTTGGTGCTGCCGGTGCAGTGGCAGTATTACGTCGACATGGAGTTCATCGGGCTGGCGGCCAACTACACCGTGATGCTGCTGATCAGCGCGCTGATCTTTTTCAACCTGCGCTTCTCCAGCATTCTCACCGGCCTGCCCGAACCGAAACCGGAGCCGGATGAGAAGCCGGCCGACAAACTGGTGATCGACCCGGAAGAAATTAGCCGGCTTGAAAGCTACATGCGGGAACACAAGCCCCACCTCAATTGCATGTTGAACCAGGACAATCTGTCCGGTCAGCTGCAGCGCTCGCCGCGGCACCTGTCGCAATTGATCAACCGGCACTACCAGCAGAACTTCTTTGACTTCATCAACACCTACCGGGTCGAAGAGTGCAAACGCTTGCTGGCCGACCCGGCCAAACGCGACGAAACCATGCTGGAGATCATGGAATCGGCCGGCTTCAACTCGAAAGCGACCTTCAATACCTTCTTCAAGAAAAAAGTCGGCCTGACGCCGAGCGAATTCCGGCAACAGCAATTGCACGCCGGCTGATTGCTTTTACGCCGGCAACAGATTTCATAAATGGACTCTTCCGCCAAATCTGTGGGTGAAAAGCCGAAGTAGCGAACTGGGCTGGAGAAAAAGGGGCCCCTTCTGCGCCAGCCGCCGGCGCGCAGTTGGCGGCCGGGTACGCCGGCAGGGACAGCCGGCGTAGCGCTGATAAGGCAAGGAAGCCGCATCAGCGCGTGCCCAAGCTGACAGCAGTGCGACGGCGGACAGGTCTCGCCGAAGCAACCGAACCGATTCTGGCGCAGCTGGGGCGCGCTTGGATTCGCGCCCTCCTTGGCGCTCACCCTGCGGGCGCCTACGGCGTCCAAATTTGCTCCGGCAAATTTGTCTTTGCTTACTTTCTTTGCGCGAACAAAGAAAGTGAGGCGCCTGCCGGTGCGCGAACCGGCAAAGGTTGGCTTCGAGATCCACTCGTCGCGTGCTCGCCGTCAATCGCCGTACGTCGATTAATCAAATTCGGTGGTGACATTGGAAGGACCTTCTCTCTGTAGCGCCCCCTCTCCCCAACCCTCTCCCACAAGGGGCGAGGGACTTCACTGAGCGCTGTAGCCACCCACAAATTCTGCGGATGAGCCAATAAATAGGGTTCGGCAGTCGCTGCCGTACGAATCCTTTCCACGCACGAACTTGAACGTTCAACTTCTGGCGCCGGCATCCGGGCGGGCGCCAGTGCCGGCCCGCGCCGACTACGCTCACCGCTTCCCGATGGCGGCAACAGCGAAGGCATTCCATGGCAGGCAAACTGATCGCCGGTGCGACTGGCAAGGCGCGCTACACCTCGCTCGATGTGGCGATGCTCGCCGGGGTATCCCAGCCGACGGTATCGCGCGCCCTGAATGGCTGCAGCTCGGTAACCGAAGCCACCCGGCAGCGGGTAATCGCGATCGCGCAGCAACTTGACTACTGTGTCGATTCGCGTGCCCGGCGACTGCGGCTGCAGCAAACCGGCACGCTGACCCTGCTGGTCTACGCCGGCGCCGACAGCAATGCCCCGGCGCTGAACCCGTTCTATCTGGCGATGATCGGCTCCATCACCCGCGCGGTCGAAATCGCCGGCTACGATCTGCTGCTCGGCTTTCAGCACGACAGTGACGACCGCTTTGCCAACTACGAAAAATCACGCAAGTCAGACGGCCTGATCCTGCTCGGCTACAGCGACGAACACCTGCTCGGCAGCCAATTGAGTCGGCTGGCGACACATGGAACGCCGTTTGTGCGCTGGGGCGCCGTCACTGCGGGGTCGCCGGGCGTGACCATCGGCTGCGACAATATCGGCGGCGGTCGTCTCGCAACCGAACATCTGCTGCGCTGCGGTCGGCGCCAACTGGTGTTTCTCGGTGACATCGATGGCAACAGTCATGAATTTCGTGATCGCTACCGTGGCTATCAACAAGCGATGACAGACGCCGGCCTGACGGCTGTTCACGAACATGCCGCGCTGTCAGATCAACAAGCTGGCGCCATGGCGGTGGCCAGATTGTTGCAACGCGGTTGCCCGATCGATGCGATCGTGGCCGCCAGTGATCAGATTGCGTTGTCAGCGATTTCGTATATGGCGGCACGGGGAATGCGGGTGCCGGATGATGTGGCTGTTACCGGTTATGACGACGTGCCGCTCGCTGCGATCATGAATCCGCCGCTGACCACGATACGGCAAGACACGGCATTGGCCGGCGCCCTGCTGGTGTCGCAGTTGCTCAGCCTGAGCCGTGGCCAGCCAACCGACAACCATTTGCTCGAACCGGCGCTGATGGTCAGGCGTTCCTGCGGCCGGATCGCCGTCGGCCATTCGACTTCATCCGCGCTTACACCGGACTGAGTCCGTACTGGCAAATTTTTTCGATCAGCGTGCGGTTGTCAGGCAACGCTTGCAGGCAACGCTCGACAAATTGACGGTTCTGCCGGTACAGCGCCTGAAACTGCGCCGCATCCTGATTGCGCCGACGCGTGCTGCGCGGTTCAGTGCGAAAGCCCATGCCGTACAGCACATACTGCCAGCTGGCTGAGCCGAACACTTCTTCCAGTTGCGGGAAATCATGCCGGCACGGCGGTTGGTAACGCCACAACGCCAGCCAGTCCGACAACCGGGCTGAGCGCGTTTCAGCGCGCACATGCTCACGCCAGTAAGCGGTATCGCGGCGCTGTGACACGGCGTAATGCACTTTCAGGAAATCGATGATGCTGTCCCAGCGATAACGGAAGCGGTCGTTGTAGCGTTTCGCGATCACATCCATCGCGCTGCGCGTTGCCGGCAGATCATCGCTGATCATGGCGGCGCCCAGTTCGACCAGTACCAGCGCCGAGGCTTCCAGCGGTTCCAGAAAACCGGCGGCCATGCCAATGGCAACGCAGTTGCGATGCCAGAATGTGGCGCGGTGGCCGGGCCGGAAGTCGATGCGCCGGAACGAAACGTCCTTGACCCGATCTGCCGGCAGCTGGCGCGCGATATACGCGGTCAACTCGGCCGCCGCCCGATCATCACTGGTGAACTCACTGGCATAGACATGGCCGATGCCTTTGCGGGTCGGCAGCCCGATATCCCAGATCCAGCCATTGCTTTGCGCGGTCGCAATGGTTTGCGACGCGATCGGATCATCCGGTTGCTGGTACGGCACCTGCGCGGCCAGCGCCCGGTCATTGAACAGTTGCCAGCGACAGTCGATGAACTCGATGCCGTAATGCGTTCCCAGCAGCAGCGAGGCCAGACCGGAGCAATCAACAAACAGATCGCCGCTGACTGAAGTGCCGTGCCCGTCAACGGTGCGGTCGAGTTGCAGTGTGGCAATGTCGCCGCTGTCATCACTGGTGATTGATGTAACGTTGGCCAGCACGTGACGGACATGCAGTTTTTCGGTGCAGTGTTTTTGCAGCAATACGCCAAGCTTGCCGGCATTCAGGTGGTAGGCGTAATTGGCCACCGCCGCGTACTCTGGCGTGGTGATTTGCTTGGGCGCCAGGCCACGTTCACACAGGTGACTCTGAAAATTGATCGCATCGGCAAACGACTCGTTGCTGCCTGTTGCCAACCACAGTGATGCCAGATCGACATCGCCATAACCCTCCGGGATCACCAGTGGGTGGTAATAAAAATCGTCGGCGTCGCCAGTACTCCAGCCGACGAAGCGACCGCCTTGTTTGAACGAGGCATCGCAATCCTTGAATAACGTCGTTTCACTCAGACCGATCTTGCGCAAGGTGTTGCGCATCGACGGCCAGGTGCCTTCACCGACGCCGATGGTTGGCACATCCGGTGATTCGACCAGCACCACGTGCAGCCCGTCCGGTTCACCGGCGCGGTGCTCAGCCGCAATCACCCCGGCGGTCAACCAACCGGCCGTGCCACCGCCCAATACCACTACGCGACGGATCGGTTTGCTCATGCCATTGACTCGGCAGAGGCGCGGCAATACGACGCGATAGCCTGTTCATGGGTTGGCATGGCGCTGACCAGTTGCTGGACATGCTGCCGATAGCCATTGAGGAAGCGGCCCAATTCGTCGTCGCTCATCAGCTCGACAATCGGGTGATGGTCCTGCGGCAAAATGTGCTGGCCGATCATGACCTGGGTCCATGAATCGAGCTGGAACAATTCCCGGTTCTGCAGATTGACCATGCCGGTGCGGCGAAACAATTCCAGCCGCGTCGCCAGCGAATCGGGAATCGCCATCTGGTTGCAATAACGCCAGAGCGGACTGTCGCGACGCTCGGTGGCGTGGTAATGCAGGATCAGAAAATCACGGATGTATTCGATCTCTTCCGTGCACAGCCGGTTGAATTCCTTGACCCGAACCGGATCGATGCCGGCGCGCGGGAAGAACTTCAACAAACGGAGCAGCGTCGACATCGCCAGATGGATCGAGGTCGATTCGACCGGCTCGAGAAAGCCACTGGCGAGACCAAGCGCAACACAGTTCTTGTGCCAGTATTCGCGCCGGCGGCCGGTCTGGAATTTGAACCCGCGCGGTTCGGTGATCGGCGCACCATCGAGGCTGGCCAGCAAGCGTTCACGCACCGCGTCTTCGCTGGTGTGTCGGCTGCTGTAAACAATGCCATTGCCGGTGCGGTGTTGCAGCGGAATGCGCCATTGCCAACCAAATTCGTGGGCGATGGCCTGGGTATACGGGCGCGGCGCGCCAACACGCTGGCTCTGTACCGCGACGGCACCGTCGCACGGCAACCAGTGGCCCCAGTGTTCGTAACTGACATTCAGCGTCTTGCCGATCAGCAGCGCCGGAAAGCCGGTGCAATCGACAAAAAAATCTCCGTCTATCAAGCGGCCGTCGCTGAGCCGGAGCGAGCGGATGTGACCGTCGGCTTCGTTCAGAATGACTTCTTCGATGCGGCCTTCGATATGGCTGGCACCATGATTCAAGGCATGCTTGCGCAAGAATTCCGCATACAGCCCGGCATCGAGGTGATAGGCGTAATTGAGCCGGCCGGCATCACCGGGCAACAGCTTCATTTGTTTGGCGGCTTGCAACTCGATGCTGTAGTCGCCGAAGTCGGCGCTCAGCCCGCGTTCGCGGCCGTAGTGCCAAAAATGATGAAAGTCGCAGGCCCAGCAATCCTTGCCGGTGATCCCAAACGAGTGGATGTACCGATCGCCTTGCCTGCCCCAGCTGTCGAACTCGATGCCGAGCTTGAACGTGGCCTGACAGGCGGCCATGAATTCGGCTTCGTTGACGCCGATCAGCCGATGAAAATTGCGCAGCGGCGGAATGGTCGCTTCACCCACACCGATGCGACCGATTTCAGCGGATTCCACCAACGAGATCCGCAGCTGCTTGCCGTACAACTTGGCAAATGCCGCCGCTGCCAGCCAGGCGGCGGTGCCGCCACCGGCAATGACCACGTGTTGTAACCGTTCGGCCATCAGAACCTCCGCACTACTGAATTCCGTCGCTGCATTCGCACCGGTTCACGCGGGCACGGTTGCTCGTGGCGCTGGTGTCAGCAGCGCAGACAGATTGCCAACCGAGCTGGCAAGAAAATAGGCCGCCTGCAAATGACCGGCCGCATTCAGCGCGGTCAACGCCGCCGCATCAAGTGCCTTCAGCCGATCCGGATTGACCGAATACAAGCCGCGTAGCAATTCACCCGGATGGGCAATCTGAATTGGCTCCAGCAATTGCTGCGCTGCGAGTGCGCTGGTCAATTCCAGTGTTTGCTGTTCGCCATCGTGAATGGTGCGCATGATCGAAGCAATCTGACGGGCGTAGGCAGCCGGCTGCCCAGCGTCATCGTAGAGCCGCTCACCGTCACCGCCAACGCGTGGATCATCCAGATCGACACAAAGCCGGACGCCGCTGTCGTCGGCATGCATCAGGAACGGACCACGGCGGGCATACAACGGCACATAGCGGGTGCGCCAGTCACCGCGCTCGGACAAAAACTCGTTGCGATCCGGCTGGCTGCCAACAATGGCGCAGAGCAGAAACCGGCCAGTGTCCGGATGCTTGCGGGCGAACAGCGGAAATTCCTTGTGTGCGGCGTCAAGTTCGGCCGGCACGATGGGCA
>JACCDG011223878.1_pt1 | contig 11713 bp, 11 predicted proteins | sample 7442471 | NCBI WGS metagenome assembly JACCDG01 (sample SAMN15323444, study PRJNA562643) | freshwater metagenome | isolation source: river surface water | place: USA:Blue River Watershed | collected 2017-08-17
CTTGTTTGTGCCAACGGTGCAACCATAGATTTTTGTGGTAGCTCTTGGGTTGACTAGTACTTCAGCGTTCAATCTTCTTGAAACTCTTTTGGAACGCCATTGACTGCGAGCAACCCTTGAGGCGTGAAAGGGATGGTGCATGGAAAAGTTACTATTTCTTCGGCACCATATTCACTTTCTTTCACAGCGATGAAGCGTACAGAGATAACCAATTGCAAGCAATTTATTTTTGGAAGGACCTTGTACGTGCCACCAATTACTTCATGATGGTAATCGCCCATCGGTCTTGGTCCATTGCCAACAGAGCTTCGTTGTAGTTTCTCAACATCGACGTGTAACCAGCGAAGAAATTGTTCCATTTCAGGCTTGGTGAGATACTGCTCATTTACTCCAAAACCTAACATGCCACCACTCCGTCTTAGTGCTTTAAAACTATTTTTGTTCGCTATTTAAGTCTTGGAAGAAGGTATTTTAACTCGCCTGCGCTTCCCAATTGCATGTTTGTTGTTCAGCAAAGAGTTCTCTCGCTGCCCCTGAAAGAGCACGCGCAAACGCTTGCAGAGCGCGTCCGGGAAGGTTACATCCTCGCTGAATTCAACGCCGAATCCCTCGAGAGACAGCTGCGCGTGCTTCAGATGAACTCTCGCACAGCGGATGCACGGCGGATTCGAAGTGACTTTGCTGCTGCGTCCGATGCGCTGAGTGAAAAGGCGATGTTCTCTGTTCATTCAACAGGGAAGTCTCGCCGCGTTGAAGACACGCGACGCGACGTTTTCTACGCTGATGCTGGACTACAATTAATGGCGCGCGAGGTTCCCGTGTATGTACGCACTTTGAAGGACACAGTACGCGTATCATCAGCGTTGGCGCGGCTGCAGCTCGATGTCGCAATTCGAGTTGGTGGGAGTGGGTACTTGTCTACACGCACAGTTTCCTGCATTGGGTCTCATGTGCGAACTCATGAAGTCCACTTCGGCAATTATGTCGTGGAAACTGCAGGTGCTTCCCTGCAAGGTATTGTTCCTGAATCATCACCTGGAGTGCCTGCTCCTGTGCTAACTATAGCGCGCGGCGCGCATCTTGGAGCAGATGAAACGCAGCTCGTCGCAATGATTGGGGAGCGACCAAAGTCTTACGGATTCCTCGTTGAGATTGGACTCAATCAAGGCAGAGAAGATGTTGGCAACGCGCTTGTAAACGCTCTTGGTTATGGTAGGATCGAAAGCGATGATGGTCATATTGTCTTGCTCAACAAGAATTGGCATCTCTATGATGTTGGGTTGTGCGGACCGAAAGCAGCGTATGTGGTTCCAAGGTCGCAGCGGGCAGCTCGAGCGCTTGATCCAACGGTAAAAGAATGTGTTCGTAACGCTCTTCGCGAAAACAAATCAGTACCAAAAAATTAAATTTTTACTGCCTGAGTCTGTTGGCAAGCAATCGTATTGGATTCTTTCGCAGAACAGTGAGTGCGAAATCACGCGCGTATGCAACACGTCCAAATGGTCGAGGTGCGTGCAACATGCGTTCGTTTGCAACTGGCATTGCATTTGAAAGCACGAAAATTGGCTGGTAGGTGCTGTTCTGTCCGCGATCTTTGTGCAAGTATTGCGGGACATAGCCGATCGCAGCAATGAGCTTCCATTCTTTGAGAAGGAGTGGGAGTCGGTGCTCGCCGTAGATTCTACACGCATTCCACGTCAGCGTGTCAATACCAATCGGAACGGCCAGGAATACTGTGCCATCAGGTTTAATGAGTTTCTTGAGACGCTTCATGAATTCTATGTCTCCTGCAGGATTTATTGGATCGCCATATCGGCCAAGTCCATCGTGCTCCACTGAAGAGATGCAGAAGCAGCAATCAAATGTACCCTTGAGTTGTGATGGCAATGCATAGGTGATGCGCTTGTCTTCACACTGAATTTTGTTATACTCAAGCACTGTTGGTTTTCCGCCAAACTCAAGGCAGATAGCTTCGTACCATGGAGTCACAGAACCGATAATGAGCACTGACTTTCCTGCTATTGGGTATTTCGCAAGTGCCTGATACAGCCAAGTGTCAGTCGTACCGTAGTAAAGAGTTTTTCGCTGCGCTGCCTTGAGTGCATACTCATTTACGAGTGCTTGTGTGTACTGTGTTGGTTTTGCGACAGTTTGATCGGAGTACATGTACCGCAATCGTGCTTTGCCATGCATCGTAAATTCCGCAAATAGCTTTGCTGGTGGCTGTTGAGGTGGCTGCATACCTTTTCGAACTTGTATTTGTTTAAATGAGTTTATGTCGCTGGAGGCTTTTTGTCCATTCGCTGATGAAAAAGGCAACTTAACATTGTGAAAGTGCAAGTGTGTTCCACAGGGTTTAAATACTGAGAATTCTCGCTCAATACTATGACTGTACTTCGATACTCAATCGCCACTTGTATTGCGATTCTTGTTGCAGTATGGATGGGTATCGCTTACATTACCATGGATGATGCTCCAGTAGAGTCTCCCGTAACGACAACAGTGTCGGTACTAGATCTTGGCGCAGTGCAGGCACACGCAACCGCAGCATCCTGTTGGACAATTATTGATGGAAGTGTCTACGACATAACGAGCTACATTCCTCTCCATCCAGGAGGCAAGCAAGCCATTATGCAAGCCTGTGGTACAGATGGTTCTCAACTCTTCAACACTAAAGGAGGCGAGGGCCACAGTCCTGCAGCTCGAACGCTCTTAGCGAAATATGCTTTGGGAAAGTTGAATGAAGCACCCACAGCGTCAGCGCAGTCGCCAGGAACGATTACTCCTTCAAGCCCCTCAGTACCGAAAGAAAACCCAACACAATCTATCGTGAGTGGTACTGATGATGAGTATGATGATGACGATAGTGATGAGTATGACGACGATGAGTACGAAGATGAGGAAGATGAAGAAGTATCAACAGGAGAGCCTCTCGTCGTTCCAGCACAACCACCAGCAACCGTTCCTTCGCAGGCTTCATTTACCGCAGCACAGGTTGCAACGCACAACAGCGCAGCAAATTGCTGGGTAATTGTATCTGGCGGTGTGTACGACGTGACAGAATACATTCCATACCATCCTGGTGGTGCAAGTAAAATCTCGCGCCGCTGCGGCCGTGACATTACAAGCGATTTTAATTCAGTGAGCGACCATCGTCGCAAGAATGCAATGGGCGTCCTTGAGCCTTATGCGGTGGGGACCTTGGCATGACGCTGCAATACGTAGTTTCTCACGAGAAAGAGCTCAATAACGTTGGCCTCCTCCTTGCACGAATCGGACTCGCGCTCGTCTTTCTCTATTTTGGTGTGAGCCAACTGCTCAATCCCGCACAGTTTGTTGGTTGGCTTCCCGCAGAAGCAAGCATCGTCCCGCTGCAACCAACCACGCTTATCATCCTGAATGGTGGCGTTGAAGTATTGTTTGGTGTGCTGCTTCTTCTTGGATTATTCACGCGCGTGAGTGCACTTATTCTCGGACTACACCTCTTCGCTATTACTCTCAGCATAGGATATACTGAAATTGGTGTGCGCGACTTTGGACTTAGTATTGCAACACTAGCATTCGCACTTTTCCAAAATAGTTCGTTCTCGTTCGATGCATTTGCGACACGTGCAAAATCAATTGTTCGGTAGGAAGTTTAGGCAGGCGGGCTTTCCTTATCGCGTGCATCCAGGTTTGGCATCTTCTACCAATTTCTGCGCATGATTAATTCATAGCGTTTGCTTGTGGGTGCTTTTGTGACTTGGACATCATATACAACACGCAGATGGGAGTGCCACAGAGGAGAGGGAGCCCACCGAACGACGCCCACCAAAGATTTGCTAGATTGACCGTTGCTTCGTGCAGTATAATTCCCGCCAAGCCCTGCACGCATGCGCTTGCCGATTTTGCTTGCGCCAATAATGCCTGCCGCGTATTCTTCTGCACCTTTTTTCGACCAAGACCTTTCACTCATACCACTCAACTCGTACTGTTGCGTTGAAGACAACAGCGTTGCAAGGCCACCGACCTTTCCCATAGTTTCTCCGCTCCCAAGCGCTGGGCTTTTTGGATTTCTACTTGGTATGGTAAATGCGCCATAGCCGAACCATGACAATGGTCCTTTTTTCCCTCTAGGGCCTGCGCCAAGTAATACGTCGCCAATACCTGTGTTCGCGTTTGTGGGTGATGCAACGTGTCGGATGGGGATGTTCGCATAGAGCCAAAAATGTGTGTTCCAGTATTTTGGTATGAGCTGCAAGTTGTGTTGGTGTATGCCGGCACTATTTTCAACAGCACTGAGTCGAACATCGAGTTGGTGCTCTTGTGCGGGTTTCATCCCAATGAAAATGTCTTGAGCACTCAAGGGTGATGCGAGTGCGAGAGCTGCCAAAGAATTTACAAATAGTCTCTTTACCATTTCAGTGAGTTTCGCGGTTGCGTGTGAGCGTAGAGCTCGACCTCATAATCTTGTGAGCGGAAGAACAACATAAATATTCGTGGTGTTGTTACAATACCTTAAAATTTAAAAACTCCTTTCCCTGAGAGTTTGCATGTCTCTTGCGGTCTTGAGAAAACTCGGCCTTTCACCCGGTGAAGTTACGGTGTACGACGCTATTTTGCACTTAGGGAGTGCGCCAATGAACAAAATCCACGAACGCGTCGGTATTGAACGAAGAAATATCTATGACATATTGAACAAGCTTATTGAACGTGGCGTTGTCACCTATGTTACTGAAAATAGAAAGCGATACTTTCGCAGCGCGCATCCCAGTAAACTCATAAGCTTGATCGAGGAGCATGAATCTGAACTTGTGCGAGTAAAAGAAGAAGTTTCAAAGCAGCTACCAGCAATAACGAAGCTCTTCGAAGCGACTCGCCCCAGTATAAATTCGGAAATTTTTCGTGGTGAAGAGGGAATGAAAGCGGCGTGGGATGATATGATTGAACATGGCGATATTTATTGGATCGGCGCAGGTCGCTACATGCCCAAAAAATTCCCGCACTATTTTGCAAGTTGGAACAGGAAGCGAGTAGAGCGAAATATTCGCATTCACAATATTTTGCGAGGTGAATTAGCGAAGGAGATCAAACAACCATTCACAAAAGAAACACTTCGCTTTCTCCCTGAAGAATTTAGCGGCAACCCAACAGTCATTGGAATTTGGGGAAACAAAGTGGGGAACTTCCTCTTCGGTGATGAGCTGTTTGTGTTCGTCATTGAAAGTAAAGAACTTGCAGATAATTACAGAAGGTATCATGCGTACTTGTGGAAGCACGTGTGTAAAAAACCATGAACTATCGCAGAGCGTTGACTATTGTTGTACTAGCGTGTATGTTCGTCTTTCAAGCATATGTTATTTTCAATCACGAAACGTTCTGGACAGCGTACCCTGCTGGCGATACTGTGCTGCATTTTGGATGGGGATTACTTGTATTTCTTGTGCTGCGTGAATTCTTTCAATGGCGTTCGCGCGATGCGCTGGTAGGCGCGCTCGTTGTTGCATTCTGGTGGGAAGCTGCTGAGATGGCAAGTGAGCGGCTTTCCAATTGGAGTCATCAGGACTACTTCTATTTTGAAGGCCTCTACGATGTTTTTTGGAATGCAATTGGCGCTCTTGTGGGAATGGCACTGCTTGCGCGGCGAGGGATATTTATTGAAACTTCGCTTGCACGTGCATCATGGTGGGTTCTAACAGGCATATTGCCCGTCGTGCTCTTGGGAGGACTACTGCGTGTGTCTTCGGGAGAGAGTCCTGATATTCTCTACATTTACTGGGTCGTCGCATGGAGTGCAATCGTAGCGCTTCTGAGACGATTTACGAGCCTACTGTGGCACACTGACTGAAAATGCGCGTTGCTATAAAAGCGAAGAAAAAAGAAATTATTCGTGCGATGAGCATGTTTTGCAAGGCGTGTAGCCTGCTTTGATCGCATCTTCGCGAGAGACAAAGGTGCGGCGCTTTTCTGCCGGCATATTTCTTACAATTGGGCAGGTGATGCGATGGAACTTCGTTCCTTCTTCTGATGCAACCCAGAGCTCTTCTTTTGGAGTGTTTTGGTTGATAGTGATGTTCTCAGCGCGCACTTGAGCGCCAATATTCACTGTGGTTGGTTGCTGAACAAGCGAAGCAGTGTCTGCACTTCCGTGATCAAGGCGGTGCGCTGGTTGCTCGAGTTCAATGAGAGCTTGTGCATCAGAGCCACTTGCCTTTGTTGGACGCTTTGGATGCGTGTCTTTGCTTGTAATGACTATCAGTGTGAAGAGCACCACTGCAAGCAAGAGTAGCAACCACGTTGCAAACCAGCAACTTTGCATCCAGTATTGGAGGAAGGTGACTGGTTTGTATGGAACTACTGAAATTTGAATGAGTGCCGAGTCTGTGAATCCGCCTTTGCCATCACTTGCGGTGAAGACGAGAGATTCTTCGCCACCCCAGCCTTTTGCAGAGCGAACGAGTGCAGTATCGCCAGTTATTCGTACTTGCAGGTGTTCTGGCTGGTTTGCACTAAATGAAAGTGCATCATTGTCAGGATCACTGAAGTACTGGCTGATGTCTATCTGCATTTCTTCATTTTCTCCCATTTCGTATTGGAGCGAGCTGTTCGAGGTTTGCTGAATAGGTCTCTCGTACGAGCGCGTGAGAGATGGGACTGTGCCAAGCATGAGCAGGAGCAGTATGGTTATTGAGATAACTGCGATCCAGCCAACTGTTTGTTTGGTAAGCCAGAGCGGGTTTTGGTATGTCCAAAATCCAAAAGCAATTCCCAGTGCCCACACGAATATGATTCCTAGGAGCAGAAGTGCAATGATACTTGCAATGCTGCAGATCCAGAAGCTGCCACCCCAATGCCATGCATCAAGGAAGTGTTGCCAGGCTCCTTTTTCTCGAAGGACTATTTCGAAGTCCGTTGTGTAGTCTACACCGTGGCTTGAGACCATAAGGCGGTCAACATATCGACCCGTTTCATGGCCGGTACTATTGACGAGCAAGTGCACAACTGCTTGTTCACCAGGGAGCAATGTTATTTGCTGCTCAAGTGGTGTAATGAATTTTCCTTCGTAGCTTACGGAGTACGTACTTGGTTGGATGCCTGTGTGTGTAATCACAACAGGGAGTACTGTTTGATCAGTCCACACTTTGAATTGGTGATTGGTTGGTGCAACGAGGTAGCAGCTCTCAGTGCTGTACCCCTTGATGATGGTTGTTGCTTCATTCGATGCATATTCGCCGTTTGCCGCAAATGTGGCATAGTACGTTCGATCAGCATTTGGAACAATAATCGAAACTTGTTCACTGAGGGTACGTCCAGGGTGAAGTACTGCTTGTGATCGTTCAATGCTTGTCGTGATGTTTGCTCGCACGTCGAACTGGACGATTTGCGGTTGTGTTCCTTGACTTTCAATGGTAAATGGAATGTAAAGGTCGCCAGCACATGCTTGCACATTTGTCGGTGCGCTCACGGTCATTCCATAGCATGCTTCGACAGTAACTGGTACACTGGTTTGCTTCACGATGCTACCATTCATCCCTGTCGCAGTAATGAGAATATCTCTCTCGCCGCTGCGTTGCGGAGTAAATGGGAGGCCGATCGTTTCTTCATCATGCGCTCCAACAACAATGGTTGTTCCATTTGTCCATGGCTCTGCATTAACAATGAAGCTGTTGGCGCGGTTTTCTGTGTTGCTTATAGTGACGGGAACGTAACTTGTAACTGCTTGACAGACTGGTGTTGCAAGTGCGTCTGCACTGACCATGAAATCATATGCTCGAGGTACGGTAACTGTGGCGCCCTGAACTGCTGTGAGTGCGTTGCGCTCAGAGCTAATTTGGAATTGGAGATCTTTTGTTCCCCATTCATCACATGCAGCGCGGTAGCCTTGTTGGACGGTCGTGGATTCGCCAGGGAGCAGATCGACATAATCGTCTCCGAGGCCTGCGACATGGTACGTTTCTGGGAATGTTCCGATGTTTGCCAGGTGAATTGTGAAGAGCTGCTCGCTACACGGTTGAACGGTTGCTACACGCGGTTCAATCCACGTGCGAATGTTTTCGCATACGCCTGCTTGGACTGTTTTCTCAATTGCGCGGTATCGACCATATTCGCTTGCAACATACACGCTGTAAGAACCAATTTCTGCTGTTCCGCATGGTGTATTTGTGTACACGCGAACTTCTGTCATTTCGCCTGGTTTGAGTGTGTCTCCATTGCGCTCGAGAGTAAACCATTGCTGATCGCTTTCAAGTTGGTACATGTAGACTGCTTCAAGCTGTCCAACATTCTTTACTCGAATAACATCTGTGGTGCTGCCACAGCTACAGACCTTCAAGTGCTCATATGTGCTTTGTACGTCAGTGTCGTGTCGAACTATGGTGACATTGAGGGCAGCAAATGCGCTGCTTGCGCTCAGTATGAGCAACAAACATGGAAGGAGTAGCTTTGTGTTCATGGTATTAGTAGTATGTAATGAGTTCCTCATCCTTGGTAGGTGGTGTGTGCGGTGGGTCGCGAGGCTCTCGATACCGAGGAGGCTGTGAGCCGCGGGTACGAAGAGCGAGCAAGAGGAAAATCACAATTGCAAGGATAAGTACGAGTGCAACTGGAATCCACCATGGAATTGTTTGTGTTGTTTGTGTACGATACTGGATGACGCGCACGCGCAAAGGTATTGTTTCATCTCCTACGACAAGTGGGAATGTGTATGTACCAGGGTTTGCATTCTCCGCTATGTGCAAAAGAATATTGACAGTTTTAGTGCCATCAACACTCACACTTGCTGGTGCTTCATAGGTGCCAATACCGAGCGTTGGCAAGCTGATTGCGTACGTGCCTTTTCCGCTGATGGTTAGTGGGAACAAGAATGTTGTGCCGGCTTCAACATCGGGAATTGGCGGGATTGTGATGCGTTGCTCCACGGGTGCTGCTGCTGGGTTCGGCTTTGCTGCTTGCCCACCTTTCGTGCTGCCGCTGCTTGTCTGTGGAGTTTCTACTTTGGAACCTCGAGGAAGCACTTTGATGGTGTCGCGCAGTTGTGCGCTGACTTGGTCGTTTGCAGTTACTCTTCGGTACAACGGGTATGTTCCTGGCGCAACATCTAAAACAACGCTGTCGTCTATCCATGGATAGAGTGGATAGGAAAGTTGCGTTCGATGATTGAAGCTTGTTCCCAGAATACGGTAATCTACGGAGAGTTGCCACAATGTATCATCACTGTATGCGTCAGTTCGAAGAGTGAGTCTTTCTCCTTGCACAACGGAATATTCGGCTGCTGTGGCTATGCCCAGAGCGAGCACAAACGGGATTACCCAGAGGAGAGTTCGATTCATGGTACCATGTGCGGGGAAGGCCAGTTTATTTATAAATGTTGCCTAGAAATAACCATTTAAGAGTGGTGATGTTGTAAGGTCTCATTCGCAAGTACTGCTTGTGCAGCGAGGGCACACGGTGCAAATGCATTAACCCAAGAGCCGTGTACTGTGAAAAAAGCTGCGCGTTGACCCTCATGCACAGTGAGCTGGGAGAGCGTAATGTCGCGTACTCTTATTCGGAACAGATAGTTCATGGTTTCCTCTGCGAGCAATGGACCTACTGGCATACGAATAGCACCAAGAAATTCAAGGTTTTCAAGAACGAGCGGTCTCCCACAGTAGGAGAGCTCTTCCAAGATTTCTCGCTCTACAGTACAAATAGGTTTCTCCCCTGCTTCAACTTTTCCACCCCATAATCCCCACTTATTGGGTGCGTAAATGCCTTCTTTCTGATCGCGAAGCTGGAGCAGCATATCGCCGTTTTCCCGCTGGATAATAAGTGATGCTGCACTGCGTACTGTTGGGACGCTGTGCGGATCAAGCATGAGTAGATTATTCTGCAAAGTCGTTCTCCCTTCAGAAGAAACAGAATGATTATGGTTTTTTCTCATGCGTGTGGTGCACGTGATGAGTTTCTGTGTGGGATCTTTCCTGTTTTCCTTTGCCAGCGCGATATGCTCCCCACAATACAAGGCCAAAGATGCCAAGCACAACGATAAGCCAGAAGATATCTGATGGGCTCACGCCTCGCTGCGTTGATCCACCTGCAAGCACAGAGTCGCTCACAACGTTTGCGCGAAGAATGTTCTCCTGTCGGTCATCTCCGGATTGCATAACCACTTTGAATGGGTACGTTCCTTGATTCGCGTTCTGCAGCGCAAACACACGCAAGCTTGTTGTTTTAGATTCGCCAGCAGGAACAACGACTACACCGCCTTCTTCAAAGACGTAGTCGCCCCAAGGGAGAATTCCATCTACTGAGAGGATGTAGCTGCGCTGTACCGCATCACCATTCTCAATGACAATAGGGAATGCTGCACCAGTTTGTGATCCGGCAATCACGTCTTGTGTTTCAAAAATGGTCGCGGATGAATCGCCGCCCACACTTGTACATGCACCTGATTCAATTCGAAGGGTGCGTGTTGTGGTAGCCGTGTGACCCGCACTCGTAACGCTGCAGGATAATTGGTAGTTACCTGCGCTTACACATTCAGGAATGCGGAGTCGCAAGGTGGTCTCGCTGCTTTCGCCTTGCTGTAAACCTGGCATGGATCGACTGTCGCGAAGGCCGAGTTTTGTAATCTCAGCAACATACTTTGTTGAGCTCGTTTCAACTGGCATGTTATTTGCTGCTTCGACGAGTATGGAGAGGGTTTTGCCGCCATCCAGTGCGGTGGATACGAGTGGTTCGCATGAAAGCATAACATCGCATGCATCACCGACACGGTCTCCATTGCTGTCGCGCTGATCTGGGTTCTTTACGTCTGCGCAGTTGTCTTCAGGTTCCGGAACACCATCGCAGTCGGTGTCGCGCAATTGGACGCCTGGTCGAGGAACAATGACGCAAGTACGCGTGATTGTGCCACTTCGATCAGAGTAGTAAGGGTAGTTTGAATCAGGGTATGTGTCAACAACTGTAAACACCGCAGTGTCCTTAGCGCCTTCACAGCCGCGAACTGCAAAGGTGAGTTCTTCAGAGATGGTGTCTGCACCACTCAGACGGAAGATGTCTTCATCATACTGCACTTCAACACGGTTGTTTGAGTCGATTGTTACATCAAAGAGTGAACTGCCAGTTACATAGTAATCGATTGTTGCATTTGTTGGGGTGCGTCCGCCAATTTGCGTGTAGTCATCGAGGTCAAATTCTTCGAAATCTTTATCGCGGCGAATAATTTGATCGGGAATTCCTGAAAGTATTGGCGTTTGGAAGCCATTCTTTAGTAAGTAGTAGTTTACCGCTCGCGTCGTGGTGCGTCCTTGTGGGTCGCGAACTGTTATTTGAATGAGTTCGTTGATGCTATTCTGTACGCCAGTCGGGTCAGTAACGGTGAGAAGGTGTGTAGTCGGATTAATTTGCGCTTGCAAATTGCGGTTTCCACTGACTGACACGCGCAAGTCTGAGTTTGGTGATTCTGCATCGCCGATGTAGTCATCAAGATCTATGCTGCTAAATGCGCCACCGCACACCTGCACTTGATTTGGAATTGGGAGAATATATGGTGCACTATTTGAACCTGGTGTTGGAGGTGGTGGAGTGCTTGAGCCGCTCAGCAATACTCGCACGGTGTTGCTGGTGGTGGTTCCTGAGCGGGCGGTGTTCAGGACGGTGCTGGTGGCAAGGGTTCCAATTCTACTTGCGGAAACTCTCGTTGGAGAGGTAAGAGTGATTGTTGCTGCTGCGGGAATGTCGGTGAACGTCA
>JACCDG011719125.1_pt1 | contig 11711 bp, 9 predicted proteins | sample 7442471 | NCBI WGS metagenome assembly JACCDG01 (sample SAMN15323444, study PRJNA562643) | freshwater metagenome | isolation source: river surface water | place: USA:Blue River Watershed | collected 2017-08-17
CTCACTCAGTTTGAAAGGTTTGTGCGGAATAAGTGGGAAACCAGAGAGATGTTCGCGCAGGACGTATTGAGTGAGGCGCTCTCGTTTTGGCGCAGGAAAGGGTATCGTGCTGCGCAGGATGAGTACAATAACAGTTACTCGAAGCGCATTTCTTAATTACCCAACTTTCTTCACTTTATCTATAAGTATCGAGGGGATGCCGTGGCGGCGGCTTATTTTACCTTTAGCGAGGACGCACGAGCCGACGGTGAGTGCGTCTTTGTACGTGGCGTAGTCGCGGGGGAATATCACGCCCTCTATTGCTGCGTACTTGTCGGAAATGGTGACGAACGCCATGCGGTCGCCCTTCTTGGTAATGAGCGGCTTAACCATGTCGACGAGCCCGCCGATCGCGACTGGGTAACCTGCGCGCTCTTCATTGATCGCAGCAAGTATCGAACCTTTGTATTTATCGAAAACTTCTTTGTACGTGTCGGTGGGGTGGCCTGAAACGTAAATACCCAAGAGTTCCTTTTCCCACGAAAGTTTTTCAGCGAGCGTGGTCGTGTCTGGTGGCAAAAGTATCTCAGGAGTTTTTGAAACGACCGCAAAGAGCGCGCCTTGGTTTTTACTTGCATCAACTTTGTCACTTTCCTGAAGTTGGGAAAATGTTTCAACGACTGAGAGCATCGAGTTTCGTCCACCGAAGCGGTCGAATGCACCACACTTGATCATCGCTTCCCAGCCTTTCTTGTTTACAGTGCGCATGTGCGTGCGCGTGACCATGTCGCCAAGAGTTTTATATGGCCCATTCTTGGTGCGCTCTTCAATAATCAGCTTCGCGGCGCCTTCACCCATGTTTTTAATTGAGCTGAGTCCAAAGCGGATCGTCTTGTCTCCCACGACGGTGTAGGATTCAGCAGATTCGTTCACGTCGGGAGGCAATACTTTGATGCCCATGCGTTCACACTCAGCAACGTGCTCAGCGATGCTCTCTACTTTACCGGAATCTGCTGCCATGAGCGCCGCCATGTAGTCCTCAGAATAGTGCGCTTTCATGTACGCGGTCTGGTATGCAACTTTACCGTAACTCGATGCGTGTGCCTTGTTGAATCCGTATGCGGCGAACGGTTCGATCAGTTTCCAGATAGCTTCCGCGCGGTCGCGTGTGATTTTCCCATACGACTGCGCACCGTTAATGAACTTTTCTTTCTGCGCTTCCATTTCTGCAGGGATTTTCTTTCCCATCGCTTTACGCAAGTTGTCGGCTTCGAGCCACGTGTACCCAGCGAGTGTGATCGCGGTCATCAAGACGTCGTCTTGGTAGGTGATGATTCCGTATGATCGCTCAAGAATTCCTTTCATGCGCGGGTCGAGGTAGGTGATGAGTGCCGGGTTTTCCTTGTTGGCGATGTACTGCGGGATAGATTCCATCGGGCCAGGGCGGTAGAGCGCCACCATAGCGTTGATGTCGTGGATTGATGTTGGCTTTAGGTCCTTAAGGTAGCGTGTCATGCCGCCACCAGAGAGCTGGAATACACCTTCCGTGTACCCCTTTGCAAGCATTTCGAAAGTTGGCGCGTCAGTTACTGCGACATTTTCAATATCAACTTTCTCGTGCCTCCGAGTTTCTACGCGCTCCACGGAGTCTGCCAAAACGGCCAAGTTCTTGAGTCCAAGGAAGTCGAACTTGAGGAGTCCGACGCCACCGTACTCGTCACTAAGTGAATACATGTCGTACTGAGTGATCGTGCGTCCTTCACCGTGTGGGTCGGGCTGCGTGGGGGTGTAGTCAGTGAGTGTCGTTGGTGCGATCACGACGCCGGCTGCGTGCACACTGATGTGGCGCGCGTTACCTTCGATCTCGCGCGCTGTGTTAATGATGACTTCAGCGTCTTCGTCAGTCTTGTATAGCTTTTTTAAATCTTCCTCAATTTCGAGCGCGTGCTCAATCGTCATGGGGAAGCCCTGCGAGCCGATCGGGATCAGCTTTGCGATGTGGTCACCAAGTGAGTAGGGGAAGCCCATGGCGCGCGCGACGTCGCGGACGGCCGCGCGCGCCGCCATAGTACCGAAGGTGCCGATCTGCGCGACGCGATGAGCGCCGTACTTCGTGCGCACATAGTCGATCATCGCGTCGCGCTTGTTGTCGGCGATGTCCATGTCAATGTCGGGCGCCTTGGGGCGACCAGGGTTGAGGAAGCGCTCGAAAGGCAAGTTATATTCGAGCGGGTTTACGTTCGTGATGCCCGTCAGATACGACGTAAGCGAGCCTGCAGCCGAGCCACGAGTGGTCGTGAGGATGTGCGCGCTTCGCGCGTAGGCCAAGAGGTCCGCCACGGTGAGGAAGTATGGTGCAAAACTTTTTTGGTTAATAATTCCAAGCTCGTAGTCGAGTCGCTCAATTATTTCCGGTGTCTCGGTGAGTCCCCGGTGCGGAATTCCTGCGATAGCTGCTTTACGTAACTCAGCTTCGTATGAAGTGTTTGAAGGGATTTCAAACGTTGGCAAAATCCAATTGCCGAGCGTGAGCTCAACAGTGCAGCGCGCCACTATTTCTTCATTGTTATTGATAGCGTCTGGGTAGTCGCGGTATTTCTCCTCGAGTTTTTGAGGGGAATGAAATGTGCGGTCTTCCGTGTCGCTCGGCGTACTGGAGTTCGCAATTTTGCGTACTATGTCGTACGCGCGCGCGTCGGCGGGCTTGAGGTAGTGAGTGTCGTCAGTTGCGACGAGCGGCAATTTAAGTCCTCGCGCAATTCCAGCGATCCTTTGCTGCCTGTCTTTGCCGCCATTCCACCCGAGGCGTGCATACACGTTCTTGGTTCCGTGCGCTTTTAGGAGCACGTCGACGAGCTCTGCAACGTTAGGTATAATGAGTACGCTGTCAGGAATAAGAACGATTATGTCCGCACCATACTGCGCGACGTGCTCGGCCTTAATGCGTGCTGAGCCGACCTCATTTTCCATGTGCATGGCGCTTACGAGCTTGAGGAGGTTGCGGTACCCGTCCATGTTTTCAGCAAGGAATATCAGCCGGCACTCAATACCTGCAATAGTGCAGTCTGCATCAACTCCAAATATTGGTTTTACTCCGCCGGACATTGCGGCTTTGTAAAAGTCTATTGCGCCGTACATACCGTTGCGGTCGGTGATGGCCAAGGCGGGCATGCCAAACGCTGCTGCTGCGGCAACGAGTTTTTCTGTCTGTGGTACTGCACCAAGTAGGCTATAGTGACTGTGTGCGCATAGGTGCGAAAGCATTATGCTCAGTATAACCGAAATGCAAAAATCTTTTATTGTGGGTATCGATGAAGTAGGGCGGGGGCCGGTCGCTGGGCCAGTATCAGTGGGGATTGTCGTGTGGTGCGGGGGCGATATGCCAGACTGGGGACAGAGGGATTCGAAGGTGCTGACCGAAAAAGCGCGCGAGCGCGTCTATGCTCAAGTATCCGAAGCACGGGCTTCGGGTTTGAACGGATTGCAGTTCGGTGTGTATTCGGTTTCGGCAGGTGAGATAGACGCGAATGGCATATCGGCCGCTATCGCGCTGGCAATACGGACTGGCCTCGCCGACTTGTCAGTCGACTCGGCCAGCTCCCATATTTATCTAGACGGTTCACTGAAGGCACCTCCCGACTATTCCCAAGAGACGATCATTCGTGGTGACGCCCTCATTCCAATCATTTCGCTCGCATCAATAGTTGCCAAAGTCGAGCGCGACCGCTACATGACTGAGGTGGCTCACACCGAATTTCCTCTCTATAATTTTGCGAAGCACAAAGGGTATGGAACTGCGGCGCACCTCGCGGCGATCCGTGCACACGGAATTACTCACTTGCACCGCAAGACATTTCTAACGGGTGTGTTAGGATAGTGGTATGTCAGACCAAGGTGCACTCGACCCGTCCCAACTTCCGCCGGTAGACCCTGCGCTTGGCGAGCGTGTAGTTGGTCTCTATAAAAAAGTAGACGACGTTCTTGAAGACCTCCAGGTTCCTGCCGAGGAGCGCAAAGAAATCGAGCAGAACTTGATGGAAGCTATCGCAGCCGACCTTTTGGTTCGTTTGGGTGATAAGCTCGGTGACGAGGAGAAGGAAAGTCTTGCTTCTCTCGGCCAGAACGCTGACGGCCAGCCAGACCTTAACGAAGTTGCAGGTTTTTTCCGCACGAAGTTCTCTCAGGAGGAGCTTGTCCACAGCTTGGCAGAGGCTACCGAGTCTGTCCTCAACGAATTCGTGGAGGCTATGCAACGTTAATTAGATGTGCTAAAGTAAAAACATATGGTAGTAAGAATGCGACACACGAAAGGGCAGTCGGGCAGCCGACGCTCACACCATGCGCTTAAAAACCGCATCCTTACCAAGTCTCCTGAAGGAGTTGCTCACCCACGCCACCGCGTAGTATTAGAGGGCGGAACGTACCGTGGCCGCACACTTCCAGACGCTACTAAGTCTGCTTCGAAAGCTAAAAAATCTAAGAAGTCTTAATACAATGGCTTCGCGACACCTTTCGCGCGCGCTCGTCCTCCAAACGCTCTTTGAGTGTGATCTCATGGACGCGCTCAACCAGGCACACTGTGCCGATGTCCTCGCGCGCAACGCAACTGAATTCGACCTCTCTACTGCAGACGTCCAGTTTGCCAAGTCGCTCCTCACGGGGATTCTTTCCAAGCGTGAAGAGGTTGATGCCGTCATTATCAAGGCAGCTCCAAGTTGGCCACTCGAAAAGATTGCTCCTGTTGACCGCAATGTCCTGCGCCTCGGGCTGTATGAACTGCTGTTTGGTGACCGATCTTCAGTACCGCCTAAGGTTGCGCTGAACGAGGCAATCGAGATCGCCAAATCGTTTGGCGGTGACGCATCTGGTAAATTCGTGAACGGTGTACTGGGAGCCGTATATCGAGACATCGGTGAACCACAAAAAGTTACAGAGCACCTTGACCTCGAAGAGACTCACTGCTCAGACCTTTTCGGCGGAGTCGTTGTTATTGCTCAGTTGTTTGGATCTTCCTACGTTGCGCTCGTGCATGACGCATTTCAATACTGGACCCTCCCTAAGTCGCGCACCGTTGATGGCGAGCTTTCGCGATCTGCAGCTGAGCGTGCCCTCAAGGAAGAGCTTGGTCTTGAGTCACTCGAACTTACTCAGCTTACCGAACACATGTATATCGCGCGCGACCCCGACGGCATCAAAGTTCCTTGCAAGGTAGGGTATTTTACCGCTGTAGTTAATGACCGCATCCCCCTCAATAACCAGCAGACAGGGAGTACCACTGACGCACGCTGGTTCAAAGTTGACGAACTTGATGCGGTGCCGCTCTATGCTGACTTACGCAAGATAATTCACGACGCCGCGACCTCGTATGAAGCAAGATAACGAGACTAATTTTAAAAAGTTCGAAGCCAAGGCCGGAGTCACGTTTACTGACCGCGACCTCTTGCGCACCGCCTTTACGCACCGCTCGCGCTTGAACGAAGTGCGTGCCGGCTCTCGTGAGCACAATGAGCGTCTTGAGTTTTTGGGTGACGCGGTGCTCGAGCTCATCGTTACGGACCACCTGTATCGCGAGCACCCTGAAGCACCTGAAGGTGAATTGACTGCCTACCGCGCTGCGCTCGTAAACGCGGTGACGCTTGCTCGCATTGCAGAGACTCTCGGCATGAATGACTGCCTCCTACTTTCAAAAGGCGAGTCACGCGACACGGGGCGCGCACGCGCAACGATCCTCGCGAATACCTTTGAGGCGGTTACAGGCGCACTCTTTTTGGACCAAGGTTATGCCCAGGCTGAAGCGTTCGTAGTAAATCACGTACTCGTTGAACTTGCTGAAATTATACGAAGCGGCTCGTGGCAAGACGCGAAGTCTGCGTACCAAGAATTCGCGCAAGCAACATACAGCCACACCCCTAAGTACGACACGGTGAGTGCTATCGGGCCCGACCACGATAAAAAGTTCGTCGTTGCAGTTTCAATTGGGACTACTGTGATCGCTGAAGGAACCGGAAAGAGCAAGCAGGAAGCAGAGCAGGCAGCTGCTGCAGCAGCGCTTAAGGGGACGCGTGGAAAATCTAAAAATAAATAGCGTATACTAGTATGGTATGCTGCTTTCTCGATTAGAAATCGCTGGGTTTAAATCCTTTGCTAAAAAAACCGTATTCGACTTCACGCATCCTGTCGTTTCGATAGTGGGTCCCAATGGAAGTGGTAAGTCAAACGTTGCAGAGTCAATACGATTCGTGCTCGGCGAGCAGTCGATGAAGTCGATGCGCGGAAAGCGCGGTGAAGACTTGATCTGGAACGGTTCGAACGCACTCGCACGCGCAAACCGTGCATCTGTTGCGATCACGTTCGACAATTCCGCGCGATTCCTTCCGGTAGATTTTGAGGAGGTTGTAGTGGAGCGTGTCGTGCATCGCGACGGCAACAACGAGTATCGCCTCAATGGAAGTGTCGTACGCCTCAGAGACATTCAGGAGCTCTTGGCTGCCGCAAACATCGGTCAGTCCGGGCACCATATTATTTCGCAGGGTGAGGCCGACAAGATCTTGGCTGCGACAGCGCCGGTGCGCCGCGAGATGCTCGAAGATGCACTGGGGCTCAAGGTGTATCAATACAAGCTTGATGAAAGTGCACGAAAACTCGAAAAGACAGAGGCCAACATGGTTCAGGTTGAGGGACTCCGCCGAGAGATTGCTCCTCACATCAAGTTCCTCAAGCGCCAAGTCGAAAAGCTGGAGAAAGCTGAAGAACTTCGCGGTGTCGTCCTTGAGCGGTACAAAACGTATTTTAAACTTGAGCGCGAGTATATTGACTCTGCGCAACACCAACTGAAACTCAAGCATGAGGCCGCCACAAAAGACCTGCGTGCCGCTGAAGAAGCAATAGCACATGCACGCGCGACTATTGCGCGAGGAGCAGACGACGGGCGTGCTGAAGAAATATTGCAGGTCTCGCGCGCGCTTGAGCGGGCACGTGAAGAGCGCCGACTTGCCGCACAGAAGGTTTCGCGCATCGACGGTCAAATAGAGGCGCTCTCGCGCATAGTACTTCGCGCGTCGGTTCCTGCCGACGAGATCCGCACTCTTGCAGCAGAGAGTGAGCAAACATTTAACAGTCTTGCGCAAAGTGCGTCGTCCGACATACTCGCGTATGCGTATACGCTCGTCGCTCGTATTCGTGCGCTCGTTGAAAGTGCGCGCACCTCAGACATCGACGTTGACGAACTCCGCGCGCAGCGCGCCGAGGCCGAGCAGGCAGCCGAAGCTGCGACTCAGCAGGAAGCAGAACTGTCAGCCCAGATCGAGCGTACGCGCGCTGAACTTGAAGGTGCGCGCGAAGAAGAGCGCAAGTACGAGCGCGCACTGTTTGAGCTTACGTCCAAGGAGCGCGAAGCACATCACGAGCTTGCACTCATTGTCCGTGAGCAAGACTCTATTTCGAGTCTTGCACAGGAGCTCGAACGCGAGATGGCTGAAGTTGCACCGCTCGTTGGCACTGACGTCCTCCATTTCAATTCAGTACTCACAGAACCCCGTGAACGCTCAGTCCAAGAGAGCGAGAAGCGCGAACTCCTCAAGCTTAAAGTGCGACTCGAAGAAGTCGGGGTCGCGGGCGGCGCTGATATTTTGAAAGAGTACAAGGAAGCGTCAGAGCGCGAAGCGTTTTTGGAAAAGGAAGTGGCTGACCTCACCGCGTCGAAGGCTGAGCTTGTTGAACTTACCCAGAACTTAAAGGCTGAACTTTCGGTGCGCTTTGACAATGGCCTGAGTGCGATTAATACTGAGTTTTCAAAACTCTTTGCGCTCATGTTCGATGGAGGTACAGCTGCACTCGAGCGCACAAACGTGACGGACGAGCTTGACGCTGAAGCACCTGCGGCGATGGGTATCGACATCTCGATCATGATTCCCCGGAAGCGCATCCGCGCGCTCACGATGCTCTCTGGCGGCGAGCGCGCACTCACTTCTATCGCGCTAATTTTTGCGATGTCGTCTGTTAACCCGCCACCGTTCCTCGTGCTTGATGAAACCGACGCTGCGCTCGACGAGGCTAACTCACGCCGCTACGGCGACATGGTCCGCCTACTGTCCGACAAGTCGCAGCTCGTCGTGATCACGCACAATCGCGAAACGATGAGCCGCGCCGGAGTTCTTTACGGCGTGACGATGGGCGCAGACGGTGTCTCCAAAGTGCTTTCAGTCAAATTAGAAGAAGCGGTCAAAGTTGCTAAATAAATTATGGACATATACGAAGAGTCTTTGGAACTACACAAGAAACTTAAGGGGAAAATCAAAATCACTTCAGCGTCGCGCGTACAGTCTCATGCTGAGCTAGCGCTCGTCTACACACCCGGAGTAGCTGAAGCGTGCAGGGTGATTGCAAAAAACGAGCAGGAAGTGTGGAGCCTAACAGGCAGGGGCAATATGGTTGCGGTCATTACTGACGGCTCGGCAGTTTTAGGTTTGGGTGACATCGGTCCCGCGGCCGCGCTTCCCGTTATGGAAGGTAAGTGTGCGCTCTTCAGTGAGTTCGCGGGCATTAGTGCGGTGCCGATAGCGCTCAGCGTGCGCACGGTGGATGAGATTGTGGGCGCCATAGTCGCCATTGCGCCGTCGTTCGGTGCCATAAACCTTGAAGACATTTCAGCGCCGCGCTGTTTTGAGGTGGAGGAGAAACTGAAATCTCGCCTCAACATTCCTGTCATGCATGACGACCAGCACGGTACCGCAATAGTCGTCGCTGCGGGCTTGCTCAACGCCTCTCGTGTCGTTGGAAAAAAGTTTGAAGATTTAAATATTGTTATCAACGGCGCAGGTGCGGCAGGCGCTGCGATCATGAAGCTTCTTTTCAAGATGAATGTCCGAAACATTACGATGCTCGACAGTCAGGGAATTATTACTTCAGAGCGAGCAGGACTTGATGACGCTAAGCAGGCACTCATACCGTTTCTGAGCCCGAGGCCAAACGGCGACCTCACTGACGCGCTGAAGGGTGCAGATGTGTTTGTGGGTGTATCGAAGGGGAATGTACTCACAGCTGAAATGGTTCAAGGCATGTCACAAAGCCCAATAATTTTTGCGCTCGCAAACCCAGTTCCTGAAATTATGCCTGATGTTGCGCGCAGTGCAGGAGCTGCAGTCATTGCAACAGGGAGGAGTGATTTCCCAAATCAGATCAACAACGTGCTTGCGTACCCAGGAGTATTCCGCGGTGTTTTGGATGCACGAATTTCAGTTATCAGCGACGAAATGAAAGTTGCGGCAGCGCGCGCACTTGCAACGCTCGTTGAAACTCCCGCGGCAGAGCGTATCATTCCTGACGTGTTTGATCCGCGTGTAGTGCCGGCTGTTGCTGCTGCAGTTCAGGCGGCTGCCACGAGTGCGTAGTCAACGAGTCTTTCCTTCACGTCAACGTTTACAACTTTGAATGTGATAGGATCACCGAGCTGGATGACGCGCTTAGACTTTGCGCCTACCACCGCAAACTTTTTGGGATTATGTTCATACGTGTCGTCAGTCATACTCATGAGGCGCACCATACCTTCACAGCCGCTTTCGTTGTCTGCAATGTAAATGCCCCACTCGGTGACGCCGCTCACGACTCCCGCGCGCTCAGTCCCCACGAACTTTTCCATGTACTCAACTTGCTTGAGCTTGATGCTTGTACGCTCAGCGTCTGACGCTTCAGCTTCACGCTGCGACGTGTGTACCGCAAGCTGCTCCATTTCGTAAGGTGTTGCAGTAATTGGTTTGTCGTTCAAAAGGGCAGTTAGTGTGCGGTGCACCGTCACGTCAGGGTATCTGCGGATAGGCGACGTGAAGTTCGCGTAGTCTTTAAACGCGAGCCCGAAGTGCCCTATGTTTTTAGTCGTGTAAATTGCCTTAGTCATGGTGCGCACCGTTGCGGTTTTGATCAATGACTCTTCAGCGCTGCCTTTGATCGAGGTGAGCATCTTGTTGAGTTCGCGCTGCGTTGCTTCAGCGCTCGTGAGTGACAGTTGGTAGCCCAGTGCGCGAAGGAATATAGCGAGCTCCTCGAGCCTTTCAGCATTTGGTACGTCGTGCACGCGGTACAGGAACACGCGGCTCTTGGTTCCGAGCTTCTTACTGACGAGCCCTGCGACTTCGCGGTTCGCAAGGAGCATGAATTCCTCAATCAGCTTGTGACTCGCGGTGTAGACCGAGCGTTTGAATCCGGTAACCTGCTTCTTTTCGTTAAGTATCGGGCGGAGTTCGTCGTTATCGAACATGATTGATCCGTCATCGGTGCGCTTAGAGCGGAGCTTTTGGGCGATGCTCCAGAGCTTTGAAAGTTCAGCATGGAGCGGAGCATCTGGAGTTTCAAGGGTCGTGTCTGCCTCCTCGTAGGTGAATCGCTTTTTGGAGTGAATAACGGTGCGACCAAACCATCTGTCGACCAGCTTCGTACCTTTGAAAGTAAATACCGCCGCGTATGTGTACCGCGTGACATTCGGTTTAAGTGAGCAGAGTTCTTCAGAAAGCTGCGCAGGGAGCATCGGGATAGTTCGGTCGACGAGGTAGACGCTGGTCGCGCGGCGCGTTGCTTCGCGGTCGAGCGCGGAGCCCGGGCGCACAAAGTGCGACACGTCAGCGATGTGTATGCCGACCTCTATCGTTTCGCCATCAATCTGTTTGAGGGAGATCGCATCGTCAAAATCTTTGGCATCAACAGGGTCGATAGTAAACGTCAGAACGTCGCGGAAGTCGCGTCGTCCGTCGATGTCTTCAGGATTAAACTTGGCAACTTCAGCGTCAGCGTCGCGCAGTACGTCAGCAGGGAAGTCGGGCTCAAAGCCGCGCCCCGCGAGTATCGCGCGCATTTCGGTCTCGTGGTTTCCGCTCATGCCGAGCGCGCGGCGCACCGTGACGCTGGGAAGCTCTGTGTCCCAGTTCACAACGTCGGCAATAACCTTTTGGCCAGCGGGGGTTCCGACACCACCGACGATCATAAAGTTCGTGTAGACGCGCGAGTCGTCAGGGCGGAGATCGAGACCCTTGTCGGTACGGATCACCTCGCCCACGAATGAAGTTCGTTTGCGTTCAATAACTTTCACCACACGCGCTACGGTCTCGCGCTGACCCTTGTGGAGGGTGACTTCAACTATGTCGCCAGAGAGGGCGCGTCCCAGAGCATCGCGGAGTACGGGAATGTCTTTCGCGTCGTCAGGGGTAATAAAGAATCCTTTGCCCGAGCGAGTGACGTCGATGACTCCTCGGCGGGTGGGGGTGGGCTTTTTGCTAGTGTTCACGGGGTAAGTATAGCATTTTGCATTCTGCCTGGGTATCTGTTATAGTGCTGTGTATATGCTCATGATCCGAATGCAGCGCACCGGCCGTAGGAACGATCCGTCGTTCCGTATTGTCGTGGGCGAAAAGACCTTTAGTCCTAAATCAGGAAAGCACCTCGCGTACCTCGGTTCATACAATCCTAAGGCAAAGACCCTTATTGTAGACGCTGAAAAGGCCAAGGCACTCATTGCTAACGGCGCTCAGCTCTCTGGCACCATCCATAACCTCTTCATCTCGAAGGGAATCATTACTGGCAAGAAGATCAACGTCCTCCCAAAGAAGACCGTTGCAAAGCCTGAAGTCGCTGAGGCTCCAGCCGAGGCAGCACCAGCTCCTGAAACCGCAGAGGCAGCATAGTTTTCTGGTGTATACTGTTCTTGTTACCTCCTAATACATTCATATGCAGAATTCAGACCAAGA
>JACCDG010474293.1_pt1 | contig 11708 bp, 10 predicted proteins | sample 7442471 | NCBI WGS metagenome assembly JACCDG01 (sample SAMN15323444, study PRJNA562643) | freshwater metagenome | isolation source: river surface water | place: USA:Blue River Watershed | collected 2017-08-17
TTGGCGGTGGCAGCGTATAGCTCAGCGATTTTGGCAGCGTCGCGCATGGTGGCGGGACGGACTTCAACAGTTGTCAATTCGGACATGGAGAGGGGAAATTTCGTGATCGGTAAAGACTGCTATTGTCCCAGTAAATCCACCCGCGGCTAAGAGTTAGGTAGAGTACTGGCTTCGCTGCTTGCAGCCTTCTTTTTCAAACTCCCGAACCCATGCTCATTCTTGCCCCGATGGAGGGCTTGCTCGACTTTGTGCTGCGCGATGTGCTGACCCGCATCGGAGGGGTGGACCGCTGTGTGTCGGAGTTCATCCGCGTCACCAATACCTTGCTGCCCGAGCGCACGTTTTTGCGCATCGTGCCCGAGCTGACCAATGGCGGCCGCACCTTTGCGGGCGTACCAGTGCGCCCACAGTTATTGGGGTCAGACCCCCAATGTTTGGCCGACAACGCTGCACGTGTAGCGGGTATGGGCTGCGATGGGGTGGACTTGAACTTTGGTTGCCCCGCCAAGCAGGTCAACCGCCATGGTGGTGGCTCGGTGCTGCTGCAAGACCCAGAGGTGCTGTACCAAATTGTGAGAGCCGTCCGTGCCGCTGTGCCAGCGCACCAAGTGGTGTCGGCCAAGATGCGCTTGGGTTTTAACGATGACAGCACTGCCGAAGAATGCGCTTTGGCGTTAGAGGCGGGTGGTGCCAGCGAGATCGTGGTGCACGCACGTACCAAGGCAGATGCCTATCGCCCACCTGCGTATTGGCATCGCATAGCCGACATCAAAGCCAAGGTAAAAACACCGTTGGTGGCGAATGGCGAAATATGGAATGTACAAGACGCCATCAACGCACGCGCTGAGTCGGGTTGTTTTGATTTGATGTTGGGCCGAGGCATTGTGACCAACCCTGGTCTAGGCTGGGCGATTCAAGCGCACGACGCAGCTGCGAATGGTTTGCCTGCACCCGCGCCAGAAGTGCGCTGGCAAGACCTGCCGCCGCACCTGCACACGTTTTGGAAAATCGTGTCGGGCCATGTGAGCGAGCGTCATCAAGCTGGGCGCTTGAAACAATGGCTGAATTTTTTGCGCAAGCATTACCCCGACGCCGAGGCCGCCTACATGCATGTGCGCACCTTGACCAGTCCTAAAGACATCAATGCTTGGTTTGACGCCATGCCTACACAACCATGACCGACGACACCACCCAACACGCCCTCGATGACAACGCCTTCGCGCAAGAGCCCCGCCTCTGGCAAAACGAAACGTGGACGGCCAAGGTCATCAAAAACGACGATGACGACGGTTGGGCGGTGGCCATGTTCAAAGACGGCGAATCCGAAGCCGCGCTGATTGGCCCATGGACCATGGGGCGAGACAAAAAGAACCCCAAGCCGCTGGATGGCAACGCTTTCATCACCTTGGTGAAAACTGCGTCTGAGTTTGTACGCCGCAGCGAGCAGCAGTTGCATGCCACGCTGCATCAGTCGGTCACAGTGAATGGTCGCGATGGCCGCATCACGGTATTGCTAGACATCGTGCCCGACGACGACAACCCCTACGCCACACTCAGCGCGCAAGACGAGGGCGGCGACACGCTGGCCGAAGTGCGTGTGGATGCGGGCTTCAAGCTCACACGCAACACTGCGCAAGCTTGGGTGGATGCAGGGTGTGCAAGACCTAAGGGCGCGCGAGACTAAGGCGATATGTCGCACAAACACCTTCATCCTTGGCAAGTTCTCACAGGCGGCATTTGCGGTTTGGTGTTGACCATCGGCTTGGCGCGTTTTGCCTACACACCGCTGCTGCCTAGCCTACAAATTCAAACCGGATTGACTGACGCCGCCGCAGGTGGTTTGGCAGCTATCAATTACGCGGGTTACATGAGCGGCGCATTAGCGGCCACATGGATTGACGATGTGCGCTGGCGGCATTGGCTGTACAGCGCGGGCTTGTGGATGGCCTTGGTCACAGTGGCCGCGATGGCGCTGACCACGTGGATGCCTGCGTGGGCTTTGATTCGCTATATCGGTGGCTTGTCTGGCGCAACGGGCATGTTGCTGGGCTCAGGTTTGATTTTGGGTTGGCTGATGCGGCAAGGCCGCCGGCCTGAGTTGGGTTTGTATTTCATTGGCTTGGGTCTGGGCATTGTGGTGTCGGCCTTGGGCGCTTGGGGCTTGTCGCAGGCGTGGCCCACATGGTCGGACCAGTGGCTGGCCTTTGCGGTTCTAGGCTTGGTGTTTTTTGTGCCCGCTTGGAAGTGGCGTCCGCCCGTGCCGCCTCAGGTGGTGGTGGCGCATGACGCAGCGCCTTCTGCAGGTTTGGGCTCACGCCGCTGGGCGTGGACCATGTTGACCAGTTACTTTGCGGCAGGTTGGGGCTTTGTGATCAGCGCCACCTTCACTGTGGCGATTGTGGAGCGCGAGCCAGCTCTTGCTGGTCAAGGTCCGTTGGCTTGGGCGATGGTGGGTTTGGCGGCCATGCCCGCGGTATTCATTTGGGATTTGGTGGCGCGGCGTGTGGGTGACAAACGTGCTTTGCTATTGGCATTTGGTTTGCAAACGCTGTCGGTTATGCTGCCCGCGATGTCGGGTGAGTTGTGGGCGGCGCTGGCAGGGGCTGTGGGCTATGGCGCAACGTTCATTGGTATTGTGAGCATGACGTTGGCCTTGGTGGGGCGAAGGGCACCCAACAACCCAGGCAAAGCTATGGCAAAGCTCACACTCAGTTATGGCGCGGCGCAAATGCTGGCTCCTGTGGTGGCGGGCTATATGGCGCAGACCACAGGCACGTTCAAAGGTGCGTTGTGGCTGACTGCTGGTGTGATGGCCGCAGGCATGGCCCTGTTGGCGACTTTGCCCAAAGACGACTGAACGCAAAATATTTAGCTAAGGATTTGAGCGAAAACCCCAGCCTGTGACGGGGGCGCTCAGGCCCCACAATAGGGCGTTAGCTCTAGGGCGCCCCTGCTATTTTTAAAAGCGATTTACCGTGCCCACTCAAAGTTTTATTCTTGGCAAAGACGCGCCACTCGAATCCACCATCAACACCCTACAGGCCAAGTTGCAGGCGATGGGGTTTCACATTCAAGAGAAGAGCTGGCTCAACCCCGTCGATGGCGTTTGGTCGGTCCACATCCGCGACCGAGATTGCCCCGCCTTGTTTGCCAACGGCAAAGGCGCGACTCGCATGGCGTGTTTGGCCAGTGCTTTGGGTGAGTTCTTTGAACGCTTGGCTACCAATTATTTTTGGACGCATTTCTACCTTGGCCCCCTCACTGCGGATGCCTCGTTCGTGCATTACCCGCAAGAGCGCTGGTTTGATTTGACGGATGATGGTTCTTGGCCTAAGGGCTTGCTGAATGACGAGCTGCACAAGTTTTACAACCCCGAGGGCAACATCGACTGCGCCAATTTGGTGGATTTCAATTCGGGCAATATCGACCGCGGCATTTGCGCTATTCCCTATGAGCGCCAGCGCGATGGCGAGACGGCGTTCATCCCCGTCAACATCATTGGCAATTTGTATGTGAGCAACGGCATGTCAGCGGGTAACACCGCGCTGGAGGCGCGCACGCAAGCCTTGTCTGAGATTTTTGAACGCCATGTGAAAGCCAAGATCATCAGCCAAGGTATTTGTTTGCCTGATGTACCAGAGGCCGTGATCAACCGCTACCCGCGTATCGCCGCAGGCATTGCTGCTTTGCGCGCGGCAGGCTTTGGTATTTTGGTGAAAGACGCATCGCTTGGGGGCAAGTACCCCGTGATGAACGTGACCTTGCTGCACCCCGAAGACCAAGGCTGCTTTGCCAGTTTTGGTGCGCACCCACGTTTTGAGGTGGCCTTAGAGCGTGCCCTGACCGAGCTGCTGCAAGGCCGCGCACTCGACACCTTGGGTGGTTTCCCAGCGCCCACGTTTGATTTGGAAGAGGCAGCCAGTGCGCCCAACATCGAAATTCATTTTGTGGATTCGAGTGGCGTGATTCACTGGGAGTTCTTGGGTCAAATTCCAGACTACGTGTTTGTGGATTGGAACTTTGCCAACACCACGCCTGAGGACTATGCGTATTGTGTGAAGCGCATGCACGACGATGGCTTTGACATTTACATCGCCGACTTCGAGCACTTAGGCGTGTATGCCTGTCGCGTACTCGTGCCGGGTATGTCCGAGATTTACCCCGTGGATGACCTCGACTTTGAGAACAACAGCATCGCCAACGAAATGCGCGAAGCCATCCTCAATTTGACTGATCTCGACAACGAAGAGTGCTCAGACCTGTTGGCCTCGTTGAATGAATCTAACTTGGCTGATGAGCGGCCCGTAGCGGGCTTGATTGGCATGGCCGCTGACGCAGGCAGCTTTTGGGCAGACTTGCGCGTGGGTGAACTTAAAACCATGTTGGCCTTGGCCTGCGGCGATGAAGCTGCCACTGTGGAAGGCTGCGAGTGGATTCGCCACTTTGACCAAGTCCCGCAGGAACGTCGCGCTGTGTATGCCTGTATCGAAACCTTGGTGCTGCTGACCGACCGTGGCGACACTGCGCCGTATGTGGGCGCGATTCGTCAGTTGTTCGGCGCAGGGGTGTTTGAACAAGCGCACGCGCTCATCATGCAGACCGACCGCTTCATGGGGATCTCAGCGCCTGGCTTGATGATGGAAGGCTGCGAGATGCAGCACAAGTTGTGGGCGGCCTACGAAAAAGTGCAAGTGCATAAATAGTCGAACAACAAAAAAGCCGCTTTTCAAAGCGGCTTTTTCATGAGAACTTGAGGTGCAAGCACTGAGAGCTTAGATGCCTAAACTTTCCAATACCACGACGCCTTTAGGCGTTTGTAGCGTCGCTTTCAAGTTGGCAGTGCCTTCGGTCACCGTCACGCGGTTGAGTTCAATCGCTTCAAACGCAGCTTGCAGTTTGTCGGCACTGGGGTGCGTCACCTCAAGGCTTTGCAGCGTCACGCCCGAACGGGTGAGGGTGTTGCGGGGGTGGAGCTTGAGCGGATCAGTGGCATCAGGCTTGCCCCACTGAATGAGGGTGGGCATGCAGCCGTCAAACAAACGCTGACCATCGGCGCGCACCGAGATTTGCCAGTTGAGCGTGCCTCGGTTGGTGCGGCGGCTGGCCGAGATGGCGGGGCCACGGTCAATGCCTTGCATGCGAACAGCCATGCGTGCCGCGCGAATGTCTGGTGTGTTGACCACAAAGTGCACCAAGCGCGGCTCTTTGGCTACTGCTTTTTGCAAAGCAGGGTTGTCCATGTCGAACCAGCGTGTGGGGCAGGCGCGTTTGGGGCGCACGGCGGCTGGATCGATGGCGATGATCTCGACATAGGCCATCGGGTTAGCGGGCGAGGCCACTTTGAACAAGCGGTTGTGTGTGCCGTACAGCGTGTGTTCGCCGCCGGGGCCGGGCGTGATGCCCAGTGTGTCTTCGCACCATTGAACGCCTTGTTCTAAGGTTTTGGCAACGATGACGAGATGGTCTATTTGTGTGTGCATGGGGCAGCACGATACCACTAGGCTTGGCTGAGTCTTTGGCGCAACTCGGTTTTGAGCACTTTGCCGTAGTTGTTTTTGGGCAAGCTGTCGACCAGCTCGTAGCGTTTGGGGCGTTTGAAGCGGGCGATTTCGTTGAGGCAATACGCGTCTAGGTCTTGGGCGCTGATTGTGCTGCCTTGCTGCAGCACCACAAAGGCCACGATGACTTCGCCCCACTCGGGGTCGGGTGCGCCAACTACGGCTACCTCGCTCACGCCTGGGGCTTGCAACAACACTTCTTCCACTTCGCGTGGGTACACGTTAGAGCCACCGCTGATGATGAGGTCTTTGCTGCGGTCTTTGAGTGTCAGAAAACCATGGGCGTCTAAGCAGCCCATATCGCCCGTGAACAGCCAGCCATCGCGAATGGCGGCTTGTGTGGCTTCTGGGTTGCGCCAGTAGCCTGCCATCACGCTGTCGCCTTTGATGAGCACTTCACCCACTTCGCCTAAGGCTAAGTCGTTACCTTGCTCATCGGTGATGCGAATTTGCACTGGCGTTTGGGCGATGCCGATAGATGCCAAGCGTTGGGTGTGTTCAGGGTGCGTGGTGTCGCTCAAATGAAAGCGCGACAGAGCTGTGCCCACCATCGGGCTTTCGCCTTGCCCGTAAATTTGCACAAAGCGCGGGCCCATGATGCGCAGCGCACGCTGAATGTCTGCCGCGTACATGGGCGCGCCACCGTAGACGATGGTTTTGAAGGCGAGGGCGCAATCGGCTTGGCTGAGGCGGCTTTGCTCGGCATGGTCGACCAACCGCTTGACGATGGTGGGTGCTGCAAACAGCGACAGGGGGCCCACATCTTTTCCAAGGTCAAAGAGCTCTGCCGCATCAAACCCACCAGAGGCTGGCACCACATGCCGCGCCCCTGTCATCAGATGAGGAATGGCATACAAGCCTGCACCGTGTGACATGGGGGCGGCATAGACGATGGTGTCTTGGGCGGTGACGGCATCCACATCGGTGAAGTAGGCGAGGCCCATGGTCATCAAATTGCGGTGGGTGATCATCACGCCTTTAGGGCGTCCAGTTGTGCCGCTTGTGTAGAACAGCCAAGCTAGGTCGTCTGAATGACGCTCGGTGATTGCTTGGTTGGGTGGGTTCGCTTCGGTGTTGATTTCAGCGGGCATGCGCCACAACGCATCAGCTTCTGCGCTGTCCACATCGATGACGCGTTGCAGGCCTTGCAGCTGTTCGCCCGTGTCGGCGGTGACGTCAGATGTGACAAATGCCCAGCTGGCTTTAGCGTTGTCCACAATCCATTGCGCTTCGCGCACATGCAGCTTGGCGTTGATGGGCACCACGACCAGTCCTGCCCACCATGCACCAAACATCACTTCTAAGTACCGCGGGTGGTTGTGCATGAACAGGGCTACGCGCTCGCCTGGCTTGAGGCCTGCTGCTTCAAACTGTTTCGCAAGGTGGGCACAACGATGTGCCCATTGTGCGTAAGTGGCCACGTCTTGTGTGCCATGAAAAAGTGCGGGGCGTGTCGGGTACTGATGCGCCATGCGCATGAGCAAATGGGCCAAGTTCAAGGAAATCTCTCGACAAAGATGTGAATGCGTGAACGATACAACGATTAACTGTGGGAGGATTCAGCCCTTATGAATTTCAGCAAATCCGCGGGTGAACGCCCCTCAGACGGCGAACGCCTGTCCAAACGCATCATGCAGCTGCGCGATTGTTCTCGCCGCGAGGCCGAGCAATACATTGAGGCGGGCTTCGTGCGCGTCGACGGCGTGGTGGTGCAAGAGCCCCAGTTTCGTGTGATCAGCCAAACCGTGGCAGTGGATGCCCACGCCAGTTTGCTCAACTTGTTGTCTGTCACTTTGATCCTCAACAAGCCCGTCGGATGGACCGATGGCTTAGAGCCTTTGCCAGCGAAAACCCCAGTCACGCGCCCAGCCGCAGGCGGTCGTGTTGCGCCACCTCGCATGCCGCGAGGCCCGCAAAACGTGCGCACCTTGCTCACGGCGGAGCGCCACAGCAAGCATGACCACAGCGGCGTGCGATTTTTAAAGAGTCATTTGGCCAAGCTCGATGCCAGCGTACCGCTGGAGTACGAAGCCAGTGGCTTGGTGGCCTTCACGCAAGATTTCCGAGTGCAGCGCAAGCTGATGGAAGACATGGCCTTCATCGAGCAAGAGCTCATCATTGATGTGCGTGGTGAAGTGGATCCCGATGCTTTGCGCCCGATTGAGCGCGCCATGCGCGACGAGCGTCTGCGTTTGCCCGATTTCAAAATAAGCGTGGGCAGCGCCAACCCCGAACGCAGCAAATTGCGTTTGGCTGTGAAGGGCTCACAACTGGGTTTGGCACCTTACTTGTGCGAACTGGCCGGTTTGGAAATTTTGGCGCTGCGACGTATCCGCTTAGGGCGTGTGAGCTTGGGCGATTTGGAAGAGGGTACTTGGCGCTATCTGGCCGAAGGCGAGCGGTTTTAACGCTTAGTTGTCGTTGTTGCCTGAGACGGGCACTCGGCGAGCACCTGTGAAGCGGCGGTCCCAGTAGGCGTCGCGCATGTCTTCAACCCGAACACTTTTGCCGGAGCGGGGTGAGTGGATGAACTTGTTGTCACCTACGTAAATGCCCACATGGCTGAAGGTCTGGCGCATGGTGTTGAAGAAAACCAAGTCACCTGGCTTCAAGTCTTGCTTGTCAATTTTCTCTGTGACGGCGGCTTGTTCGCTGGCGCGACGGGGCAAGACTTTGCCAACAGTTTGCTCGAACATTGAACGTACAAAGCCGCTGCAGTCGAAACCTGTGGCTGCGCTGGTGCCACCGCGGCGGTAAGGCACGCCTAAAAAGGTCATGGCGTTGCCCACCAAGTCAGAGGCTGTATCCCCTACGGATTGACGCATCTGGTCCATCTGCGCAACGATGCCGCGCTCAGCCAAATAACGCTCAATATCGTCTGCGGCATTGTTCGACGGTGCAGCATGTGCACTGGCGACGCAGCAAAGAATAAGGAGGGTACGTTTCAGCATAACCAAGCATTCTAACGGCTTTACCTGTGGAAAATTATCAAAAGCAGCGGCTAAGTTGTTGATTTGGCTAGGGTTAATCCTAAAGTGCGCGGTCTTGACAGGGCGTGAATTTGGCATCGTCGATACTTAGCGTTTTTTACAAACCTATTTGTATTGTTTATGTTGCTCGACGATCAAGAATCCCAACTCGTGCTGGTGGATTACCAAGCCCGCCTGATGCCCGCCATTTTTGAAGCCGATTTGGTCTTGGCCAATGCCATGCGTTTGGCGCAAGCCGCGCATTGGATGGAGGTGCCAACCTATGGAACCGAGCAAAATCCAGACAAGTTGGGACAAAACCCTGCTGATTTGCGCGCCTTGTGCCGCCGCACCATTGCCAAAATGAGTTTCAGCGCTTGCCCTGATGGTTTGAGTGAGGTGTTGCGCCCAGCAGCGCGTGCGCCATCTGGCAACGCCCGCAGCCTACCCAAGCATCTGCAAAAGGCCGTGCCGCAAGAGCCCACGCGTCAAAGCATCGTCATTGCTGGCTGCGAAGCACACATTTGCTTATTGCAAACGGCTTTGGATTTGCTGGAGGAAGAGTACTCAGTGTGGGTGGTGACCGATGCCTGCGGTTCGCGCACCGAGCGCAACCGCGATGCGGCGTTTGACCGACTGGCCGGTGCAGGTGCCGAACTGGTGACCACCGAGATGGTGTTGTTTGAATGGTTACGCACCGCAGAGGCAGACCCATTCAAAGAAATTCAAGCCTTGGTGAAATAAAGGGTATTCACCCACCTGAAAAGTCAGCTTGTTGCAAGTCCGCCCTTCTCATAATTATGAATTCAGTACAGATTCGTTTTTAGGAGAGATAGATGGTTGCGTACGCAGATTTTCACCGCCGTTCCATTGAGGACCGTGACGCTTTTTGGTCTGAGCAAGCCAAATTGGTGGATTGGGAGACTCAGCCACAACAAATCTGCGATTACAGCAACCCGCCATTTGCCAAGTGGTTCGTGGGTGGTAAAACCAACCTGTGTCACAACGCGGTGGACCGCCACCTCAAAGACCGCGCCGATCAAGCTGCGTTGATCTTTGTCTCGACTGAGACAAACCAAGAGCACACCTATAGCTACCGCGATTTGCACGCTGAAGTGCAGCGCATGGCTGCGATTTTGAAAGACTTGGGCGTCGTCAAAGGCGACCGCGTTTTGATTTACATGCCCATGATTGCCGAAGCGGCTTTTGCCATGTTGGCTTGCGCCCGTTTGGGTGCAATTCACTCGGTGGTGTTTGGCGGTTTTGCTTCTCATTCGTTGGCTACTCGCATTGAAGATGCGTCACCCAAGGTCATCATCAGCGCGGACGCAGGTTCACGCGGTGGCAAGGGTGTGCCTTACAAACCATTGCTCGACGAGGCCATCAAGTTGTCGGCCCACAAGCCTGCCAACGTCATCATGGTGGACCGCAAATTGGTTGCATTCACACCCGTGGCTGGCCGCGATGTGGACTACGCCACCGAGCGTGCCAAGCACATGGATGCGCAAGTGCCTTGCGAGTGGGTCGAGTCGACTCACCCCAGCTACACGCTCTACACATCGGGCACGACAGGCAAGCCAAAAGGCGTGCAACGTGACACCGGTGGTTACACCGTGGCGTTGGCTTCTAGCATTCCTCACATTTACCAAGGTAAGCCAGGCGGCACTTTCTTCTGCACCAGCGACATCGGTTGGGTGGTGGGTCACAGCTACATCATTTACGGCCCACTGATTGGCGGCATGGCCACCATCATGTACGAAGGCCTGCCCATCCGCCCAGACGGCGGCATCTGGTGGAGCTTGGTTGAGAAATACAAAGTCAACGTCATGTTCAGCGCGCCCACGGCCATTCGTGTGCTCAAAAAGCAAGACCCAGCACTGCTGACCAAGTACGACTTGTCTAGCTTGCAAGCTTTGTTCTTGGCGGGTGAGCCATTGGACGAACCAACGGCCAAGTGGATTTCTGAAGGCCTGAATGGCAAAGCCATCATCGACAACTACTGGCAAACCGAAACCGGTTGGCCTATCTTGACCATCTGTAACGGCGTGGAAAAAGCGCCTAGCAAGTTCGGTTCGCCCGGCAAGGCGGTGTATGGCTACAACGTCAAGTTGGTTGACGACCAAACAGGCGATGAGCTCACAGGCGCCAATCAAAAAGGCGTGTTGACCATCGAAGGTCCGCTGCCTCCTGGCAACTTGCAAACCATTTGGGGTGATGACAAGCGTTTCGTCAGCACTTACTGGAACACCGTGCCTAACAAACTCGTGTACAGCACCTTTGACTGGGCTGTGCGTGACGAAGACGGCTACTACTTCATCTTGGGCCGCACCGATGACGTGATCAACGTGGCCGGTCACCGCTTGGGTACCCGTGAAATTGAAGAGAGCATCTCTAGCCATCCCAACATCGCCGAAGTGGCGGTGGTCGGTGTGGCCGATCAACTCAAAGGTCAAGTGGCCATGGCGTTTGCCATCGCCAAAGACACGTCTGGTTTGACCGATGATGCAGCGCGTAAAGCTCTGGAAGCTGAAGTCATGAAGGTTGTGGACGGCCAGCTTGGTGCTGTTGCCCGTCCATCACGTGTGATTTTTGTGTCTGCTTTGCCTAAGACACGCAGCGGTAAGTTGCTGCGTCGTGCCATTCAGGCGGTGGCTGAAGGCCGTGACCCTGGCGACTTGACCACCATGGACGACCCAGCCGCACTGCAACAAATCAAAGACCAAATCGTTTGATTTGGTGCTTGACGACGACATAACGATAAGAAAAGGCGCGCACGGCTAGGGTTTCGGTGGCACAATCTTGGATGCACTAGATCAATCCTGATCACAGTCGCATCCGCTAACCGGTCCAGCCGTGTCGCGGAGGTTTTTTTCCAACCAACTAATGTTTCCTGCAGGGAAACGGAGGTCAGCGCATATGAGTGAGACAACAGTCTATCAAGCCTATTCAGGCAATACCCATCTCTTCGGGGGCAACACCCCTTACGTCGAAGAGATGTACGAAAACTATTTAGCCAATCCAGGTAGCGTGCCCGATTCGTGGCGCGAGTACTTCGATGCGCTGTCGCACGTGCCCGCAGTCGATGGCTCGAACGCCAAAGACGTGCCTCACTTGCCCGTCATCAACGCCTTTGCTGAACGCGCCAAAGCCGGCGGCACCAAAGTTGTTATGGCCAGCGAAA
>JACCDG010118978.1_pt1 | contig 11707 bp, 11 predicted proteins | sample 7442471 | NCBI WGS metagenome assembly JACCDG01 (sample SAMN15323444, study PRJNA562643) | freshwater metagenome | isolation source: river surface water | place: USA:Blue River Watershed | collected 2017-08-17
CGGTGGTTTCGCCCGACATCATGCTTTCGTCGTCATAGACGGTGAGGCCGTCCAAATCATCGTCGCTGTCCTCGTCGTCATCGGCGCTTTCGGAAAGATCTTTTAAGCTGCCCGCGCCGATCAGGCCATCATCGCCGAATTTCGGATCGGGCAGTACCAGGTCGGTCAATTCTTCTTCTTCGGGCTGGACGTTCTGAACGCTTTGGAAGCTTCTGATCAAATCTTCTTGGATCACGCCGGTATCGACCGATGTTTGCGCGATCTCGCGTAACGCGATGACCGGGTTTTTGTCGTTGTCGCGTTCGATGGTCAATACCGCGCCGGCGGCGATGTCGCGGGCGCGCTGGGCTGCGATCATAACCAGCTCGTATCTGTTGGGAATTTTATCTACGCAATCTTCTACCGTTACACGTGCCATAATCGGAATCCTTTATGCGGTTATTATAAATATGCCGTATAGTATTCAAAAACCGGTTGTTTTGCAATAAGTTAAATAGCGGCAAAGGAATACAGAACTTTTCTATTGCTAGCTGCGAAAGTGCTTTTTTATTCCGATTTAAGCTTTGCGAATATCTTTTACATTTGTAAAAATCGCATTGACAACAAAGCCAAAACCATATATCCTTTTCGGCAAAACAGAATAGTAGAGGGTGCTTTGATGATAACGAACACAATCCAGGAACTCACGACCGATCCATTCAAGCTCAGCCACATAGAGCTGCTTGAATCTGCAAGACAGATGGCCGAATGCCCCGTCAATGGCCATGACTGCGCCTCGCAAGCGCAGCGTGCAAAGGATATCAGGAATATCATGCACCAGATCGGCCTGATCGTCGGTCCGCAAGGTAAAATCGTTCAATTTCAAAACATCGGTCAAGCCGCCGATGCGATGAAGGGTTTTTTGAATAATAGGAAATTTAAGAAGACTGATTATCCAAGATGCCGGATTGTTTCGATTAGAAAACTAGAAAAGACCAGAGCAGCACGCTAACCGCCATGTCGACAGGCACTGCAAAATCGATTTATGGATTGAATCCCCAAAGCCTAAGCGCGGGTCATATCGCTGCGGCCAAATCGGCTGCCGGGGAAATTCCAAACCAGCCCTGGTTCGATAAAGTAAAAAATATCGCGAATCTGGACGATCCGATCAATTTAAGCATTCTTTGCTATAAAATGGTTGCGGCAGCGGCAAATCTGCATAACAGCCCTTTCAAATCGGCGGAAAGCGACGCGCAAAAAGAGTCCTTGGTCAAATTCATCCTGCGCGCGATGGAAACGAAATACGCCGAAATTTATGCACTTTTAGCCAAACAAAGCAAAACGGAACTTTCCCCGTTCGACGCAGAAGTCGCAACAGCGGTTTGCAAAAAAACGCTGGGGCGTTAGGCTATTTTTTTATTTTCTTCGGCTTTCTGTCCCGCCCGATGGCCACATAGGTAAAAGTCCCTTCGGTGATTTTATGCGAGTCATGGCTAGTGCGCCGCCTGGCCCAAGCCTCTACCTTTACTTTGATAGATGTGTTGCCGATTTTTTCAACCACGGAATAACAGCTGACCTCGTCCCCGACAAAGGCAGGCAAATGGAATTCCATCGCATCGACCGCCACGGTGACCACAGGGCTTTTGGCAATTTCGACCGCCTTGTTCGCGCCCGCCAAATCCATCATCGACATCATCCAGCCGCCGAACATATCGCCGTTCGGATTGGTGTCCGCCGGCATGGCGATAGTGCGCAGGCTGGGATTCAACAGCGGCGCGGCGGCGGCCGATTTTCTAAGTCTGGATTTTGTCATTTTATTTCCTGGAAATTATGTCTTGTAAAAAGATATCTATGCCATCATACTCTTGAGCGTAGGGAAATTATAATTGCCGAAACAAGCCCTGCCTATAAAAAAACGCAAATTCATATTTTATAGACGGAACAGAGGGAATGAGCGCAAAAAGAAAAGTATATCTTCCCAGCGACTTCAATGGGATAAATTTCCGCAACATTTGTCACCCCGGCGAGGCTTTGGGATATGCCATCAGCCTGTTCCAATCCAGGATCGGCCTGGAAAATGATTGTATCTGGCAGGCGGATGATATCGGACTTAATTGTTACAATTTGAAGCACTTTTTGCTTTCCCAATCTCAAAAGCTGCCCTTGCCGAAACATGCCGAATTGAAGCGCAAGCTTGAAGATTTTTACGAGCGGCGGGTATTTGCCGGCAAGGACGATATACATTACTTTCTGGACGCCATCGGACTTCTTTCCGGCCTTTGCCTGGCCCTAGGCAACCGCCTTGAACGCATTTTCAATAGAGAATTTTATATCGAACTTGGCGACGGCAGGAAAATTTATCTTTCTCTCGAAGAGTGGCAGATCATGGCATCCGGCCTGCTGCGGGTTTTAGAGCCGCATCAATTAGGCACCACCCTTGACGCGGCCGATGAGGCGAATTCAAGCTGGGCAGGAAAGGAACAAAAGAAAAAGGTGGCTTTCTTTTTAAGGCAGTTGCCGCTTGAAATGACCCGAAGAAGAAGCGGCCATACGCAACCCACATGGACCGACAGGCATTTTTCCGACGCAAAAGAAGAAATTCAAAGATTGGCGGCGCTTGAGGACATGCAAAGCCGCACCGCGCAAACCAGCAAGCGTATCGACGAAGAAAGCGAAAAGCTATTGACCCAGCTTTCTCAAATAGAGCGCAATTTGACGGCAAGTTTCGAGCGCGCGCAATCGTCTCTGCACGCGGCCCTTGCCGCGATCGAGCGCAAACCCCATCTGCAGAGCGCCGGAATTCCTATTCAAGACCCGTTCGATTTTTTAGAATATCTTTTTTTCGGCAGTACGGGCCCGGTCTACCAGCGATAGCTCCGGCCACGGCGGCTTTGGATAATTTTTATTCCTGTCTTAAGAATAGTTGCGGCGCTGCCGCGTTTGTGCCATTTTCGTCCCTACTATGGCAAAATCCGCAACCGCGAAAAAATCCGCTTCCTATTCCGCCAAAGACATTGAAGTCTTGGAGGGGCTGGAGCCCGTGCGCAAGCGCCCCGGCATGTATATCGGCGGGGTCGATGAAAACGCGATGCACCATCTGGTCGCCGAAGTTTTGGACAATTCCATGGACGAGGCGGTCGCGGATTACGCCGACACTATCGACATGCATCTGGACAAGGACGGCTATGTCACTATTTCCGACAATGGACGCGGCATTCCCATAGACCCGCACCCTAAATACCCGAAAAAATCCGCCCTTGAAGTCATTTTGACCATGCTGCATTCGGGCGGCAAGTTTTCCGGCAAGCTTTATGAAACATCCGGCGGATTGCACGGCGTCGGCATTTCGGTCGTCAACGCCCTAACCGACGATTTACAGGTGGAAATTTACCGCGACAAAAAAATCTGGAAACAGAATTACAGCCAGGGCCATGCCGTAGACAAATTGAAATCATACGGCCCGACCAATAAGCACGGCACAAAAATCCGCTTTCATCCCGATCCCGAAATTTTCGGCGACAGGCTGCAATTCCGCGCCAGCCGCCTGTACCAAATGGCGCGCAGCAAGGCGTATTTGTACAAGGGCGTCACCATCAACTGGTCTTGCGACGCCGAATTGGTCAAAGGCGACGACAAAACCCCCGTCAAAGACAGCCTGCATTTCCCGAACGGGCTTGCCGATTATTTGCAGCATATCATCGGCGACCGCCCGGCATTCACCAACAAATTTTTCGCCGACGAAATCGAAATCAAGGACAGCAAGGCGAAAATCGCCTGGGCCATCGCCTGGCCGCGCGACGAAGAAGGATTCTTGCGGTCTTATTGCAATACCATCCCGACGGCTCAGGGCGGAACGCATGAATCCGGCCTGCGCACCGCGCTACTGCGCGGGCTGAAATCTTATGGCGAGCTGATCGGCAACAAAAAAGCATCCGAAATCACCGGCGACGATGTGATCGAAGGCAGCTGCATCATGCTGTCGGTGTTCATCCCAAACCCGCAATTCCAGGGCCAGACCAAGGAAAAACTGGTCACGGTCGAAGCGCAGAAACTGGTTGAAACCAACCTTAAAGACCGTTTCGATTTATGGCTGTCGAACGATCCCGATTCCGCAGGGCTGTTGCTGGACCGCGCCATCGAGCGGGTCGAAGAACGGCAAAGACGCAAAGAACAGCAGCAATTGAAAAGACAATCGGCGACGCGCAAGCTGCGCCTGCCCGGCAAGCTGACCGATTGTTCGTCCGAAAGCGCGAAGAACACCGAAATATTCCTGGTCGAGGGCGACTCGGCGGGCGGCTCGGCCAAGCAAGCGCGCAACCGCGTCACCCAGGCGATTTTGCCTTTGCGCGGGAAAATCCTGAACGTAGCCAGCGCGTCGTCGGACAAGCTGGCGCAAAACCAGGAAATCAAGGATTTGGCTCTGGCGCTGGGCTGCGGCCTGGGCAAAGAGTGCAACGCCGACAAATTGCGTTACGAGCGCGTCATCATCATGACCGACGCCGACGTCGACGGCGCGCATATCGCCGCGCTTTTGCTGACGTTTTTTTACAAAGAAATGGCGGATATTATTTTAAAGGGCCATGTGTTTTTGGCGGTTCCGCCGCTTTTCCGCCTTAGCCAGGGCGATAAAATCGCCTATGCGCGGGATGACGCGGAAAAGGACAAAATGCTGAAAGATTTTTCCGCGCGCGGCAAAGTCGAGATCACGCGGTTCAAAGGGCTTGGCGAAATGCCGGCAAAATTTCTAAAAGAAACCACGATGGACCCGAGCCGCCGCGTGCTGTTGCGCGTGATCGTGCCGGACAAATACGATCCCAAAAAATACGCCGAGGCGAAAGAGGTCGAAAACCTGGTCGAACGGCTAATGGGCAAAAAGCCTGAACTCCGCCTCGCCTTTATCCAAGAAAACGCGCCCAAGGCCGGCGAGCTGGATATTTAAAAGTCGATAGTCGTTAGGCGATAGTCGATAGGAAATAATATCTTTGGCTAAACGACTAATGCCCCGTCTCATGCGCCGGGGCGTTTTCTTCGGCCCATAATTCCACCACGATCTTGCCCGCCTTGGCGAATTCGAGCGTCAGGGGGACTTTATCGCCAGGCTTGATTTCATTTTTAACACCAAACAACATAATGTGGCGGCCTTTTGGATTCATCGCCACGGGCTGGCCTTTCGGCAATTCCACTTTGGATTCTTGGCGCATTTCATAAACATCGCCGTTTTTGACCGTATTGTGAAATTCTACTTTTTCCGCAACCGGGGTCGACGCCGCAATCAGCGCGTCATCCGCGCCCCAATTCAACAACGGCATATAGGCCGCGCCGACCTTGACGCCCTTTGGCACGGGCCGCATCCAGGCATGGCCGATAGTGATATCGCCTTGCTGATAACTATGAGCGTAGGCTGCCGCCGAAAAAAGCAACAACGTAATCCCCACGAAAGCGGGGATGCAGGAGCTAAAAAGCCCGGCGTTCGTTGCCCTGGATTCCCGCTTTCGCGGGAATGACAATGAGAACAAATAAGAAAATATTTTCATAAAATCTCCTTCTTCAAAAGCTCTTGAATGGTTGCCTCGTTGAATCCCAAAACGTCTTTTAAAACCTGCGCGCTATGCTCGCCCAAGCGCGGCGGCGGCAAGGGGGAATTTTTTCCGGTAAAGCGGATCGGCGAGGCGACTTGCGGGATCGGCGTTCCGTCCGAACCCGTGATTTCGCCCGCAAGTCCGCGCGACTTCACCTGCGGGTCGCTGAAAACCTGTTTCAAATCGTTGATCGGCCCGCCGGGAATATTCTCGCGTTCCAAAACCGTGATCCATTCGGCGGTGGTTTTTTCATGCATTAAAACGGTGATCGCGCCGACCACGGTTTCGCGGTTGACGACGCGCGCCTGGTTGGTGGCAAAGATGGGATTTTCGATCCATTCCGCCTTGCCGCTGGCCTTGCAAAATCTTGCGAATTGGTCGTCATTGCCGATAGCCAGAATCACATGGCTGTCGCGCGTGGCAAAGGCCTGATAGGGCACGATATTGGGGTGGGCGTTGCCAAGCCGTTTCGGCGCAACGCCGCTTACCAAATAATTCAACGCCTGATTCGCCATCATCGCAACGCCGACATCCAAAAGCGCCATGTCGATAAAGGCGCCCTCGCCGGTTTGCATGCGCCGCATCAAGGCCGCCTGAATCGCAACCGCGGAATACATGCCGGTCATGACATCCACCAGCGCGACGCCGTCCTTCATCGGCATCCCGGCGGGCTCCCCGGTGACGCTCATCAGCCCGCAAAGACCCTGGATCATAAAGTCATAGCCCGCCTTATGGGCATAAGGCCCGTCCTGGCCGAATCCGGTGATGGAACAATACACGATTTTTGGATTTATTTTTTTGACCGAATCGTAATCGAGGCCGTATTTTTTCAATCCGCCGACTTTAAAATTTTCAATCAGCACGTCGGATTTTGCGGCGAGCTGTTGAATAATCTTCTGGCCTTCGGGCTTTGCGATATCGACCGCCACCGATTTCTTGCCCCGGTTGGCGGAAATGAAATAGGCCGATAGGCTTTCTTGACCGCCCCCTTCCCCCCGCGTCAGGGTTGGCGTGGCGGCTGGCGCGGATGGGGGGAAGGGCTGGGGATGGGGGGGCGTTAAAAAAGGAGGCCCCCAATGGCGGGTATCGTCTCCCTCGCCCGGCTTTTCGATTTTAATGACTTCCGCACCCAAATCCGCCAAAATCTGCGTACACCACGGCCCCGCCAAAACGCGGGAAAGATCAAGAATGCGGATGTTTTTGAGGGGCTGGTTGGTCATAGGGTATAGGTATTGTATAGAATATGAGGAAAAACAAGAAGTATCTGCCAATACACCATGTCATCCCGAAGCCTTTGGGTGAGTAAAGCTTACCGCAGGAGATCCTTCGCTTCGCTCAGGATGACAATTTTAGTCAATCTCTTATAGATTTCTTATTTCATCCCCGTATAATTTAACCATCATGCACGTTTTAATTATTCTTATTTTGTCGGCTATTACCCTTTCCGCCTGCGCTACCCGGGCCAATTATGACGCCGCGCTGCAAACATGGGTGGGTAAACATTCCGATCAATTGGTCGATGCCTGGGGCCCGCCCGATAGTGTTTATGAGCGCAGCGATAAAACAAATTTGCTAACCTATCACAGCCGGCAAATAGTGCCGCATCCCTATGGTTATGGCGGAATGAGCCATCACCGTGGTTTGGGATTCGGCTTTTATCATGATTTCAACGATCCCGTGACCGAAACCCGTTTCTGCAAAACCACCTTTGGCGTGAACCGGCGCAATATCATTACCCATTACCAATATAGCGGCGATAGCTGTTATATCAGCGAGGAAGGAATGCAGCAAAAGGCGTATCCTGCTCCTAATCCATCCAAATAATTTTCCTGCAAACTAAAACGCGGCAATTCCGGTAATCGCCCGGCCCAAAATCAGCGCGTGGATGTCATGCGTGCCTTCATAGGTATTCACCGATTCCAGATTCATCACATGCCGGATCACATGGTATTCGTCGGCAACGCCGTTGCCGCCATGCATATCGCGCGCAATCCGCGCGATATCCAGCGCCTTGCCGCAATTGTTGCGCTTCATCAGGCTGATCGCCTCGGGCGCCAATTTTCCTTCGTCTTTCAGCCGCGCCAGGCGCAAGCAGCCATGCAGCCCCAGCGTGATTTCGGTTTGCATATCGGCCAATTTTTTCTGGATCAATTGATTCGACGCCAAGGGACGGCCGAATTGCTTGCGGTCCAGCGTATACTGCCTTGCCTGATGCCAGCAAAATTCCGCCGCACCCAAAACGCCCCAGGCGATGCCGAACCGGGCATTGTTCAAACAGCCGAACGGGCCTTTTAGCCCTTTGACATTCGGCAGCAAATTTTCTTCGGGAACCATCACGCTGTCCATCACGATCATGCCGGTTTCGCTGGCACGCAGGGACATTTTGCCTTCGATTTTGGGCGCGCTTAATCCCGTCATGCCCTTGTGCAGGATAAACCCGCGGATTTCGTTGTTTTCGGAAACGGACTTTGCCCAGACGATAAAAATATCGGCGATCGGCGAATTGGTGATCCAGGTTTTCGACCCGGTCAGCAAATAGCCGCCATCGACTTTTTCGGCGCGGGTTTCCATTCCGGCCGGATCGCTGCCGTGATTCGGCTCGGTCAATCCGAAGCAGCCGACCATTTCGCCCGTAGCCAATTTCGGCAGATATTTTTTGCGCTGGTCTTCGCTGCCATAAGCGTAGATCGGATACATCACCAAGGATGATTGCACCGACATGGCGGAACGATAGCCGCTATCGACCCGCTCCACCTCTCGCGCGATCAGGCCGTAACATACGGAATTCACCCCGGCGCAGCCATAGCCCTGTATCGTCGCGCCCAGAAAGCCCATTTCGCCCATTTCATTCATGATTTCGCGGTGGAAATGCTCGTCCCTAAAAGCATGCAGCACGCGCGGCATCAATTTATCCTGGCAAAAGGCATGCGCCTGTTCCATCACCATGCGCTCTTCTTCCGACAGAGCGGCTTCGAAGGATAAAGGGTCTTCCCATTGAAATGCGATTTTGGACATGCGGTTTCCTTGTGCTTTAACGGCATATTATTTCATCCCCAGGCCAAGCGCAAAGCGAAAAGCGCATATGAGGGATATAACTTTTACTCCCTCACCCCAACCCTCTCCCGCAAGCGGGAGAGGGAGATTTACGAAATGAAAGTCTCATAATCCTACCGTTCCAATTCCGGCTTGAGTATATATTCGACTTATGCCAAGCTTAACCATGACCCGCATATCTTTGTTTTTTCTGCTGTTGCTTTATGCCGCGCCCGTTCTGGCCCAAGCCGGAATAGACGCCATATTGCCTTTGGATTTGAAAACTTACAGCTATTCCATCAACGAGGAAAACAAGTTCAAAGCCATGGTCAAGCACGCCGTGCGCAGCCGCAGCAAAGACCCCCTGTTTTACCAGGCCAACAACGCGCAAAAGGAATTGGCGCGCAATCCGAATGATTTGGCCGCCAACGAAATTATGTGCGACGCCTATAAGCGCGCCGGATTCATGGCGGCGGCGACCAAGCAATGCCGCAATGTGCTTAAAATCAACCCTGATTCCAGCCTTGCCAAAACCAATATCGCCGATATGGCTTTCCGCCAAGGCAAGACCGACGCGGCAGAACAATTGCTGAATCAAGTGTTGGCGACAAACCCCAATGACAGCCGCGCCAATATGGTCCTGGCCGAAATCCAAAAAAGCCGGGGACATACCCAACAAGGCCTGGCGTTGGCGCAAGAGGCGGCTAAATCCGATCCCAGCAGTGTAACATTCACGGGGCTTGGCAATTTGCAGGCCGGTGCAAGGCAAGGCACGCAGGCGGAACATTCCTATTTGCAGGCTTTGACGTTAGATCCTAACAACGCCGAGGCTTTGGCGAATCTTGCCGATTATTACGCATCGCGCGGCGATATCGGCCGGGCGGAGGAATTCGCCCAGCGCGCGGCGCGCAGCCAAAACGGCACGGCGCTGAGCAATTTTACGCTTGGGGCCAGCTATGAAAAACAGAACCGCCTGCCCGAAGCCAGGGTTTATTATGAAAAAGCCGTCGAACTCGACCCTAATTTCGCTTTGGCGTTGAAATCCTTGGGCGGCGTTTTATTGAAATCGAACGAGGCTTATGCCGCCTTGAACGTCCTACAAAAGGCGCATCAATTGACACCGCATGACGCGGGCATCAAAAATTCGATCGCGCAATGCTATAGGCTGCTGGGCAACAACCAAGCGGCAGCGAAATACGAAACGCCGCAAGCGCAGATTTCCGCGCCGCAGAATCTGGCATCCCTGCCCGCGTCATTGGCCGCGCCCCCCGCCGCCCCGCCCGGCAAGCAATTGCGCATCGAGCAAGCCATGCATGCGGAATCCAAAGGCGATTTGGAATCGGCGCGCCGGATTTATGAGGCGCTGGCCATTGAACAGCCCGAAAGCGCCGATAATTTTTTCAATCTGGCGCGCATTTACGGGCTGGCCCAGGATTGGACCAACGCCACACGTTTTTACCGGCACAGTTTGGATTTGAATCCGAAATTGGGCATGGCCTATGCCGAACTTGCAAAAATCGACTGCTTTCAAGGGCGGAAAGATGCCGCATGGGACAATTATCGAAGCTCGCTGAGCGCGGGATTCATTGACAAAGATGGCAAAAACCAGGCTTACTTAGGCAGATATTGCCCCTTGCAACAAGGTTCACAGTAGTCTTATGCCATATTCCAAGAAAACCATAGGCTGGCGCGAATGGGTTGGCCTGCCCCAGCTTGGCATTCCCCTGCTGAAAGCCAAGATCGACACCGGCGCACGTACCTCGGCGTTGCACACCTACGCGCTGGAAACTTTCGATAAGGGCGGAGCCTTATGGGTGCGCTTTCAGCTCCATCCCGTGCAAATGCGTGAAGACATTTCCATCACCGCCGAATCCCCCGTTCTAGACCGGCGATGGGTCACCGATTCCGGCGGACATCAAGAATACCGCTATGTGGTTCAAAGCGAATTGCAAATAACCGGCCAGCTTTTCCCGATCGAAATCACCCTGACCACGCGCGACACCATGCGTTTCCGCATGCTGATCGGTAGAACGGCCCTGAACGGAAGATTCATCGTAGACCCGGAAATATCCTATGCCGGCGGGGAACATTCGAAATCGGAAATGATCCGGCATTATCGCAAAAAGCTAGCATCATAGGTGAACCCATGCGCGTTGCGATCATGTCCCAGAATGCACAGCTTTACTCTACCAAACGCCTGTGCGAAGCGCTGGAAAAACGCAAACACAAAGTAAGAGTTATCAATCCTTTGCGATGCTATATGAATGTAACAGGTGAGCGTCCTGAAATTCATTATCGCGGCGACGAAGTGTTAAAAAACTTCGACGCGGTTATTCCCAGGATCGGCGCATCTATCACATTTTATGGCCTTGCGGTTTTACGCCAGCTGGAAATGATGGGCTTGCACAGCCTGAATTCGTCGGACGGATTCGCCCGCGCCCGCGATAAGCTGCACTGCCTGCAATTGCTGTCCAAGGCGGGAATCGGCATGCCTATCACCGCCTTTGCCCGCGCGGCCGACGATATCGACGACGTCATCAAGATCGTCGGCGGGCCGCCCGCCATCGTCAAACTGATTGAAGGCACACAAGGCAAGGGCGTGGTTCTAGCCGAAACCCATAAAGCGGCCGCGTCGGTCATCCAGGCGTTTCAAGAGCTGGACGCCAATATTCTCGTCCAAGAATTCATCAAAGAGGCTGGCGGCGCGGATTTGCGCTGCTTTGTCGTCGGCAACCATGTCGTCGCCGCTATGCAGCGCCAGGCAAAGGACGGGGAATTCCGTGCCAATCTGCATCGGGGCGGCAAGGCTGTAAACGCAGATATTTCTGAGCAAGAGCATCAAATGGCCGTGCTTGCCACAAAAACTCTTGGGCTGGGCGTCGCCGGGGTAGACCTGCTGCGCTCTAAACGCGGGCCATTGGTGCTGGAAATCAACGCCTCGCCAGGTTTAGAAGGCATCGAATCGGTATCCGGTGTCGATGTAGCGGGCAAAATCGTAGAATATCTTGAAAAGAAAGTTTTGCGCCGCGAGCAAAAAAGCCAAGCAGCCCAAAACGAATCCAAAAAGACGCCCAAACCAGATGCCCCCGCAGCCTAAAAAAACAAACGCAGACGTC
>JACCDG011905675.1_pt1 | contig 11699 bp, 11 predicted proteins | sample 7442471 | NCBI WGS metagenome assembly JACCDG01 (sample SAMN15323444, study PRJNA562643) | freshwater metagenome | isolation source: river surface water | place: USA:Blue River Watershed | collected 2017-08-17
AGTCGAGATGAGCAGTGCTCGCTGGGCCTATCAGGAGGTCCAGTTTCTTGGCCATCAGCCCTTCCATCAGCGCAGCTGGAACGCCAGTTTCAAGGTCGACGGAAATGTTCGGATGCCGCTCGATGATCATTTGGGCGAGCGCAGGCCCCCAAGTGAGACCTACGAGTTCCGACATGCCGATTCGTAACCTTCCGAGATCCATGGAAGGACTCGCAACGTTTAAGCGGATCTGCTCAACCGTTCGGACAATATCTTCCGCATATTTGATTAGGTCTTGACCCTTAGCAGTCAAAGTCAGTTTCTTATGCGAACGATCGAAGAGTTCGACCTGAAGTTCATCCTCCAGTGCGCGTAGCCGCATAGAAATCGCTGATTGCGTCACATTGAGTCGCTTACATGCGGCGGTGACGCTTCCTAGTCTGGAAATCCAAAGAAACCCTTCGAGCTGCCGTATATCCATGGGGTGGGTAGTGTTGGAGGTATATCGGTTTAAGAAATCGTATGTTTGTTTTGAAAGATGACGCCTGTGTGCTCTGCACCGTGGAGCCGGGCGGTCATCCACCGTCGCAGCGACCAGAGAAGCATCGCGGCGCACATACACATCATCGCAGTGCCTATGAATAATGTGAAAATTTCGACCGAGCGCGACAGTGAGCCGTAGAGACTTCCGGCTAAGACGCCGAAGGCGACTGTTAAATGCCAGATCCCGATCGTCATGGTTTGGTAGCGTTGCGGCGCGAGCTTTGATGCGAGTGCCAATTGCGTCGGCCAAACGAGGGCATCGGCAATACCGAAGAGGACGAAGCAGAGAACAATCCAGACAATGTGGATGGCCTGCGATGATGACTCTAGGCGACCCCATTCCGCGAACGCGAGCATTGCGTAGGCCGTACCGATGCAGATCAGACCAGTAAACAGTTTTCGCGATGCATCCGGATTCGCGTTACGACGAGCGAGAGAAAGAAAAATCCAGGCAAACATCGGTGTAACCACCATAAAAATGATGGTGCTGATCGATAGAATCCAGGTGACCGGGACCGTCCCACCGAAAAGGGTCCGACTCACGTAGTCACGTGTGTACACGCTGAGTAAGCCACCCTTCTGGAAAAAAGCTGCGGCGTAGATCGTCGTGCAGATCGACTGCACGAAAAGAACGGTTAGGCGATCTCGATCTTCCTTGCCGAGGCGAGCACTGCCGACGGCGTGAGATTCGACGGATTTTAAGTCTGGAACGATGCCGAGGTTTCCGAGCCATGGCTTCCTTTTCGCGAGCAGAGCGACGATCGCTATGGATATCCCGAGGGCTGCCGCGCCAAACCCGTAGGCCCAGCCGAGTTTTTCCCCGAGCCCACCAGCGACGATATTCGCGAGGATCGCACCGCCATAAACGGCCGTGAATAGCATCGCGAGGCCGGCGTCACGTCGCGCATCAGCTTCCGGATAGAACTTCGTGATTAACGACGCGACTGTGCTCTTGAAAAAACCAGTGGCGAACAGCAAGCAAGTCAGTCCGAGATAAAACACGCTGCTGCGCAGCACGTAAACCCAATACAAGAGTGCGCCTCGGGCCTCATCGCCCGCCACCTCCGTAAGATCGGCTCGAATCGCGGGAAGATTCCACAACTGTCCTTGCGGGAGTCGAGCCGCCTCTAGAAGCGGGGTGACGTCGAATCCGACGAAGATCTCTGCGACGGCTGGGATGACATTCGGGCTCGCCAACAGCACGTGGCCCAAGAAAAACAGCCAAAGCCCGATCATGATGCATCGCTGCTCACCTAAATGGTTATTGGCGAGCCAAGCTCCGAGCACCGGGAGAGCGTAAGCCGACCCGGCATAAAATCCGTAAAACAAAATGGCTTCGTGAGGTTGCCAACCCCATCCGCCAGAGCTGACGTCAGCCGAGAGAAATAGTGTGAGTAACGCCAGAATGGCGTAGAAGCTGAAGCGCTCCCAAAGTTCCGAAAATGCGAGAAGCGCGACCCCTTTGGGCACGCCAAGAAGCGACTTTGGCGGCGCTGAGCCCCTAGACAGATTCAGATCATTGACTGTTCCCACGATGAACTGCGCCGACCTTCCTCGAGAATTCCCATTGATCTGGCAAAAACACGCCGAAAAATGTTCCGTTCGGGGCGGTGCTCAACATAGATCACCAAACCCGCGTTAACTATCAACTAAATTGATAATTGTGGCAAGGACCCACGGCTGCCGATTTAGGGAAAGCATGGCGCCCCCTACCGGCACGTAAGGTTACGCCCCGATGCCGCCGACGCAGACGTACTTGAGTTCGGTGTAATCGTCGATCCCGTGGCGTGATCCTTCACGCCCCAGCCCCGATTCTTTCACGCCACCAAACGGTGCTACTTCCGTTGATATCAGGCCCGTATTGACGCCGACGAGGCCATACTCGAGCGCCTCCTGTAGCCGCCAGCTTCGAGAAAGGTCGCGGGTGAAGAAGTACGCCGCGAGTCCGAACTCGGTGTCGTTTGCCATTCGGATGACTTCTTCTTCGCTATCGAAACGAAAGAGCGGAGCAACGGGCCCGAACGTCTCTTCGCGAGCGACGCGCATTGACGTCGTGACATCGAGAAGCACCGTCGGCTCAAAAAAGTTGCCCCCTAGAGCGTGAGGTTTTCCACCACAGGCCACCCGAGCACCTCTTTCGATGGCATCGTTGATATGCGCAGCGACCTTCGTAACGGCGCGAGCATCGATAAGAGGGCCCTGATCCGTCGCCCCAGCGAGTCCGTCCCCGACCCGTAAGCTCGCCACCTCCTTCACGAGTCGACGAGCAAACTCCTCGTATACACCTGACTGCACATATAAACGATTGGCGCAGATACAGGTTTGACCCGTATTGCGGTATTTGCTCGCCATAGCACCTTGCACCGCAGCATCTAGATCAGCATCGTCGAACACGATGAATGGCGCATTGCCACCCAGTTCCATAGACACTTTTTTTACCGTATTCGCGCACTGCGCGATCAGTCTTTTGCCGACTGCAGTTGAGCCGGTAAAGCTCAGTTTTCGGACGATGGGATTTTCGGTGAGTTCGCCACCGATCGCCTCGGCATCGCCCGTGATGACGTTGAAAACACCCGCAGGCACTCCCGCACGACTCGATAGTTCAGCGAGTGCGAGCGCAGAGAAGGGCGTCTGCGGTGCAGGTTTACAGACGAAGACAGACCCGGAGGCGAGCGCTGGGCCAAGCTTGCGAGTGATCATTGCCGCCGGAAAATTCCAAGGTGTGATAGCGGCTGCAACGCCGATCGGTTGCCGTAAAACGAGTAGTCGCGAGTCGGCGCGGAACGTGGGGATAATTTCACCGTAAACCCGCTTTCCTTCCTCAGCGAACCACTCAATGAACGAGGCGGCGTAAGCAATTTCACCTTTCGACTCGGAAAGTGGCTTTCCTTGCTCAGCCGTCATGATGACGGCGAGATCGTCGACGTTGGCCAGCATGAGTTCAGCGAGCCGACGCATGACGACCGCTCGTTCCTTGGCTGTCTTGCGCGCCCAAGCCGGCTGCGCCTTGGCCGCCGCCTCGATTGCTCGTCGAGTTTCATCTCGACGCATGATGGGTACTTCGCCGATCAGCGAGCCGTCTGCCGGATTGTGAATACCAATTTTGCTTCCGTCATCTGCGCCACACCACGAGCCATTGATATACGCCGACTGACGTAACAAGGACGTATCGCCAAGATTTAACTTCCGCATGATTTAGGTCTCTGGGTTTGCGCGATGATCGTGATTTCACAATCTTATAGTGTCAGAGCGCTACTAAACCACTGCATTACACCTCTCGTGTCGGGCTATTAACGGGGGGGGGGAGTAATCAATTATCGTGCTCATTGATACTCGTTCGATGGGCAAGGTGCTCACCGGGGAGGGCGCGATGCCGCTAGGTCGTGAAAATCAACTGCTGGCTGCGCTTCCGGCCACTGTTTATAAAAACTGGAAAGGAGAGCTCGTCTTGCGCGAGCTCAAGCAGGGACAGTCCCTCAACCTCAACAGAAAGCAGGGAGAGGTGTATTTCCCGATCTCGTGCGCCATCGCTATCTATGCGACCCATGGAATGGCGAGGAGGTCATTCATGCGTTTCGTCGGGTCTAGCTTTGCTGCGGGACCCGTCAACATGATGAGTACGGATGAAATTACTTTTGACGGCGTTGTTTGTGGCTCTGGATACGCTTTGACAATTCCGTCGAAGGTCATTTCAAGGAGTATCGATACGCCGTCATTAACAAGTGAAGCGCCGGCGATCGCGATGGCGCGAACAGCAAAGGGCGGTCTCGTCATCGCGCAGTGCGTGGGCACTCATACCAATAAGCAACGTTTAGCGAGGTTGTTGTTACAGGCAAAAGACTGTTTTGGTGAAAATCGTCCCATCACGCTGACTCAAAAATTGTGGGGAGAATTGCTGATGGCAAGGCGAGAGACCGCCGCGGAAATCTTGGCGGAATGGAGTCATGACGGAACTATCGAGTCTCGTCGAGGGGCGATCTATGTGCGCAACATCGACAATTTGAAGAAAGCGAGCTGTGAGTGCTACGCTTGGATCCAGCAGTCGTACTTAGACGAGTTCAAACTTTGGAAGAGCATTCTTTGGCATAGTGCTTAGATTTCATATAGCGCACCGCATCAACGCACACGGGCGGTCGACCGATCGCCTAGCAGCGCCAGTTGATCTTGGGTCAATTTAACCTGCCCGGCATCCGAAGCTTTAGCGAGCGCCTGAATGGCGAGTAGGCAATCATGATCGCAGTCCTCATGCCTTCCCTCGAGCTTGGCGAGAGCTGCCTGCGCAAGGAGTCTGCGAGATTTTTCTACGACGCCTCCCTGACTCGCTTCAAGATATCGGCGAGCGTTGTCGGTTTCTCCGCTCAGCCACGCACAAATCGCGAGCTCAATATAAATCGATTGTTTAAAACCGGACGGGTATTCATCGACGCTATCTTCCAGCAACTTCCGGTATCGCCCGACATCAGCGCTATTTTGAGAATCCATCGCTCGATAGAGTAAGTAGAGCGCGCTGCCGGTCGATCGGAGTGGCTCTTCAGAATCCATTTTCGATAGACGGTCGACCACCGAAGAATCCCAATCGCGGGGGCGAATGCCGTTCAGACTTTGCGCGAATACTTGCATCAGTGCATCACGTTCGGCGACGGCACTTCCACCGCGTAATACATCGATGATCTGCATGCCATCGCTCATAAATCCGCCCGAGCGAACGGGGATGAGCGTCACCAGAAAAATTCCGAACGACGTCGCGGCGATAAATATGCAATACGCTGCAAAGCGCGGATCTGACACCGTCGCCAAGGCCACGGCAAAAATCGTGAGCAAAACACTCGCAATCGGGCCTCCCGCGACCAACACCAGTAACTGCCGACGGCGTAGCGCACCCGCTTTGGTCGGAATCGTGGCGGCGATGCCACCCATGAGCGCGAGGTTCGTGTTCCACTCGAAGCGCACGCCCGAAACGGACGCGTGCCAGCCGAACGGCCCGACGATCAACAACAGAAATCGCATCCCTTGCGATAGGCCGCCGAGAACATGCCCGATCTCGTGCGCGCCGAGGACGATGAGGATCAAGACGGGGAGTGCCAGGACGTCCCAGAGTGTCAGGATCTCTTCGGCCTTAGCGAGCTGCTGAACCAGATGGTTTTCGGATTGGTTCGAGTCGACGAGGAGGGGGGCTATCCATGTGGCCAAGCCGACGATCAGCGTGCCGATGAGCCCACCGAGGAGGATTCCCTTGAATACGCTGGTATCGGACGAACTCGATGCGCGTTGTTTCTTGTTGTCCACGTAATCGTGCCTCAACAACCCTAAGATATTGTATTAATACTATATAGCATGTATGCTCCAAAATCATGAGCCGACAAAAAGAAGACCCGGTATTCAACCAGGTAGAAGAACTCCGGCTTGAGCGCGGCCTAACTCGGCAGCAACTCGCAGAGAAGGTCGGTGTGCACTACCAAACGATCGGCTATCTCGAGCGCGGGGAGTACAGCCCGAGTTTGATCCTTGCCTTCAAGATTGCCAAAGCACTCGATGCCGAGATTCCGGAAGTGTTTTCCATCAAGCCATTCAAGAAGGGGACATGACGTGTCCGAGAAGCCAAAAAACAAGTTCTACTGGAATGAGGGCGTTACTCGAAAAGAAGTAGAGGATGCACTATCCGCAAACAAATACCCTGCTCTTTACCTGCGCTCGACGAGAAGGGTGCTTGTTGCTGTCTGTATCGCTCTGACTAGCCTGCTCCTCTTCTCTTCATCGATCCCAAGCGAAAAACTCGCCAGCTATCTTTATACGATCTCGGGCGCGCTGCTCATAGCGATCTATTTTGTGTTGCGCTTTTCGGTACGCCTGATTGCCGATGCACCGACCGAATTGCTCGATGAGCGTCTCATCTCCATTCGTGATCGTACTTACCTGACTGCCTACCGATGGTTATCTCTCGGAATCGGAATCATCTTCGGATTAGCCATCGGCGGCGACTTTTCATTCGGTGTCGATCGTTGGGGGCCGGTTCTCTTTGCACTCGCGATTCTCATTGCAGCTCTCCCGAGTATGGTTCTCGCCTGGAAGTTGCCTTCAGAGGCGCGAGTCGCAAAAGAATAGGTTGGGAGCTCGGCATATGAAGAACGTTACAAGGGTAGGAGCGATCGGCGTCGCAGCGCTGAGTGTGGTTTCGTTGCTGTATCCGGCGAGCGCGTTAGCTTCCGAAGGCGCGACTCTCGCAAAACCATTTACTCAGTGCCGGCTCACTGACCCCATGCAGTTGCGCTCGATCGAAGCGGAGTGCGCCGAAGTGAGCGTTTTTGAGACCGATGCTGAGAGCGGTCGTCGTATTACGTTGTCGGTTGCGCGAATCCCGGCGATCAACAGGCGTAAGCAGATCGATCCAATCGTGATCCTCGCCGGAGGACCCGGCCAGGGAGCGCAACTGTCGTTCACCGCAGCGTCTATGGTTTTTTCGCGCACTGGCCGACAGCGAGACATTCTCTTGCTCGATCAACGAGGTACCGGTCGATCGAACATACTGTCTTGCATGACCGAAAGCCGCTCGGCAAGCGAAGCCTTTGCTGTTGATGCCGCAACGTTCATCAAGCTCAACGAAAACTGCCTCGAGCGACTTCGTTCGACGAGTGAGTTAGGCGCCTACACGACGAGCCGTGCCGTACGAGATCTCGATGCGGTCCGAGCGCTGTTCGGATACGAAACACTAAACCTCTATGCCGCCTCGTATGGAACTCGAGTCGCCCAGCATTACGCTCGTCGATATCCGAGCCGTGTTCGTAGCATGGTGCTCGACGGTGTAGTCGCACCACAGACGGTGCTCGGTCCGGGCATCTCGTTGGATGCCCAAGCGGCGCTCGACGGTATTTGGATGCGTTGCAACGCAGATAAACAGTGCCGGGACAATTTCGGCGACATGCAAACGAAAACAAAAGCGTTGCAAACCCAACTGAAGAGGAGTCCGCCTCGTATAGAGATTCAAAATCCGAGAACGGGAATCATAGAATCCTTCGACTTCGGAGCAGAGCAGCTTGCCGTCGTGCTTCGATTCGGTAGCTACGATCAAAATTTCTCTGCCATGTTGCCGCTTGTGGTGACGGAGGCGGTTCGAGGGAATTTTCGACCGATCGGAACACTATTTCTAATGACTGCGGGCAGCGTACAAGAGGTGATCGCGCTTGGTATGCACAACTCGGTGGTCTGCAGTGAGGACGTGCCGCGTTTCAGCGCAGTGTCTGTAGATCGTGCGGCGGTTGCGGCAACCTACCTCGGGACGGGGTTTCTCGACGCCTTACCGCAGGTTTGTCGAAATTGGCCGCGAGGTCTCGTCGATAAAGACTTTTTCGAGCCGCTCGTCAGCGATATCCCGACCCTATTGTTGTCTGGGTCGCTCGATCCCGTGACGCCCCCCGGTGACGCTGAGAGGGTGACGCGCTCCCTCAAAAATTCAAGACACCTTGTATTCGAAGGGTCGGGTCACGGCCAACTTGGTATTCCCTGCATGGACCGTGTTCTCGCCAATTTCTACGGTAATGCAGATCCGAAAGCGCTGGATGTCCGATGTCTCGATCAGCGCATGCCACCACCCTTCTGGATCTCGCTTGCGGGGCCAGCGCCATGATCACGGTAAATGATCTCACCAAGAAGTTTGGAAAAGTACAGGCTGTCCGAAGCGTGAGTTTTAAAGCGCCCGACGGACAGATCACGGGGCTCCTTGGGCCGAATGGTGCCGGTAAGTCGACCACGCTGCGAATGCTAGCGACCCTCTTGCGGCCCGATTCCGGCGATGCGCTTATAGACGGAGAGTCCGTCACAACGCATCCCATCGAGGTTCGGCGACGAATGGGAGTGCTGTCGCACGCCAGTGGTCTCTATCCCCAACTCACCGCTCGAGAAAATATCATTTACTTTGCTGAGCTTCATGGCATCGATCGACGGGCAGCCAACGAAAGGGTTGTGGAGCTCGCCAACCTATTGGAACTGACGGAGTTTCTCGACCGAAAGACCAAGGGTTTCTCACAGGGGCAGCGGCTGAAAACCGCTCTTGCACGCGCTCTCGTGCATCGGCCGAAAAATTTGATCCTCGACGAGCCGACAAATGGACTCGATGTCATGGCGGTGCGAAATCTTCGAGCTCTACTCAATCAATTACGCGAGCAGGGGCATTGCATTCTTTTCTCCAGCCATGTGATGCAGGAAGTCGCTCTGCTATGCGATGAAGTGGTCGTTATCGCGCAGGGCCGAGTGGCTGCTTCGGGCACCGTCGAGTCGCTGCGTGCCGAGGCTGGTGAGACGACACTCGAAGATGCGTTCGTCAAGTTGATCGGAACGGCAGAGGGGTTGAACTGATGCGCGCAATATTTACCGTCTTCCGAAAGGAGTTTTTTGAAAACTTACGCGATCGGCGCATCCTTCTCTCGGCTTTGGTGTTTGGTCCGGTAATGGGGCCAGTCGTGCTCGCAGCGCTTTTGCAGCTCTCTGTTTCGAAAAGCGAAGCGACATTCGAAAAACCCATGACACTTCAGGTGATCGGCGCCGAGAACGCGCCAAACCTGATAGCGATGCTCGAGTCGCGAGACATCAAGATTGAACGACGGGAAATGACTGAGCAGCAGATTCGCGACGCGATTGCACAGCGAGAGATAAAGGTTGCTTTGCAGATCCCTAAAACCTTTGCCGAACGCTGGTCGAGGTCTGAGCCCGCTGCTGTGCAGATATTCGTCGATAGTTCCGATCAATTCGGCGGCGATGCCAGTGCGACACGCGTTTCACGTGCCATCAACGCTTACAGCCAACAAATCTCACAAACAAGACTCGTGCTGCGAGGGGTCGATCCGGTCAGTATGGCCGCTGTCGTTATCCATGAGGTCGACGTCTCAACCCCCTCAAGCCGAGCAATTTTCGCTCTCGGAATACTGAGTTATTTGACGATCTTCGCGATGTTGTTCGGCGGAATGTATCTCGCGATCGACGCGACGGCTGGAGAGCGTGAGCGGGGTTCGCTCGAGTCGCTACTCACGGCACCGATGCCGCGAGCGCATATTATTTACGGCAAGATCGCCGCTACTGCTTCATACATGCTGATCTCGATGGCGCTCACGCTAACCGCCTGTGCCCTGGCGTTGCAATACGTGCGTCTCGAAGAGATGGGAATGACTTTGTCTATGGACGCTTTGACGACGATTAAACTCTTTGCGGTATCGGCACCACTTGCGATTTTCGGAGCGGGGCTTCTGACGGTCGTTGCCTCGTTCACCCGAAGTTTCCGCGAGGCGCAGAGTTACCTCACGTTTGCAATCAGTATTCCGACATTCCCTCTGATTTTCGTTGGATTGCTGCAGGTCGACCCGACTCCGCTTGCCATGGCAACGCCTTCGTTGAGCCAGCATTTTTTGATGATGGAAATCTTGCGGGGAGAGACGCCGCTAGTCACCGATCTATTGCTGTCAGCGTCGGTCACCGTGCTGATCGGTTCGAGCCTGTGCTGGATCGCAGGGCGCTTATATGAGCGCGAGGCGATTCTGGGGTGAGCGTCGGCGGCTCAGCAAACTGCGGGTCCCTGGCCTAGTGGACAGCGCCCAATAGCGCTAGGCCGCGGAGTCCAACAACGACGATGCGGGTCGAGGATATTATTGTCCCAGTATAAACTTTGGCCATGACTTCCTTGGGAGATTGCACTAACTGCGGCTCGCCGCTTCAGGGGCGGTACTGCTCGCAATGCGGACAAAAAACCGAGTTGGGGCGACCCACCTTTGGGCATTTCTTCGGTGAAACCATCGAGAGCTTGACCCATGCCGACTCGAGACTCTGGAAAACTCTCTGGTTGTTGCTCTCCAAGCCTGGACTTTTGACCAAAGAGTTTTTCGAGGGGAAGCGATCTCGATACTTGCCGCCGATACGGCTGTATATTGTTCTCAGTGTCGCGTTTTTTCTGCTCCTTGCGCTCTGGCCTGACAGGGCGGTTGAGGTAGACCGAGGCGACATCGTCAATGTCGATATGGATTGTAAGAGCATCCACTACGATGGCCCGTTTTCTTATCTCATTCGAGATCAACTTCAACATACCTGTGAGCGCCTGAAAGAGGCAGGTGGTAGCGAAGCATTAGGGAAAGCTTTCTTAGCAAATATCCCGAAGGCCATGTGGGTTCTCTTGCCCCTATTTGCCGTGTTCATGCTGTTGTTCTGGTGGAAGCCTAGGCGACTATACGCCGAACACGTGCTATTTCTGATTCACAATCACAGCGCCGTGTTTGCTATGTTGGCTATCAATATGATCTTTGATGGCATTGCTCCCGAGTTTCTGAGAGGTCTATTGGGGATACTCATCCCGGTTTATCTGCTCTGGTACACATGGCGCGGCATACGCGTTTTTTATGGTGATTCTCGAGGGCTTACGGTCCTCAAACTTTCGTCTCTGACTATTCTCTATTTGTTTTGCGCGGCGCTGGTGTTGACGTTGACTGGGCTTGCCTCGGCACTGACGTTCTGAAGTCAGAAAGAAATAGATCAATACGGAGACGCTCATGATTACAGGGCTTTATGCGGGTTTGTGCGGGTTACTGCTCGTAATGTTGTATGTGCGCGTTAGTCAGAGACGGCTAGCTACAAAGATCGGAATGGGCACAGGGGGTGATGCGGCACTAGAGCAGAGAATTCGCGCGCACGGAAACTTCATCGAATCGGTTCCGATCGCTTTGGTTCTTCTTTATTTTCTCGAGCAGACGGGCACCGATCCAATTTATATCCACGCTTTCGGAGCCATACTTGTCCTCGCGCGTATTGGGCACGCCCAGGGCATATCGACCACAGCGGGGCGTTCGGCGGGTCGACTTTACGGGTCGATCGGCACGCTCCTCATTATTGGAGCGTTGTCGATCTGGCTCGTCGTCGATTGGCTCGCGCGCGCCTGAGTGAGGCAAAGACAAACATTTCTTTGCCATTCTTGACGCGCAGACGCTGGAATCAATCGTTGAGACGTCATTCAATGCGGAGGGAGGAAGTTGTAGTTCTGCTCTCTTAGTCTGGAGGCGTTTACGATGCGATGGCGATCCGCAGGCTTGATCTCACCGTTACTGTTGATGATCGCAGCGTGCGGGGGTGGCGGAGGAGGCAATCCGAGCGGCGCTGCACCTCCAGCGGCATCGCCACCGATTATTTCGAGTTTCTCTGCTACGCCG
>JACCDG011876401.1_pt1 | contig 11698 bp, 12 predicted proteins | sample 7442471 | NCBI WGS metagenome assembly JACCDG01 (sample SAMN15323444, study PRJNA562643) | freshwater metagenome | isolation source: river surface water | place: USA:Blue River Watershed | collected 2017-08-17
CCAAACATCCGGATATTTTTCTTTTCACACCTAGGTCGGGGCGCCGAGAATCGAACTCGGCCCTCATGTTCCCAAAACATGCATACTACCGATATACTACGCCCCGACCTAGATGTTAAATTAACAATGAAAAATATCCCCAAAACATGCATACTACCGAGATATTCCCGATTTCTTAGTTTCAAAAGAAACTGTAGAAATCGCAATCCTTTAGGGCTACCGATTTTTTAATCCGTACTTGGATTGTTAAAATCGCAATCCTTTAGGGCTACCGAAATTAACCCGTTGCGCCTTAAAAACCCTTCTATACTAACATACTTCGTATATAAAACAATCTCCGTAGTTTATAAAACTACGGAGATACGAGATTACGCTTGGGTCAGGATTCTCTCGAGACGAGAGAATTACGGATAATCCATACCTCTTCCCCAATCTTGAATCGCACTCTATGTTTTCTAAGGAGTAAGATAAGGTACGACGTGTTAATTTCTATGAGAATTTTGTAGTTAGAGCTTATTCCTTTAAGGATATGTGCATTGTTGAGGAGAACGACCATTCCTTCTTCGTTTGGATTTTTTGGCTCTACAACCAGGAAAAAATATTTTCCAGTTGTGGGATTATCCCTTCGAACAAATTGAATGCTTGTGATTATTTTAAGATCATCTCGTAATTCAATTTCAGGAGGGCACATCTTATTAAAATTCACCTGTTCATATGTTTTCTCATCCCCAACTCGGAAACAATATGTATCAAACTCATTTTTAACGATCACAATACCTTCAGTCGAAGAAGGTCCGTGATCAGTGCCTGTAATTGTTATTGCTTTCATAAAAGAAGTGTTTTCTCTATGATCGCAAGCCAGTATAAAAAAGCAAGGCGGGAAATATTTCTATTTCCCGCCTTTAATATTCAGTGCGTCAAAGCATCAATGAGTTCGTTACTGGTGAGACGAAGTACTACCTCACTATCAGTGGCATACATTTCAAAAGTATCCCTACCCAGATCCTGCAACTTCTGCCTTTTCCCGTTCATTACGCTGGGCCGGCCATACGTCAATGTAATTTTTTTCTCTGTATATCTGTTCCGAAGATACTCTTCGAGAATATCAACCGGAATCTCAGGGTCAAAAATCACCCCAACAGCAGGATTTCGATCAATCATCGAAACTAAATATCCTATCGTTGGATCAAAAATTACTGCCTCAATTTTTACCAAGGAAGTTTTCCGAAGTAGGGCTTGGGCAAATACTCCCCAATTTGGCTCGTAGCCTTTGTAGCCTACGAAAAGTACTGTTACATTTTTCTGCATAGTTCGGTAGATTTGAGTTCGCCCGCATTCTATAGGCTTTCCCAATCTTTAGCAATAACCACTAGCCCGAACGCAAAGACTTTCATGTGGTACTTCCTGTCCCCTTTTGTCACACAAAATATGAAAACCTATGGGCATTTGAGGAGTGGGGGTGTACAATCGAGGTATGAAATTTGCAGATCAGCCATCTCCTGTCGGTGAACCTAGTATTTCAAAACCATCTGAAAATCTAGAAATGACACCTCAAGAAAAGAAGAAATTTTTTAGTGCGTGGGTTAAAACGCACATACAGGAACTATGGAGTAATAATTCCGATACATCCAGAGGCTTTTTCAATGACCCGATGCATGAAATGGTTGAAAAATTATTCCCGAACGAAACCCAATATATATCTAAGGAACAAACAGGATTGGTAAAAATCTTCGCTGACGAACTCATTGAGTTTTGCAATAAGCTCATTTTCAAAAAGGATTACGAAAAAAACAAGGCGCAAAGTTTTTACGAAAACCTTAATAATTTGTATTTCGGTCGTTCGCCCGACGCGCTAGAATATTTAAAAACTGACCGTATCTACCAACTCATTGCATTTTCAAAAATAAATGAAACGTACGGTCTAAGAAATATTGTCAGTACTCAAGGAGAACTCACCCTTGATCTTTCGTGGGCAAATGGGGAGCGTATAGAAAAATTTAAGGAAAATGTAAAAAATCTGAGTAGTTCGAGCAAAATTAGCGCAATTAAGCAGCTTTCCACTACTGCATTGTGGGCACATGGGAATGGAGAGTGGGCAGAACCAGCATATAAAGCAGTTGTTAAACTTCTACTAGAACTTCGTAAAAATGAAAAGAGTCCACTCGTCAAGTTTATTTCAGATTTCGAATTGAAAAAAATAGAGAATAATACTGGAATTGTGAGCGAGTTTGATGGAGGTGTCTATTCTACCCCAGATTCCGAGGATGATGACAAACCATACCCCGTTAATAATGAAATCAGTATGATTAGAGAAAAGGTAACAAAAGAGAGCACGGAATTTTTTAATTCAAATTCAATCGTTCCTGATTTGGAAAACATCTTATATTCCAAAGTTTCAAAAGAATATGGAAGTATCATTTCGAGAGCAACCTACACTCCATATGCACTGGTGGAGACTACAGAAATAAAAAATACATCAAAAAGAAGCATCGAGTTGCAAAGCTACGAGGGTCTCACTGAAAACAAAATCTTCAATCCATTAGGAAAAGAAGATTTTTCGCATTTAATAAAAGTCCTTCATAGTCCAGAAATCAGAGACTACGTCAACAAAAGACTAGGTATACATCTTGAGGACTTGTACCTACGTGAGCAGATACAATTTTTACGATTTTTGTCAGAATCAGATGAAGCGACATTCACAAAATTAGAAGGTCAGCTTAAGGGTAACAAACAGGAGATTAACCAAAATTACCTCAAATCATTCCTCTCAATGTCCGGTGATGAATCAATGGGCGACAAGATCCTCACCCTTGGAGAAAAGCTTCCGACAGAATCCGCGGAAATACTTTTTAAAAAGTATGGGGAAATTATTGACGAAGTGAGCTCAGTCGAAACATACATGCAAGAAAATCTGTCTGCGAAAATGACGCCGGAACTCATTGATAAAACAAAAGAGCATCTGCTACTACGCGGAAAAAAATTACTTGAAATATATGCTGCACCGGCACAAAAATGCACCGGAGAAGATTGTATCGCGCTTGGAAAGGAATTGGAGCAAAAAATGGCTGACATCAAAACTTCCACTATTGTCTTCGCGGCTGCTTGTAAATCACTTGTAGAACAAAAGACATTCTCGTTCGAAGATTTTAAGGATATCGAGCTTTCTCACGAAAATGCTTCCCTGATGTCAGAGCAGAATAAAAATGAGATCATTGCTATGGCGATAGAAAATACAAAACAATACCCCGAAGCTCTCCGAGAAAAGTGGCTTGGTACTCAAAAAGACGCGCTCGAAAATCCAAAGGAAAATGAAGTCATCGATACCGTCAAGCTCAAAGGCGAAGTTATTGCATCTATGCGCGTTCTGCGCCGCGCGGACGGATCCTTTTACGGAGCATCGTTCAACGTAAATCCACTCATCAAAGGTTCGCGTGTCGGCACCGAACTTTTACGCAAAGTAATCGAAGAATATACAAGCGAAGGTGACTTCGAAGCCGACGTATACGCCCAAAACCCGATGCGCGACACATACAGAGAATCATTCGGGTTTGAGGAGATTGGAACAAATTCTGACTATACTCCACTTGGTGTAGAAGTTATTAAAATCACTAAATGGCAAAAAGATCGACTGCAACAAGCAGCCTAATTTTACAGCGGTTTTGCTACACGCTCCCAATACTCGTCGAAGAGCATTTTAAACGTTTCTGAAATAGCACTGTCCTCGATCACCAGCCCGACTACTTTTTCAGGAGTAAGGGTCAGCATACTCACTTTATCATCATATATTTGGACAGCGGTCGGAAGCACATTTTTAATAAATCTAAATTCAGTGAGCTCACTTCCCTTTTTCACATATGCACGATTAGGCTCAGTATCCGGCACGATCATTCTTTTAGAGATACCGGCCTTTATACGCTGATGGAGATGGCCAACAGTTTCATCTGGAAATTGTTCCATAGCTCGTCCGATATTTATAAACTGGCGAATTTCTTTTTCATTTTTTGGAAATTCATTGGTCACTTGTGCGATCGCTTCCTTCCCCTCATAAAACTGCACATTGGGTTTTCCGGCAATCAGATTGTATTTCGATGAAAGCGTGCCCAAGGAGTGCGTGAGCATATCTTTTGCGAGCGCCAGCTCCTTTTCTTTGCGCTCCAGGTCGTGCATGAGAAGTGAAGGATGAAGTGGCGAAAATACTGCCACTGTCCCCGGTCCCCCTTTTTTCTCCACCAGCCCCATAGTTTCCAGCTGTTCCAAAATCTTATAGATCAAAGAGCGCTTTATCCCCGTCCAGCTCGATAGCGGCGAGGCTTTTTGCGGACCCTTTTCAAGCAAAGCCTCGTAAACGAGGGCTTGTTCTTCTGAGAGTCCGGCTTGGATTAGGATGTTTTCACTTTGCATAGATTCTATCTGCCTGCGCAGGCAGGGATTTTAGATTTTTAATACAGCAACTGATTCACCCTAGAATTCTACATTATTGTGTTTTGTCACGCAAATATGACAATGTGCATAACTATTCTAGCCTTATTTTATTGAGAAAAATAACAATTTTAAATATAATTGATCTGTATTGTTGACAAAACAGTTTAAAGATGCTATACTATTAGCAAGAAAGTCAAAGAGGTCGCAAGGCCAAAGACGGAGAGAGTTCTTTGAGGGGATAGTAGGAAGATTGCGATATACGTGAATGGTCAGGGGAGCCAAAAATCGCCGTTTGCAAAGAGCGTATATCCACAAAAACAGTCTTCCCTGCTTCCGTTTGCACCGCACGTTGTAGTAAGGCATAGGCCGCAAACCCGAGTCTCACTACAGATCACGTGCACACCGTTCTCGCCCCTCACTAAATTTTAAAATTTAGTGAGGGGCTCGCAAAGAGATCGACTGGATGCGAAAGATTAACCCACTTTCGTTTCCAGAAATGTCTTTGTGAAATTCTCTGAGGGGAGAGTTGAAAAAGACTACGCTACCGTATTTCGTTATAAGGAGCGTGACCCGCCTTCGCTAAAGCTATGGCGAGGCGAGCCCACAAATATCTAAACAAGCTACGGCGAGGCAAGGGAGAGATTCGTAACAAGAAGTATGGAGGAGAGAGTTAGGCATTACTTTACCTCCGTACTCCTTCTTGCGAAGGAATTCAGTAGAGATATCTATAAATGAAAATTTGCGGATATAAATACTGAGAGCTGATCTAGATCGGGAGATCGGGATCGGGCAAGATGGTGATCGTTGAAAATAAAATATTGTGCGGGGCATCTCGAGGCAATTCCTCGGGTACTCTCGAGGTTTTGCCTCGGGCCAGTTGTATGCTCCCCACATAAGCCCCATCAGGCAATTGGTGAGGTGAATAGAGTGGTTTTTTATCCTGAATATTATTGAAGGATTTCATTTTCCACTCGGTTAAGAAATACTCGGCGACTGAAGTGATTCGGTATTCGGTATTCGAGTATTTCTTAACCTAAAATCAAAAAAAATGAGAACAGCGAAATTTATTTTCCTTCAATTTCAAAATGAAATTGAACGGATCAAGCAAGAGTGCGAGGACATTGTCCCCGCACTCTCAGCAGAGGAGGAGATCCTCCTTCTGCAGGAAAAACAAAAAATCCACAACGGGATTACCGTTGTGGGAAGTAAAATCTCACAAGTTACCCTTACCCTCCACTTTAATACGGGAGGGGGGATATTTTTTCAAATATACCTCGGGCGCTCTATGAAATCGGGATACTTATTATCCCGATATCCGGGGGCAAAGTGGGAAACCCTTGTCAGGCCATATGGGGAAAATAGCCCCCATGTGGAAGATTTACTTTGGCAGATCCCGTTGAGGGATCTTAAAAAAATTCATCCCAAAACATTCGCAGAATATCTGCGGTTTGCTGGGAAAAAATTTCTTATGTGAAATTCCCCTGTCCCCAATGACACAAACTTGGCGTGATATCCACCGTGCGAGAAGCGGGGAATAGTTTTGACTTTAAATTTCCAAAAAATATGGAAATGATGAGTCACAGGACTGCCACGCTTCCGGGCGTGACAGTCCTTGGAAAGATCGATCTTTCCCAATTTTCGAAGCCACGTCAGGTGGTGGAGAAAATTGCTCCTGTAAAAAAGGAGCAGGGAAAGAAGAGATCTGGTCATACAAAAGCGCTGAAAAGCGGTTTTGTCTTGATCAGAACTCGCTTCTGATCTTTCGCAAAAAGCTCACGACGTTGCGTGAGGATAAAAGGTGAAGTTTGTGTACGGATACACAATAGCCACCACAACGACAGAGGACAGCAACCTCGTCTGAAATACGGCAGAACAGCTACAAAGGGGTCAATGGTTAATCGGGTTAATCATGTGACAACGAAATGTTGTCACCCTTCTTCGGTTCACGAAATAGTTTCATGGATCGATTGGGGTAAAAAATTAAATAGCTTAACACAAATATTGTTGCACAAAATGTGCGAAACAGATATTGGGTGGCTTGAGCACGTGGCTAGTCTCTTTTGGTGAAACTGGATGCTGAATGATCGGCATTCGCTTTCACCAAAAAAGAGGACACCATGAAAAACAAATCAGGCTTAGGTGGTATTCCACCAGGCACGTAACGTCGTCTGTCGGCCGACGTTAAAAGAGAAGTCGACAAGTAATCTCTACGCGTACCAGACAGTGCATAGAGAGACTTACAAACTGTTGTATGGAAGGGAGTAACCTGGTCCGACTGGGGCGATTGATCTTCAGAGCGGGGAGCCGGGTTACAAACTTAGACATGTTGTACCGTGTGCTAACGGTGCAAGATTGACATCCGACATGTGCGGACCGACGAAGCTCAGATTGATCTGTGGCCCGTCGGTCACAGAAAATGTCTACGTCAATCAGACGCTGAGCAAAAACAAATTTTTTCACCGCCCCAAGGCCGATTGATGCTGCAGGGGTATAAAACTTTTGTAAAATGAGCAACGCAAACATTGGAGAGGTGAAATTCCTTTCATGGCAAGACGCTGGACTTCTCCTTGCCCAAAAAGCAGTAGAGGAGATTCTCCTCCCCACTCTAACTCTAAATGGAAAAGGGTTAGAAGTTTCCATGCCACATGGTAGTGCGGCATCAAAAAAAGAAACAATGAATTTCCAGATTTTTATCTGGAGTTCGCCACGGGGGGGGAAAAACATCAATCCCCCTCAAAAAATTTGGGGGTACGATGTCAATTGCCGTGACGAAGCTTTTTCTCCCTCCGGGGAAGGAAAAAGCTTTTACGACGGAGAATATTCAGTTGCCGAGCTTATCGGCGAGAGTGTCTTATATATTCACCATGATGTATACCACCATGGAAAGGATACAGACGACAAAATTTTTCGCCATCTATTGCAGGAGGTGGTAAAAGAAATAGAAATAAAAGACCCTGCAGAAAAATTAGCGCGTGAACAAAAGCGCGCTGAAGAAGTGAGGAACCGAAGCCGCGAGGCATTCGTCAAAGCCTGTTCACAGCGCTTTGACAAGATGCTGGCAGGTACAAAAAAAGCAATTGATGAGGGTTTTACAGCCATAAAAAAATTGCAGGACGAGTTGGTGACCAAGGTACGCGAGACTAAAGGTGCTGAGCAAAAGCTCGTGCAGCTTGAAAAAGCGCGGCCCGATGCGGAAGAAGGCTACAGAAAGGAATTTGAAAAATTCCTGACGATACAGGATGTGAAAAAAATCGAGGCTGGGGATGGAGTGATTAAAGTTTTCACCGATATGATATATATCACTCATGACAAGGTGAAATATATGATTGGTGAATTTCGGATCGAGATTTTTATCAACGGTGGTATCAAGTTTTTTAACTTGACCAACCAAGGTAAAGGTCCTGGCCACACCCGACCAAGTGGTTTCGAGGGTAACACCTCCTACAACCATCATCACCCACACGTACAGGCAAGTGGCGACGCTTGTCTCGGCAACATCTCGACGGCTCTACCACAGCTGATCGCAGAGTACCAATACTCGGTAGTAGCCATTTTGGCCATTCAGTTCCTAAAAAGCGTGAATGTCGACGACAGTGCTGGTAAGGGAATTTACTGGTGGCCGAAGGCGGATGAGTTACTACAAACTCAAACTACAGAAGGTCCGTCGCAAGACGACTTGAAGTGGTAAAAAATAAATAGTTCAAAAATCAAAAACTGCCTGGGAGGGCGGACACAGTGGAATATCTCAATAATTTCACGAAAGTAAATGCGGCGGACAAGTTCCGACCGCATAACTTTCAAACCCAAACGGTACTGCTCAATTATGCAGTACCCCATATCAAGGTCAGCCTGGCGGCGTACCTGGATATGTACTACATCGCCGCTGCTTCTGGTCGGGAGGAAATCTCCTGGCTGGGAACTGTTTCAAAAATAAGCTCTGTCTACACCATCGAAGAAGTAATGCTCTTCGAGCAGGAAGTGGAAGTGGCCGAAACCGCAATGTCACCTGCGGATATTGCTAAGGTGGCAACCGAGCTCCTGGTGAACGGAGCAATTGAAAAGGTAAACGCGCTGAAGTTTTGGGGCCACGTGCACCCGAGCAACAGCACATCCCCGTCGGGTCAGGACGAAATCCAGATGGACGTATTGTCCAACGGTAACGACTGGTTCATCCGCGGGATTTTCGGCCGCCACGGCAGGGCAGAGTTTACTTTTTATGACTTTGCACGTGGATTACGTTTCAACGACGTCTCGTGGGAAATAATTCTTCCCCATGACGATACTCGGGAAGCGGATATCCGCGACCAAGTCAAGCAGAAAGTCAAAAAAATTGTTCACCAGCCAGTTCAACTTCACGGCTTCGGCCATGAAAAAAACTGGCCCAAAAACCAAAAAACATGGGACCAGCATCTGGATTACTGACGCCGGATTATTGGCGCCAGCTCGACATGTTTGATCCAGCCCAGTTCACCACGCCGGTGCACATCATCGGCGTCGGTGCGACGGGAAGCTGGATCGCCTTCATCTTAGCGAAGATGGGGGTTAGCAACATCACCGCATGGGACTTCGACAGTGTGGAAATTCACAACCTTCCAAACCAGATTTACGGTTTGGAGGAAGTGGGGCTTTCCAAAGTCGAAGCTCTCAAAAAAATCCTTTCTCGTGATTGCGGCGTCGAAGTTGTCGCTCGCAACGAAAAGGTAGACGGATCACAAAAGCTAGAAGGTATCGTGTACATTTGTACTGATACCATGTCATCAAGAAAGAAGATTTGGCTTAACAGCCTTAAATACCAACTTGATGTCAGTCTGGTTGTAGAGACCCGCCTTGGGGCAGAGCTCGGCACGATTTACACAGTGCGGCCGCTCGACCCGACCGATGTCCGTGAATACGAAGGCACGCTCTATGGTGACAGTGAGGCTGAAGAGTCTCCCTGCACCTATCGTGCCATAAGTACGGTAGTGAGCACGATCGCAGGACTTGCCAGTCACAAACTGGTGAAGTTCGCTTCCAATGTTGATTTCAAACCTGTTGTAAAACTACAGGAACGTGATCAGCACGCGAGCAGCGAAATGCTCTGCATCAGACCCATTGTGGCTACGGCTCATGGGTGGAAATAAGCAAAATAATTTTTTCACAATTTTTTTTCACAATCAAAACTGTCAAAAATGAATTTAACTTGTGGTAAGGTGCCTGGCACCGTAAAACAAATTGTTATTAATACACCTGCAACGGTGTTAACAGCGATGCAAACTGCTGCCAGTGTTTGCAATTTCACTTTCTCAAAAGACCCATACGGGTCTAATGGAAAGGAAATGATTGATGTTCCTTTTTTGAACGGCCGCGAACTCGCGGTCCGGGAAGGGGAGAAAATCACATTGGTGCTCTGGGACACACCTGTATCCGACGGCGACATTATTTTGTTGGTACCCAAGATTAAGGGCAACCAATTTTTGGTGACCATCGCCCACGTGCCTGGTGAACGCCACACTGTGGCATTGTTGCATGCTTCTGAACCTGAAGCCCAACCCGGCGACGGAACAGTAGCCAATGCTTTGCAGATCGCTGGCATCCGATTTGATGCCGAAAAGGAAATCATCACTGTAGATGGTAAAGAGGGAAATCTCAACACCGTTCTTGAAAACGGGGATGAAATTCTCATCAACAGGAAACCGGAACCACCGGCACCTGCACCAATACCGGAACCTAAGCCTGGAACTGAAACCGAAGATAACGGGCAGGGCGGGTACCTAAAGGTGCTCGAGAATGATGTAATAAAAATTGGAGTATCGCGTGATAAAAAGCGCTTGCTCTTTATTTTTAAATAAATCGTTTTAGCCGGTTTTAAAAAGACTAGCATATAGTTAGTTTTCAGATGTTTCTTGTTTTTCGTCACTCTGCATCTTCGGATGCATGCTACAAAAAGCAAGCGAGTTGGACACCATACGTCGGTTGAAACGGGGGTTTCAAGTTACTGATAATGGTGCTCGAGTATGCAGGAAGTGTATACCATCTGGACGATGTAAAGGTCACAAGGGGTTGGGTTATACAACGAAATCCTCAATTTATTGAGGATCCTTGTTCAGTTCATCAATGATTGGTGGACTGATAGGGATTATTCCTTTTTATAAAATAAGAGGAGAGGCAGACTTGGTAAGTATCTTACTTGCCAGCTCTGTTGAGTTCATCACATTGTGGCGGATTCAAGAGAGTTCAAATTTGTTCATTTAAAAACGGCCGCGGAGGGCCATATACAGTGGAAAAGCAAATTGTAAAAGTTTTACAACTCGAACATGTGAGACTAAGCATGAAAATTTTTTATGCCTGGCTTAAGCTCGCAAAAAATGAAGCGGAACGACTTAAGGGCAGGATCTCAAATGTTAAAGAGATTCCCGATGAGCAGTTTCGTGTGTTTTCTGATGGTAGTGGACAAATTTTTGTCACACTGCCTAACCAGAGCGAAATAACGCTCGATGTTTCACCAAGCGATTGGCTGGAACTGCCAGAAAATTAAGCGTGCCAAAGTCCCGTAAGACTTTGGCTTCTTATTCAGATCGCAACAGATTGTTGTGGTTTGATAGGAATTACCCAGAGGCCTTGCCTTTGGGGTCAGGAGACCTGCCGGTACGCGTGTCACTAGTGTTTTCAAAAATCTCTCTCCTCGCTTCGCCCCGCGAAAGCGGGACGGGGTACTCGGAAACACTGACACCCTTGCCGACAGATCTCCCGATCTTCCTCGAGGATAAAAAGGACTACAAAATAATATTTTCTTCCACTACCACCTTGGCTTTTTTGTGCACAAGGTCAAGATAGACACAAGCTAGATCAAACTGCCAGATTTTTTCGTCCGGAATATTTTTTTCTAAAAGATACGTCATGATGGTGCGCGACAGACGCTGAAGCTTCCACGGATGCATATTGTCTTCCGGTTTATACTGATCGACAGAGATCTCATCTACCCCGTCAACTCCCCCACTCAAATCCCTACTGACTGACTTCACTTCGATAAAATGGAGCTCACTTCCCTGACCTATCCCCTTTTCCGCCACAATATCTATCTCTCCCCATTTCCGAGTAAAATTACGTTCAAGGATCCGGTAGCCTTGCTTTTCAAAATATCGGGCAGCCACACCCTCTCCGATCTCCCCCGTTTTTTGAGATGCTGATGTAAACACCTTTGGCATAATAAAATAGTACCATCTGCAAGCAAAAAATGAATAGTTTCTTGTGAAACTTATATAAAGTGTTTCACGTGAAACACTTTGACTTTATAAGA
>JACCDG010502050.1_pt1 | contig 11693 bp, 14 predicted proteins | sample 7442471 | NCBI WGS metagenome assembly JACCDG01 (sample SAMN15323444, study PRJNA562643) | freshwater metagenome | isolation source: river surface water | place: USA:Blue River Watershed | collected 2017-08-17
AAAGTTTCTTGGAGGCGTGGACGCTTACGAGAGAAACCGCGTAGTTGCCTCTTTAGCCATGATGGTAAGGGATGGTCAAATCACCCAAGAGCAGATGATAGATGCCGCACGTTCCGAAGAAGGTGAGGTCTGGTAAATAGCTGTTCAAATGTCGGCAGAGAAAAGGTTTTCTGGCGATATTGCCTCATTCTTTTTGGGTGTTGGCGCAAGACCGCGCACTCAGGAAGATATGATTATCAACAAGTTCTGGGGCGACTATTCATCATTGCTTTCATCGAAAACTATGATGACACCTGAACAATATCGTGTGGCGTGGGAAAAGATGCGAGACAACCCGGACTACGGGATGTTTGTGGATGGTTTGTTGCTTGGCAGAAAGACAGGTGAAGAACAACGCTCTGCGTTTGCTTACAATGTTTTGTCAAGAATCCCGCCCGGCGAACTTACCCCAATGGTGGAAAGGCTAGGACTAAAGCCGTATATGGTCGAAGCCTTTTATGACAACAAAGGCGATTTGTCTTCTTTGACCCCGCAGGACAGAGCGAGATTTGAGGCTGCAATGGTAGACCTTGCGGTAATGTTGAAGTTACCTGATGGCGCAACAAAAGAGGAATGGAACGCGGCAAGGGCAACATACTCTGAAATGAAAAGCCAAATGGAGGACGAGTTTGGTAGCGACATCTTTGACAAAATCAACGACTTCTACAATCTCGAAGACTCGGACGCAAAAGACCGATTTATGCAGGCTTTCCCAGAGGTTGAGCAAGCCCTTGAAAGGCAAAACGCCTACATCGTCCAGACCCCAATCCTTTCTGCTTATTACGGTGGACTTGAAACGGTTGAGAGATATTACACAACCCAAGTCTACAACCAGCTTGAACAAGAATTTGGACAGGACATTGACGATAAAGTGCAAACCTACAACCTGCTTATGGACAACTTGCAGGAGAAAGAGGCGAAACAGTTTTACAAAGCCAATAACCTAAAAGCCTACTTTGACCGCCGCAAGGAACTATTACAGGATATTGACGACGACATTATTAATACTGCCTCACAGATACCAGAGGGGCAAGGGTATCAAATCCGTCCTGAGTTTCAAGCGCAAGGTGGGTATCAGGAAGAAGCGTTACAATACGCCACAACCAACCAGCAGGCAGAAACGGCGCAACAGATTTGGAACGAAATATCCCCCGCCGCACAAACCTTGATTCAAGAGAGTTTGCAGACCGGGGAAGAGCTACCGTCCGCCGTCAAAAGGCAGCTTACCTACATTGCTGAAAAATACGGGTTGTCTCAATATGAAGCCTTACGGCTGTTAGGAGTAGAACAGTGACACAAGCTGAAAAACTAGCATTAAGACTAAAACAAATCCTCTCAGAAACGGGTCTACATGAAATTCGCGTGTATGTCACCCCTGAAAAAGAGATTGCGTTTTGGGTAGTGGAAACGAAACCAGTGGAGGGCTTGCCCAAAAATAGTGTATAATGCCCATTACAACTCAACGGGAGAAATCCCGCGCAAGACGAGCCTGAAACAGTGAAACTAGCCGTATCTCGAAAGAGGTGCGGCTTTTTATTTTGAAAGAAAGAGAGAACAACAATGAGCGAAGAACTAGAAGTGGGTAATGGGAACGGTGCGGACGGAGCGACCAACTCCAACGTATCTCCCGCCAAACCTATTGAAAGTGTGCCCGATCAATCGCAGGTGCTTTTGAAGATTCAGAATGAACTTGAACAAACCCGGAGCGAGCTACGAGGCTTGCAAGGGCGGCAGGACAAGGAAACATCTGAGGTTCAGAGGTTCATGGGCGAAGTCAAGAAACGCATGGCTAACGGCATGTCTTTAGAACAAGCAGAACAGTCTATCACCGCCGAACAACAGGCGGCACAGAAGGACGACTTGCTTTTCAAGATTGCCCGCAAGGTAGGCGTACTTGACGAGTCTCCATCCACCCCCGCTGGTAACGGGCAGCCGATGGCGAATGATGTGGCTAGTACATTGCAACAGTACAACTTGGACGCGAACGACCCTGACGTAGCAGAGGCAATTCGAGGGAAAAAAGACGCTGAATTGAGACTTGCTGCGCTGGAAGTCGCTTACAAGCGAGCAACAAAACCCGCACCCGATGTTTCGGCTGCGCCATCCCTAAACGGAAGACCGCCCGCCCGCGAGACTATTGAGTCTTTGCGGAAAGATTATGAACGAGAGGTCGCCGCTGCCGGACGCGGGAATATCATGAAAATTTCTCAGATACAGTCAGACTATCGCAAGAAGGGACTGCCTGTATAAAGGATAAAAATGGCTATTACTTCCCCAATGACTACTTACAGTGATACCACGCCCCAGAAACGTGTTATTACCGATGTGGTTGCCCTGATTGACCCCGCCGACGCCCCAATGATTGAACGTCTTGGCGGGTTGGACGGCGCAAGTGGAAAATTCCGCTTTGTAAACGGCAACGGCAAAGTCGTTGAATGGCTTGAAGACACCTTGATTTCCCTCTCCGGGGCATTAAGCGCGTCTATCACCTCCAACACCACAACTATTACCATGAGTGATGGCGACAACTTCCAAGAAGGTCACATCATCCAAATTGACTCAGAGCAGATGTGGGTTTCGGCTGTCAATAACGCCACCGAAGTTCTGACTGTTACTCGCGCTTTCGGCGGAACGTCCAGCGCGTCTCACGCCTCATCTGCAACCACGACTATCATTGGTCAGGCTCGCTTGGAAGGCGCAGACAGCGACGACATTGCCTTCACTGATCGCACTACGGGGTCGAACTTCACCCAAATCCTTCACCAAGAAGTCAAAGTCACTCGTACTCAGAACCAGATTTCTCAGTACGGTATCAGCGACGAAATGGCATACCAGGGAAACAAGGTTATCCCCTCCCTGATGCGCCTGCTTGAACGCCAGTTCTATTACAACACCACCGCCGCCGCTGGTTCTGCAACGACCCCGCGTGTGATGGGTGGTTATCAGGCGTTCGTGACCGACAACAAGGTTTCGGGTGCAACACTGGCACAGTCGCAGTTTGAAAACGCAGTAAAATCGGCTTATTCTGACGGCGGTAATGGTCCGTGGGTTGCGTTCCTCTCCCCGACCAACTTACAGAAAGTCAAGAACTTCTACGATGCCTCTAACTTCCTGCGAGTTGACCGCACCGAAAACACCGTAGGTATGGTTATCGAGCGCGTGTTGACTCCGTATGGCAATGTTGACCTCGTGCTTGACCGTTGGGCAAAGGATAGCGAAATTGCTATTCTCGACCCGAACCACGCAGGGTTTGTCACTCTCTACCCGTTTACGCAAGAACCCCTTGCAAAGACCGGCGACTTTGAGAAGTCCGAAGTTGTGGGCGAGTTCACCCTTGCCATTCGGCAGGACAAAGCCCACGCGATGCTTTCCAGCGTATCGTAAAGAAAGGGTGGGCGGGTTGAAAAGACCCGCTCACTATCTCTATGGCTAAGATGGCGACCACCCCCGTTTTTGGATGTCGAGGATGCGGAAAGCCCGTAGCAGTAAAACTTGAAGCAAAAGACACTGAAACCCTAAAACAGTTAATGACAGGGCTTGCAAAGATAGCTCTGTGTAAATACTGCAAGGCGCGTTATGACTATCTCGCGTACATGGGCAGAAGCGAAGAATTTCCTCTAAACGAACACATCATCATTTATCAGGTTGTGGATAATTCCGGACTGGATTACTACAACAGAAAGGCAACATGACTAAAGTAGACATAGGCGTAGCCTGCTCTTCATCTCAGGTGTCGAATTGGTGGATACCCCTGATTGACTCAATTCAATGGGAGAAAGAACATGGAGTGGATGTCTGTAAGGTTTTTGCAATCTCCTCCGCTCTCCCAGACCACAACAAGAATCACACGGTTTCAAGCAGGGCATTCGCGCCCGCCGAGTACGAAAAGCGAAACAACCTGACGGACGCAAACCGCCTTGAAATTTCTAAAAGGTTTCTTGACGGCGACAGTGAGTGGCTTTTCTTTATTGACGACGACACCACCCACAAACCGGGAACCATCTCAAAACTTCTAGGTCACGGCAGAGAGTTCATCGGCGGACTTTATTACAACGCAAAGAAACCCTACAACCCGATTGCGTATCTCAGGAACGAAGACGGGTTGTACTCTGCCTTTTACGGATACGCACCCGGCACGTTGACGCAAGTTGACAGCATCGGAATGGGGTGTACCCTCATTCATCGAAGCGTATTTGAGCGCATTATGGAAGGTCACGAGTTGTGGCAACGCCCTAACGGAAGCCTTATGGCGATTGCCAAAGATAAGGTCGTAATTGACCCACAACAAACCCACCACACAAAACAAACCATTGTGGTGAACGGCGTAATGCACATGCCTCTAGTAAAAGCAAGCATCGAAGACGATAATCGCCCTTACCCGTTTTTCCTTTTGGAATACGGAAGAACGGAAGACCATCACTTTTGTGAACTTGCGGCGAATGTCGGCATACGTCCATGGGTGGACACGAGTATCACCTGTAAACACTGGAAAACTCTTTCAGTAGGAGAGGAAGAATATTGGGGTTACATCAAGACCTTGCGGGAGGGCGAAAATGCTTAATATTCTGGACGTTGGTTGCGGAAAAGACAGCGTTGCCCGTATTGTTTTTGAGGAAGCGGAAAAGAATATCACCCGCCTTGACGCTCTGGAAGAGAATAACCCCGACATTCTCCATGACATTACGCAACCACTGACAGATGAACATAAGGGCAAGTATGATATTGTTTATTGCTCACACATCTTGGAGCATATAGACCGCGAAAAAGTTCATACTACCATCCAAAACATGGTTGAAGCCCTTGCGCCGATGGGAGAGATTTGGATTGCCGTACCCTCTTTAGAGTGGGCGGCAAATGAAATCCTTGCCCAGCGCGACGGAGTTCACGTACAGCTTATGATATTTGGTGGACAGCACAACGAGTTTGACTACCACCGTTGCGGCTTTACGCTTAAATCTTTACGGACGATGCTCGAACTGAATAACCTGATAATCAGAAAAGCATATCAATCTCCCTTTCAAATCGGGTATGGTGAAAGGCTTTTTGATTGCGTTCAGAACATCGTAATTGGGTTGAAATATCAAGAATGAGCGAAGATGGGCATAAGTACCGCTTTAGTGGCGTAGACACAAGCCGTTTGAAACGAAAAGACAACGGCTGGGTGTGGGTCGTGGTTGGCAAAAAACAAATTAGGATGCGCCAAGAAGAGGCAGAAAGAGAAGGCTATGAAATCATTCCCACAGAAACGCTTAGAGCGGCGCAAGAGCGCGGAGGTAATAAATGGCAACCACAGCGATGAATATAGCCTACAGGGTATGGCAAGACCTCGGCAAGATTGATGCCTTCGAGGAATTTGTCGCTACTGGCGGCTCAACCACTACAGTCATAAACGGAAAGATTGCCGAAAGGCAGGACAGACCCGAAGACAACTATTCGATAGACTTTACCGCGATGATAATTCGGGACGCTGGGGGAGCGAGTGCTGCACCAGAGGGGGAAATGCAGCGCATTTCTTCTTACGTTTCCTCAACCTACACTCACACGGTAGACACGGCTTTCACCGTAGCCCCCGCTAGTGGGGATTATGTGGCTATTGCAAATGCTGATATTCCTTTACGGGAGATGTACCGTGCGATCAACAATGCCTTAGTGAAGATTGGCGAAATTCCTCTGACGGATTCAAGCCTGACATCTGCGGATTCGCAAACAGAGTACGCTCTTCCAGTAGCGTTGAAGCGCGAGAACCTTTTGCGCGTGGAGTACCAGACAGAAACTAATGACGCAAACGATAACCAATGGGTGCATATTTCTGACTATGACATTATCCCTGCCGCACCCGGCTCAACAGGACTTTTGATACTTCCACAACTGATAAGCGGTAGAACCATTCGTCTGACCTACAAAGGTGTCCACCCCGTAATCTCCACTTATTCCTCGGTGATTTCAGAATACCTGCATCCCGCCGTTCTTATTCCTGCCGTGACCAAAGAAGTTCTCCGATGGTGGAACGCAGTTAATGGTGGTGGTAATCAATACTGGTTACAAAAAGAAAACGAAGCCGCGCAAGAATTAGAAATGGCGTTGCGAAAATTCCCGATTTGGACACCCAAGCAAACCCCGAAGTATTGGGGTTTCCAATGGGATATTCCTGATTACGACCCAAGAATTAATAAACATGCCACTTAGACCCGGACAAAACACCCCCTTTGACATCGCCTTGCAGGATGGACGCTCTCGCAAGGAATGGATGCTTACCCTATCTGGTGAACCCGTCAGAGATACCATGTCGGATGATGCGAATAATATCTACATTCGTAACGTGGGTAAAAAGATAGGTGACTTTGACGAGCAACGAGATTGGCGCGGCGGAATGGGGAATGAATATTTCAACGACGACCCCAGCGCGTTCTTTCACGGCTCTTGCTATTCACTCGCAAAGGGACATCTTTTACCTCCCTTGAAATGGAGGTATGGGACGGGGTATAGAACTGTTTATTCAAACCTTGTAGATTCTAAGTCATGGCGTTCTTTGTATGGAGATAGTAAGTACATCACCGTAGCTGTGACTACAGGCGCGATTACAGCGGATGCGTGTTGGGTTTATATTCGACGCAGAGGCAATCCGTCAGATTTGACTCTGGAATTATGCTCAAACTCTGCTGGCAATCCCGATACTGTCCTAAAGACCGCAACGGTATCTACCTCTACGATTACCGACGTTCTCTCTGTGTTCTATAAATTTGACTGGACGGGAACGCAAGCCCTTTCAGGTGCGACCACTTACCACATCAAGTTATATGGCGGCTCGACATCTAACGAGACAAGTCATTGGGATATTGCTGTAGACACAGGCACGTCTTTGAGTAAAACATCTTCGGATGGTTCGAGTTGGACGGCGGCTAGTTTTTCTACACAGATAAGGATTGTAGACGCTGAGATTGCCCGACGTTGGTTTTTTTACGGCGATGGCACAAACTTCTACACTGTCTCAAAACGAGATACGGGTAACTCAGATCACTACACCATCAACAGTTCGGCAGTCGCCACAGAGAACACCTCAACTGGTTTGGGGACGGTAACAGGTAGACCTATTCTTATCAATGGTACTCACTTCTTTCCGCAAGGGGAGGCGGATGTCATTCGTAGGTGGAATGGTTCGGCGTGGAGAGATGAGGCTGCCGGGACGTATGCAACCTTTTTGGTAGAGGGAAGCGACGCGGCGGACGGACCCGTTGTGTGGCGGGCTAATTCCACCACGGGCACAAGCGGAGCCGTGAAAGTGTCCAGAGCGTTAAGTTTATCTTCTGGTTCTCCGATTGCATGGGCGGCAGATGGGACTTCGATGCTGACGTGGGGAACGGCTATTCCTACTGGTGGTACTACTACTGGTATCAATAATATCTATTTCTGGACAAACAACGGTCTGTATGTGTTCAAACCGGACGCGGTGTATCTTGTCTTGAATGACAGGGCTATCTATCTTGATTATGGATTACAAAACATCCCCTCAACCAATAATGGCATTGGGGTAATTGCCCACCAACAATTCTTATATTGGAACTGGCTATTTTCTGTAGAGAGACTTTCCGGCGGACAGTTGGATGATATTGGCATGGGCTGGAAGGGACCCGCTTTACAGGCTGGATTTGAAGGCACGTATTCTGCTTTCTGTACTTATGTAAACCTGGTCTTTGCCGCTGTAGACGCTGGGGCTTCTGGCACTTCTTCTGTGCATTGTTGGGATGGTCTTTCGTGGCACGAAGTATTTCGCGCTCCTGCTGCCGGGATGAGGATTAGAGACATTGCCCTACAACCTATCTCTGGTGCAAGGTCAAAACTATGGATTGATTGCGGGAATGAGATGATTTACATTACCCTTCCGCTAAACAAAGCCAACCCTTTGTACGACTCGTCTGCTGCGTATGAACACGAAGGATATGTTGTTAGCTCAACCATTGACATGGGAACAGCCAGTAACCTTCCGAAGTACATCAAATCCCTAACCGCCACAGTGAATAATCTAAACGGGGCTGGTATTCGTGTGGAAGCGGATTATCAGGTAGACCAAAAGATTGGAGAGGATGGATACAATAACTGGATTAGTTTACAGCCATTTATCTACTCCCCCGAACATACGATAGATGTCCGCGCTCGGTGTACTCAGTTCAGATACAGGCTTAGATTATTAACTGACACAGCCACCACGCCCCCTGACGTAAAGGGTATCGTCCCGTCTGGTCACGCTAGAGGGTCGTTCAAATGGGTGTGGACGTTCCAAGTCTCTACAAATGAAAATAAATTCAAAAGTGATGAGTTTGATAAATGGTTGGCAGAGGCAGGACGCGAGCCGGGCGGTATCCACATGACATCATCGTGGACATCACTGCATGACTACGATGTGATTTTAGCCCCCCCAAGAATGAGGTCATTGACTCGACCCTCACGCGGACGACAGGAAGAAGGGTTGTATCAATTTACCCTGATGGAAGTATAAAATGCCAATCAAACACGCAACAACTACAGCGGTTATCGGAGGAACACAGTGGAACGAAGACCATGATATTTCTGCTTTAACGCTGGACGAGATTAGCGACGGCACAACCAACAAAGCATTTACCACTACCGAAAAAACAAAACTCTCTGGAATAGAAGCGGGCGCGGAAGTTAATAACATTTCAGACGCCAACGCAACCAACCTAACTGATGGTGGAGAAACGACACTGCACTCACACGCACCCGACCACGCGGCGGCAACCGTAGTAGACACCGCATCTATTAATATGTCCATCACAGGACAAGAGATAAGCGCGGCAGCTATCTTCGGAACGACATCGGGTACAGTTGCCGAGGGTAATCATACTCACGCATACGGTGATGTAACGGGCGACGATACCAGCACCACCGCTCAAAACATTGTGGCATATTCAGGGACGGGCGGAAAGAACATAACCGAATTGACAGGCACACAAGGCGACATCCTATATCACAATGGCACGAATTGGGCGAAGCTCGGCGCGGGTACATTGGGGCAGTACCTAAAGACAAATGGAAGCGGCGCGAACCCTTCATGGGAATATGGCGCGATTATTCATTACTCTAAAAGCGCAGGCGCAACCACAACGGGAGCGAATACAACCCCCGTTAGTGTTACCGATGCCGTGTTTAGTTATGTTGCAAACGCGGTTTATAGAATTTGGGTGATGGGTCGATTGAACTCTACGGCAGCAACTACGGGCGCGGGGATTCAGTTTGATTTATCCTCCGCAGTTACGGCGATTGATGTCCAATTCTTTCACCAACTCGCGGCGGCTGGTACACTCTCAGGCGGTCACTCAATCGCAGATGATACAAGCGCGGGTGTCTCTTCCGGCGTTCCTGCTGGCGTTTTAGATGTGCCGATTACCGCCTTTGGCTTATTGGTGACGGGAGCGAATACAGGCACTTGTCAGTTAAGACTTCGCTCTGAGACAACGGCGGTCACTGAATTGATGGCGGGTACTGTGATGGTGGTAGAGCGAGTTGGATAATGTTTGATGGAACATTCTTTGACACAAGTTTCTTCGAGGTTACGACGGTTTCAGCAGGGAGCGGCGGAGGCGGACGTGGATATTATGGATTTGTTGCCAGTCGAAAGAACAAGTATAAGTTTCCATCCTCCAAGCCGAAGGTTGCAAAGGTTGGCGAAGAGATATTATCTGGATTTGTGGACGGGATACCAGCGGCGAGAGGCGAAGAGTTCTTTATGCAGGAGGTTCGTAAACTTGCTACCCATCGTGGCTCTCAGTTTCGTATGGCTTTAGGCGCACCACGAAACATGCCGGGTTGGTTGGAAATGGACGCGCTGATTGAAACTGTAAATGGGTATAGAGCGTTTGAGATAGATGATATGTCTTTTGTCCACTTAGGACAAAGAGAATCAGCAGAAACAAAAGTGAAAGACCTTAGACGCATGAATGGTTTGGCGAAGTACGGAATCACCCCCCGAAAAGGGATTGAGCATATTGACGCGGCAGACTTGGATAACAGGATGCTTGCGAAAAAGACGATAGCGGAGTTGCAATTATGAACAGTCAGACATTCTTAGTTCTTGAAGGAACACAATACGCAATGGAAGGGGAGGGCTTTGTGCGCTCTATCCGCGTACCGATGAAAGACGGTTCAACCCCGACCCTTGCCTCTCCGGTTATGTACGTGTACAAGAATGGCACAGATGCTACTTCAACCTACACCACAGGTTCGATGTCGGTATCTGGCGACTTGATCGTAACCAAGACGTTCCAAAATCTTGTTGGTGGGGATAACCTGAATGTGGTTATCTTTGCCACTGTGAACAGCGTTGCGAATCAGTGTGTAGCTGAATTTCCTTTGGTGGTGAGAAAGTTGAGTGGACGGTGAACAGACGTGATTTTTTCAAAATCGCAGGACTTGGTATTTCTGGATTGTTTGCCCCAAAGTGGGCAACGGAAAGGTTTGGTGACGAAATGCAGATAGGTGATTTACTTGCAAAATTAGGAAGAGGCGAAACGCTTACACCTGCCGAACAGCAACAGATTAGGCTTTGGGGGAACAACGCACAACTGCTAAATAATTTTGTTCAAGGTATACAGTCGCCAGAGGGCGGCGTACTTGGTAACAAAATAAATTTTCCCATCAATAAAATATATTCGAGTATTCTCGGAAACGATACAGCTTCCTTGAAAATTGAAATTCCAAGTATTTACACCCATTTATTTATTATGGCTTCGGGGCGCTCGACAACCGGAGGAACGGGAAATGCCTCTTTAATAGCTACGTATAATTCTGACACTGGAAACAATTACGAAACACAGGTTTTATATGGTGCGAGTGCAACTGCGGGAGCGTATGTGTCAGGCGTAACAAATTACGCTGTAATTGGAGGTCTTGCGAAAGATGGAGAGTCCGCAGGCGTTAATGGTTCGGGGATTGTGTTTATCCCAAATATAAGAAGTGGTTTTTACATATCCTCTTTATCTTTGTTATACCCCGCTAACTCTCAATATTTATTTGTTCGTTCGTGCGTCTGGAGTTCAACAGAAAATCTCAAGAGTATTCAGTTGTCGGCAGACACAGGTAGCATAAAAGCTGGCTCCGTTATCAGTGTTTACGGATTAGTATGACATCCATAATCCTTACCGCCCCCCTTATAGACCGTGACCTAACCGCACCCGAAAGACTGAACGGAACAGCGGTAAATATCGTGTTCAACGACGACACATATATTACTCGTGCGGGAAATACATACATTACACGCGGCGGAAATACGATGGTAGCCCACAACAATTACACTGGATACCCCATTGCTCTAACAGCCGTATTAGTAGACAAAGAACTAACCGCACAGGAGAGACAATAATGGCAAACGTATACATCAAAACCGCAGAAGGCGGTGCAAAAACAATTTTCTCTACATTAGACGCAATTCCTTTGGACGATGGAACAGACTCAACCTACATCCTACTTACAGACCTAATGAAAATGAGTGAAGGGGGTTTGTATAACGGGAAAATTTCTGTAACAGTTGCGTCCAATAATCTAACAGTGGCGATCAAAACATCTTCTGATGCCGACCCGTCAACCTCATCTCCCGTTGGCGTAAATATAAACGGGACAATCCGTTGGATTACCGCCGCCCT
>JACCDG010647523.1_pt1 | contig 11693 bp, 12 predicted proteins | sample 7442471 | NCBI WGS metagenome assembly JACCDG01 (sample SAMN15323444, study PRJNA562643) | freshwater metagenome | isolation source: river surface water | place: USA:Blue River Watershed | collected 2017-08-17
AAGCAGCAGATGCTGAATTATATGGCCTATTAGCTGATGTGGTGCCCAACTACGACGAGGATCGCGTTTTTGCATCCGACATCAAAAAAATCTTGAGCTGGTACCTTATCTTGTTCACCAACCTTCCTGAATTATTCCCTGCCAAAGCTGCGAAAGCTGCCAAAGTAGAAAAAGAAGACAAAGTAGAAAAAGAGCCTAAGGCCGCGAAAAAACCAGCAGCTAAAAAAGCAGCTAAATAAGTCCAAGCCCATGGAAGAGGCCTTCCGTATTCGAGCTATTGAAGCCCAAGACAATCAAGCCATCGCGCAAATTATTCGCACAGCATTGGCTGAGTTTGGAGCCAACAAACCCGGTACGGTGTACTTTGACCCCACCACGGATGCCTTGTTTGAACTTTTTCGGACCCCAGGCTCCTATTATTTTGTGGCAACCGACTTAAATAACAAACTGCTCGGAGGTTGCGGAATTTTCCCAACCGACAATCTCCCTACAGGTACCTGCGAATTAGTGAAACTCTATGTCGAAAAATCCGCAAGAGGAACTGGCTTGGGAAGGCAGTTAATGGAAAAATCATTTGAATGGGCCAAAGCATTTGGCTATACACAGATTTACTTGGAATCCATGCCTGAATTAGCCAAAGCTGTTTCAATCTATGAGAAGCTTGGATTCGAAAAACGCTGTGAACCACTCGGCAATAGTGGTCACGATGGATGTGATATTTGGATGACGAAAAAACTATAAAAAAAGGCCTCGATTTTCGAGGCTTTTTTTTTATTTCAATGAGTTAATGTACTTCGCTAACTTCACCGCATCATCCTTTGGCACATTGGTCATCGGCGCCATTGGCGGATAACCTGGCCAGTTTGAGGGTTGTGGCTTCGCAATCAAAGACACAATCTTATCTACTGAATATTTCTTTTTAGCCACATCTTTATAGGCAGGACCCACCAAACGGGCATCCACTTTGTGACATGCAAAACAAGTGTATTTTTGCATCAATGGCTTAATGTCAGCTGGAAAATCTTCCGCCTTTGCTTCAAATCCAAACGCAGCAACTCCCAAAGCCACTGTCATAATTAATTTAGAGATCGTTTTCATAACAAGTATTATAAATCAGGTTTATTCCTTTTAATTACCAAATTAACGCATTTTTCAGGAAAAATCTATCCCTTTTTTACAGAATCCACCGCATTTCTTACACTTCCCTCTTTTTCCAGCAATACAGTCGCTTCCTCCTCACTCAGCCCCGTCGCCTCACAAACCATGCGAATCGCACGCAAAACCAATTTGTGATTGCTCAATTGCATATCCACCATCTTGTTTCCACGAACCCTCCCTAAGCGTATCATCACCGCCGTAGAAATCATATTTAAGACCAATTTCTGCGCAGTTCCCGACTTCATTCGGGTACTTCCCGTGACGTATTCTGGCCCCACAATAACCTCTACTGGATATTGGGCCTCCGCCGCAATTGGACTACCGCCATTACAAACAATGCAACCCGTCAGAATCCCTTGCGCGTTGGCTGCTTTTAGTCCACCAATTACATAAGGCGTCCGCCCCGATGCCGCGATACCAATAACAGTATCCAAAGCACCTATACCAAAAGCCTCCATATCTTTCCACGCTTGATTCGGATCATCCTCCGCATTTTCGACCGCCTTGCGAATCGCTCCATCACCACCCGCGATAATTCCAATCACCATATCAAACGGCACACCATAGGTCGGCGGACATTCCGAAGCATCCACCACACCCAATCGCCCCGAGGTTCCCGCCCCGATGTAAAACAAGCGTCCTCCTTGTTCCATGCGTGGAACAATTTGATTTACCAAAGCTTCGATGTTTGGAATAACTTTTTCGACCGCCACAGGAACCGTTTGGTCCTCCGCGTTGATTTGTCTCAAAATCGTATCAACCGATTGCTTATCTAAATCCTCGTATTTAGAGCTCGATTCAGTTGCTAATAAAGTTAAATTCTCTGCCATCTTATTTCGATAATTCCTTGTAATTCATAAAGAAATGGGGAATCGTCTCGATGCCCTTGTAAAAATTAAACAAACCATAATGTTCATTGGGCGAATGAATCGCATCCGAATCCAAACCAAATCCCATCAAAATAGACTTCACGCCTAATTCCTTCTCAAACAAAGCCACAATCGGAATACTTCCTCCTCCACGCGTAGGCACAGGCTCCTTTCCAAAAGTCGTTGTCAAGGCATCCGATGCGGCTTGAAATGCAATGCTGTCAGTCGGCATCAAATAAGCCTCCCCCCCATGATGCGCCTTGACGGTAACTTTAACTCCCTTGGGCGCGATCGAAAGAAAATGTTCCGTAAATAAACGGGTAATATCATCCGATTTTTGATTGGGAACCAAACGCATCGAAATTTTCGCATATGCCATCGAAGGCAAAACCGTCTTTGCACCTTCTCCCGTATATCCACCCCAAATGCCATTCACATCCAAAGTCGGCCGAATGGACGCCCGTTCCATGGTTGAATAACCCTTCTCGCCATGTACCGACTGAATGCCTAAGTCTTTTTGGTAGGCCTCTAAATCAAAAGGAGTCTGTGCCATGGCAGCACGATCCGTCGCACTTACATCGAGTACACCCTCATAAAATCCGGGGATTGTAATGTGATTGAATTCATCGTGTAATGAGGCAATCATTTGGCATAAGATATTAATCGGATTCGCAACTGCACCTCCATAAACCCCCGAATGCAAATCACGATTCGGTCCCTGAACGGCAACTTCCATGTAGCTTAATCCGCGTAAACCGACATCAATCGACGGAATATCATTGGCAATAATCGCTGTATCTGAAATCAAGATGACATCTGCTTTCAGCAAGTCCTTGTGCGACGCTACAAACAGGCCCAAATTATCGGAACCTATTTCCTCCTCTCCCTCAATCATAAACTTCACATTGCACGCTAATTCCCCGCTTGCAAGCATGGCTTCAAATGCCTTCACGTGCATAAAAACCTGCCCTTTGTCATCACAAGCCCCACGAGCAAAAATCAAGCCATCCTTAATCACGGGTTCAAAAGGAGGATTATCCCAAAGTTCCAATGGATCGGCCGGCTGGACATCGTAATGGCCATAAACAAGGACTGTCGGCGCTTGGGAATCAACAAACTTCTCACCATACACAATGGGAAAACCAGCGGTCTCCTCTAAACGGACATTTTCCGCACCAGCCTTGCGAAGTTGCGTGGCCACCCAATCAGCCGTTTGGCGAACAGAATCCGCATAAGCTGGATCAGCTGAAATGGACGGTATCCGTAAAAATTCAAGAAGTTCTTCTAAAAAACGATCGCGATTGGCGTCAATGAATTGTTGAGTCTTTGTCATGTTATTCGTTTGCGGAATTCATTTTCATTCCACAAACAAATATAAAAAAATAAACCGAGGCTTTACTTCTTAGCGGGGAACAGATACATGCGATTTTCCGTACCTTGAAAAATCCGCACAATGTTCATACGATGCGTAAATACAACCAAGAACGCAATAAAGTATCCGAAATATATAAGCGTTGGTATCTCCTCACCGAACACTCCCAATGTCAACAATAATGGAAAAACGATAGAGGCCACCATGGACCCCAAAGAAACATAATGTGAAATGCCAAAAACCAATAAAAAAACGAAAATACTGACTAAAGCCGCTAAAGGATGTAAGGCTAACACCATCCCTAAAGTTGTTGCCACACCTTTCCCACCTTTAAAATCACAGAAGATGGGTAATAAGTGGCCAATAATTGCGAGAAAACCGAAGAAAATTTTCAGCGTCACACAAGTTTGCCAATCAATCAGGTGAAAATAAAATAGGACAGCTGCTAAACCTGTGGCCAAAAACCCTTTCAAAGCATCTACAAATAATACGATGCTACCCGCCTTTTTTCCTAAAACTCGAAACGTATTTGTAGCACCTGCATTTCCACTTCCTTGCGTCCGAATGTCTACGCCGTGATAAGTTGTCCCATACCAAATGGCCGTCGGGATTGACCCCAACAGATAACTTAAAATAGACAGACCTGCAATAATAAAAATCATATTTCGTTATAGGCATTTTGATGCCACTTTTCAAATATAGGCCCCAATATCCCTAAAATCAAGAAGTTTAAAAAAGTTCTTGAAATGTTTAAATTTCTATCTTAATAATATACTAAAACAGTCGGCTAAAACGAGAAATTAATCGAGGCCATCAAACGAAAACGCTGCGGATTTCCATGATCCAAGTAGGTCAAACGATGAAAGGCCTGGATTCGGAAGATTTTAAAAATATTATCTATGCCATAGCCGACCTCCACAAAGGGTTTGTGCGGATCCAAGGAATCAAAGGCATATTGATCCAAAAATTTCGATTTCAACGGATTGTTTACATCCTTCATAATTTCCTTGTTGGAATTCCGCTGACTCCCCACAACCAGATTCGAACTCGCAATAAAGCGCCACTTCAATTTCTTAATCAGGGGAATTCGATTGAAAAGTAAGCCCTCAAAATTGTGGTTATACTGCAAGGAGGCATATTGGTCGCTCACAAATTCAAAGTAATTCATCGTTGAAAATGCACTGCGCACAAAGAAAAATGTCTCATTCCCTAAATGTGGAAATAACAAAGGAGCAGGCAAGTTCGATGGCGTATACCCTGCGGTTAAGGTATAGTCCGACCGACCGATTTTACCTAAACGAAATGTTTGGAAAGCTTTCAAGGTAAATCGCTCATAATCGAAATCGCCGCCTAAAAAGCCCTTAATTCCACGCTGGTATTTGAAAGTAATTACCGGAATCCGTTTGGTTGTCAAGGTAATCTTTTCATTCCCGTTCATGATATAGGTTTCATTTCTGGCATAGCGCGCTTCAAGCGTCACAAACGATTCCTGATAATAATCTTGAACTGGCGAATTAACCCCTAGTTCAGGATTCAATCGAAATTGAAAACGGAATAAGGGATCAAAGGACCGCGTATTCATTGAGGTCCTGACACTCAACCCTTTAATTAACTCTGTACTGAAAAATGCTTCGCTTTCCCGACGAAAAAATGCCCCCGAAAATGCGCCCCAACGAGTAAATGCGTAAAACAATTTATTATCCCCAATCAACTCAGGGGTCAAGCCTACTCGTTCAATATCGTAACTGTGCCGCAAGCCAGCAATTGTCCATTTTTTCTTTGAAAATAAGTAATTCACCTCCGCTGAATATTTAGGAACTAAATCCTTGGTTCCAAAACCCACATTTCCACGTAAGATCCAATTCTTATCAAAATTGGCATTCGTCCGAAAGCCCAATCGGAAACGAGCCCCCTCAATTTTGTTAATCGCAAAACTCGACAAATAAGGCCCCACCTCGATGTCATTGAACTTTTTAAATCCGCTCACAACAATCTCCGCCACTTCGATATAAGACCGTACAACAGGTAGATTTTTCACCGAATCAATCAAGGAAGAGGCGATTAAATCTTGCCGACTCAGTGACTCGTGCCTCGCATATTTCCAAAACTCCGGATTAGGCTCTTTCGCATCTTCCGCCACCTCCGACACCAGGTCATAGAAGGCCAATGGGTGCGGCTTGTTGACCACAAAATCTTTGTTGGAAATATACATCTTCAGCAACATACCAGCCGAATTCTTCGAAATCTCCTCAATATCAATCAAAAAACGTGTTCTAGCAGGAAGCCAAGCACCCGTTTCCGTTTTCTCCAATTCTTGTGAAATCTTAATCTTATCGATGAAATTGATATTCGCCGCTTTATCCACGGTGGCATCAATTTGCACCAAGGCAAAAGATGCTGTATCAATCCACATTTGACCCGTAAACACCAAATCCATCGGGTTCTTCGGATCAAAATCCAATTGGTAGCACACATGCCCATCTACATTAACCGTATCCCCCAAATAAAATGAATAATTTCCTTTCCAATTATCACCAATCGGACTCGCAAAATCCTTCCCAAAGAAAGAAACATAGGATTGATAGAAATTGTAATTGGCAACCAAGTTTCCACCTACCAACTGTGATATAACGCTGCCTTCTTTTACGCCGACTCCTTTGATATTCGTTTTTAAAACATGTTCGCGCTTACGCTGAGGAGATTCACGGTAATAATACCGACTGATTGACTCAGAAATGTAAGTAGGAATAATTAGCTTCCCATCATCACCGGCTAACTTCTCAAATTTCTTGACGGCATTGGAAATATCCCGCATAATACGGCGATCCTTGAATCGATCGGAAATATTATCGACATCCAATTCCATCTTCGTATAGGAGGAATATTCATAGGAATCCAATTTACTGCGATCATTGATTCCACGATGTTGAATGACATTTCGCAAAATTTTGAAAGCCGGATTCTCGCCCGAAAAGACGACAACTTCCGACATTTCCTTGCTAGCAGACTCCAACTGAAAATCAATTTCAATGGACTTCAATTTACGATCAACCCACTTAACTCGCTTTTTATATCCTACCACCGAAGCAAAAAGCGAATCGCTGACCGACTTGGTGTGCAAGGTAAATTCGCCCTGAAAATTTGTTGTAGTCCCATATTTTAGCCCAACCACACCTACCGAAGCAAAGGGAATGGGATCTCCGTTGGCCGCATCTGTCACACGCCCCTTAATCACGACCTGCGCGAAGGCAGACTGAACGAGGAATAATAATAAAAAGAGAAGCCATCGCGGGCTACTAAATTTGAACATGAACTAGACACTATAAATCAATCAAAAATACGAATTAGCAAATGTAATCCGCTATCTATCCTGAAAAATTCTGGTCTCCATTACGAAAGTCTTAAATTTTTGAAGCGCGCGTGCGCGATGTGCCAATTGATTCTTTTCATGTAACGTCATTTCGGCAAACGTTCTCGTTTGACCCAAAGCTTGAAAAACGGGATCATATCCAAATCCTTGATCTCCTCGAGGCTCTGTTTGGATTTCTCCTAATACCTCCCCTTCGAATTGCTCGAAATGACCCTGATGATACAAGGTTAAAACAGTCACAAACCGGGCAACCCGATTGCTTTGCCCATGCATCTCCTGCAAGAGTTTTTGCACATTGGCTTGATCATTCTTCGGTTCACCCGCATAACGCGCCGAATATACGCCAGGAGCGCCACGCAAAGCATCTACTTCCAAACCTGAATCATCAGCCAAACAAGTGACCTGGTAACGCTTGGCAATAAACGCCGCTTTTTGCATGGAGTTTTCTTGTAAAGTTTTACCTGTTTCAGGAATCTCTTCGTCCAAACCCAATTCAAATACCGTCCGAATGTCAAAAAGATCCCCGAGGAGATCTTTTATTTCGTCGACTTTATGTGCATTTTGAGTCGCTAAATAGAGTGTTTGAAGAGCCATCTTATTGGGCTGAAATAATTTCTACTTCAAAATAAAGCGGTGAATAACCTGGAATAGCGGTGTTTCCCGCGGTTCCGTAAGCCAGCTTGTAAGGCAATATAATGGATGCTTTTTCACCGATTCGCAATTTCATAACCGCCTCTTCAAAACCCGCGATTAAATTACCCGAACCTGCATAATAAGCACTTGATGCCGATCCAATCGTACCCGAACCAAATGTCGAACTATACATCCACTTACCCGCTGCATCCTGCTGATGTACACCATACCCAAACTTCCCCACATAACTCACAACCACATTTTGACCGATAAGTACTTGAGCAGCCGTCGGCTTTTCGACTGTTTTCTTAAAAAACATCCCCGAAGTCGTCAATTCAGCATCTTGCATTCCATAAAGCGTTTTCATATCATCCATTTGCTCAGACTCCGTGCGAATCGCTGTCACCGTAATATCTAAACGAATCGATGCATAGGCTGGGACATTCCCAAAAGAACTACCCCCAAAAGCTAACGTAGACGGCAATATGAATACACCCGACTCCCCTTCTTTGAGATTACTTAATGGAAGCGAAAAAATAGTCGCTTGCGTACCCCAAACTTCGGTCTTAATTTGCCCCAATACCCGATTCGTAGAATCAATGACGGTACCATCCAACAAAGTCATTTTGTAATGAAACTTAATTAAATCAGAAACACTCGCCGATTTTTTCGTAGATGCCTTTGAATCAATCGAATAATACATCCCATCAGCCGTTTTTTGCATCGTCAAATTACGATCCTTGATGTATTTCTGTATGGCATTATCCGCTTGCTCGGTTTGCTGGTTAATATCATTAAACGCACAACCCGTCAGCAATCCCATCCCAATCAATAAACAAAAAACAAACTGTTTCATTTTACTCAATTTTCGCTACGTAAATTTCAAAAGATAAGGGCGTAAATCCAGGAATCGTTGATCCAGAGCCTTTTTCACCATAGCCAATGGCCGACGGAAAAACAAGTATCGCACGCTCGCCTAAGCGCATCTTTTCGATTCCCATCTGGAAACCAATCACGGTGGATGTGCCACCCACTGTCACGGAAAAACTATCCGTTCGAGCCATGTTGCCATCAAATGCAAAGCCATTCAAAAAACGACCCGTATATTTTAGTTTAACTACCTTGCCGCTCGTAGGTATTTCCCCTGTTCCGGGTGATACGCGAATGAAACGAAGACCATTCGCCTCCTTTTCGGTCACTGTTAATTTTTTACGCGCAATGAAATCTTCGATTTGATCATTTTGACTACGAACCACGTAATCTTTCACCGTCACTTTCAAAGGCGTGTAAGCTGGCAACCCTGCAAAACTTTGCGAAGTACCCGGAACCGCCATGACCGCCTGCTCTCCCTCTTTTAAGTAGGCCATTAATTTGGCATAGACCGGATTCAAATACCCATATTGGTAAACCAATGGCGTCTTCGAACTATCCAAAACCTCCCCAGTCAATAAATTAGCGAGCGTATAACGCATACGCACCGTATCTCCTTTCGATGCTAATTCCCCATTCGCATTCGCCTTGGTCACATAATAATAGGAACCATCCGCCATTTGAACCGGAACTTGGTTCAACTTCGCGTAATAGGCCAAAATCTGGGCTTGACTCTCTTTTGCTTTCGTCTCATCGGCCAATTCAACGTCTGTCAAACAGGCCGTCATGCCAAAGAGAACTCCCATAAATATGAATAACTTCTTCAAACTGTACAGATTTAACATGCTTATCAAACAAACGAAATGCTAACGTAGGAAGCTAGCATTTCGTATGTAGACTTGAAACAACAATTACTATTTCTTCGAAATAACTTCTAATTCAAATACCAAGACCGAATTAGCAGGAATAGGACCACGTGCCTGATCGCCATAGGCAATCGGAGAAGGAATGACAAACATCGCCTTTCCTCCGGCTTTCATCAATGTCAAGGCCTCATTAAAACCTGGAATCATTTGTCCCAATGGCATTTCGGCAGCACTACCTTTATCAAATTCCTTGCCATTCAAGAAAGTACCACGGTAGTTAACTACCCAAGTTTCGCCCACTTTGGGAGATGGACCCGAACCAGGCTTCTCCATCGCATATTGCAAACCGGATGCCGTTTTCTGGAATTGCTTACCCGACTTCGCAATGAATGCCGCAATTAAAGCCGGCTCTTTGGCGATTTCAACCGCAGCCTTTTGCTTAGCCACTTTCGCTTCCGCTTCCATTTCTTTTTCAAACTCCGCTTTCGTTTGAACCTTGATGACCTTCACCGTATATTTCAAATCCGTACCCGGCTTCAAGAATGGAGGCAATGGAGCCTGTACCGTCTTCATCAAGCTATCAATAGGCACTAAAATCGTAGCCGAATCACCCAATGAAAGTAAACGCAAGCCATTTTCAAATGTACCTTTAAATGCGCCTGGACCCGCTTGTGGCGCCTGAATCATCCCCTTGCTCGGTTGGCCATCCTTGTGAGAATCTTGCAGTACCGAATCCGCTCCGTTTTTAATAACTAAATCAAACGTGATGATATCCCCATCTTTTAATTTTTTCGCATCGTCATCATGTGTGTGAAATTGAATTTTCACTCCATCAATAACTTCCACTTTGTCCTTGCCACATCCCACTAGCATCCCAGCAGCCACAGCTAATAATCCAATCGATTTACGCATGATATTTAGTTTATTTTTATAAATTTTTAACTCGTTTAATTTCAGAAAGATACAAAGGTAACACTTCCTGTAATTTTTCCTTCGCTTGTTCAATTCCTCCGCCTGAAAATCTTCCCCCAGAAGCATTTTTATGCCCACCACCCTCAAAATATGTCGCAGCAAATTGATTCACCGCAAAAGGTTCGATCGAACGAAATGACAATTTCACGCCATCCGGACGCTGAATCATGCAGATCGACCAAACCGCCCCCTCCAATTGCAAACCATAATTCACCATTCCCTCTGTATCGCCGGCTTGGGAATTAAATTGTTTTTGATCCTCTTCCGTTATCCACATCAATGCCAAGTGGTATTCAGGTAGGTATTCCAACCGATTAGCCAAGACATGCCCTAAAAAACGCAAACGATGCAAACTCGCCGAATCAAATACCTTGCGATGCACGGCATTCGTATCCACCCCTTTTTTTATCAACTCCGCCACGACCTCATGCACGTGGGCCGTCGTATTCGGATGACGAAACGAACCCGTATCCGTCATAATGCCTGAATACAAACAAGAACCCATCACCGAATCGATCAAGTGTTCATCTCCCCACTCGACTATTAAATCAAAAATCAACTCGCAAGTAGATGCCGCAATCGTGCGATGATAATAATAATCCGCAAAATCTTCCGGATCCAAGTGATGATCAATCACCACCTTCGGGCAGCGAGCCGACTTCACCAAATTCGCTAGTCCATGCAATCGCTGAAGACCCGAAAAATCGAGACAGAAAAGCCAGTCGGCCGACTGAATTTTATCCTCAATCGTCCCTTTGTGTAAGATATTCTCAAAATCCAAGACCTCTCCCGCTCCTTGCATCCATCTTAAATTGCGCGACAAGGCAGAAGGTACGATTACATCCACGACCAACCCCTTCTTTTGCAAATACATTTGCCAGGCTAAACTTGAACCGATGGCATCCGAATCCGGATTAAAATGGGTTGTAATAATAACGTGTTGACCTGGAACTAAGAGGTCACGAAGACCAGAAATAGATGACATAAAAATACATATGGCCCGACAAATTTGGGCATTCGCAAAGTTAGAGATAAATTTGCAAAAAAAACGTAATGCCAACAAATAGAACATTTACCATGATTAAGCCCGACGCCGTAATAGACGGATTTACGGGACCAATCATTCAACAAATCGAAGAAGCGGGCTACCGCATCTTGGCCATCAAGAAAGTACACTTAAGTCCTGAACAAGCTGGTAAATTCTATGAAGTGCATAAAGATCGCCCTTTCTATGGCGAATTGTGTGAATACATGTCTTCCAACCCCATCATTCCGATGATTTTGGAAAAAGAAAATGCAGTCGAAGATTTCCGTAAATTAATTGGCGCGACTGATCCAGATCAGGCAGCAGAAGGCACCATCCGCAAGCGTTTTGCACGCTCGTTAAGCTCCAATGCAATTCACGGTTCAGACTCCAATGAAAATGCCGCCATCGAAGGCGCTTTCTTTTTCCCGGAAATCAACTAATTCACGTGCTTATAAAATAAAAAGCCATTCTCCTCTTTCATTAATTGCAGATGAGGATGGTATTTAAAGCGATCCTCGGCATCCGACTTCATCACAAAATAGGTGGGGCGGTCTGT
>JACCDG011431222.1_pt1 | contig 11693 bp, 14 predicted proteins | sample 7442471 | NCBI WGS metagenome assembly JACCDG01 (sample SAMN15323444, study PRJNA562643) | freshwater metagenome | isolation source: river surface water | place: USA:Blue River Watershed | collected 2017-08-17
AACCTATTGAAATTGTTGCCGGTCCCAGCAGGACTCAAACCTGCAACCCCAGAGGTAGAAGCTCTGTGCTCTATTCAGTTGAGCTATGGGACCAAACTTTATATTTCAATTATAAGATAATCTGTCTCTACGTCAACACATAAATAATAGCGAGACCAGGGAGTGGTGGAACACTCTCTGATCTCTAAACACTGATTGTTAAAAGGGAACAATGCAAATGTCTGATAATATTTACTCGCGATTCTTTGACGAGTCAACAAAATCTCAACAACTAGTCTGCCAATATGTAGAGTGTGGTCAGCCATTGACCAAAAATGGTAAATTCTGCAATCTCACTTGTTGCAATCGAGAACATGGTAGGAAACAGAGTCTGAAAGCCCAAGAGCGGTTGGCTGATAAGATCAAAAAATACACTACAAACCCAAAATTATGCATGGCGTGTGATGCCGCCTTGCCTTATTTGAAAGCCATCAAAGAACGTGCCAAATTCTGTAATCACAGTTGTGCAGCACTCTATAACAACAGTATTCGAACCACCGAATCAAGGCAGAAACAAAAACAAAGTTTGCGCAATACTCTTAATAAGAACTTATCAAATCTTGATCCTAAATTACCAATCCCAAAGGAGCTAAAATTCAAAATATCAAAGGTCAATTACACCAAAATTCAGTGGAAAATTTGCCCGGTAACTGGTAAACCATATCACAGTAAATCACGGCACGGTCGCAGGCAGTTATCACCATATGCCCAGGATATCAAAACCATTTATTATAAGTTAACCCGCTTTCGCTTCAATGTGTACAAATTTCCTGAACTCTTTGATATTGCTTTGTTGGAACAACATGGTTGGTATACATGTCCAGGTAAAAAAAAGGAAAACCCATCAGAAGAATACAGCTGGCGTAAGCCGGGATCACTTATATTCTGTATCAGAAGGTTTTGAAAATAGGGTTCATCCTTTGATTCTGAGCCATCCTGTAAACTGTAGGCTGGTGCAACATCATATCAACAAAAAGAAAGCCGCTGGTTGCGATATAACTCTAGATGAGTTGATAAGGCTTATTCGTAATTTTGATAATAGCCAATTTAATTGGCCTCACCATAAGGTGATATTGAATCTAATCAATTCAGATAACATCTTGGTGGAAAATTTTGAAAGTCTGCGAACGCTGATTTAGCATATTTGGAGCGGGTAGCCGGTAGCGCGCCGGTCTACTCAAGTTTGGAAGACTCGTATGTATCTGTAAACACCTTACCCGCCTATAACTACTTTATACAAACCTATCACAAGTTTGTCAACCATAACCTAGTAAATTTTGGTAGCCGCACTGGGATTCGAACCCAGACTGAATGGATTTTAAGTCCACTTCCTCTGCCGATTGGGATACGCGGCCATACATTTAGTCAAAGTTGGTAGGGAAGGTGGGATTCGAACCCACGAGATGGCGGATTCAAAGTCCGCTGCCTTAGGCCACTTGGCTACTTCCCATCAAAAAAGCTTTGGTGCCCAGGGCCGGACTCGAACCGGCAAGCTTGCGCGGCGGTTTTTGAGACCGCTATGTTTACCAATTTCATCACCTGGGCAACTGTAGTATATATAGTGTCTTTTTCTCCGTCTCTGCTAGTGCGCTTCAACAAAACTGTTATACGCTCGCATCTCCTGCCCGTCAACCTTGTTTAAATAAGAGAAACACCGTAGGACCTTTCTCTATGAAAACCCTGTTCCTTGCCGCACTCGTAACCCTTCTGAGTTTCAGCTCAGCCCAAGCCTGGACACCAGTTGAAAGCAAGAAACTCTGCACCACCACCACTCAAGCTTTTGAAATGTTCAAGCGAGAAGGGCATCAGCCTGTAATCACCACTCGACTGCAAGCTGTTCTGGTGACAGTTTGGTTGAACACCAAACGAGAGCTCATCGTCACCAACACAGTGAGTGTTCCCAATCAAAGCGAATCACTCACCTGCATACTCACATTGAGTGACACGCCCAGTTATGTGGATTTGGACTCCTTACGAGAATTGGCGGAATAAACCACTCCATGCAAGCTCCTAGCGAGATACTCAGCCTCTTAAACCAACACTTCAAGTGGGAAGGTGCCAAGTTTGATATTCAAGATGGGATTGTGAATGTCACGGGCACAATCCTGTTGAACAGCCCGTTGAAGAGACTGCCGGTGAAATTTGGTAGAGTTGAAGGCAGTTTTTGGTGCATGAGAAATATTTTAACCACACTAGAGGGTGCTCCTTTCCTGGTAACCGAAAGTTTTGATTGCAGCGGAAATCAGCTCTCTTCTCTCAAAGGTGCGCCTGAGGTTGTTCAAGAGAATTTTTATTGCAGTGATAACCAGCTTGAGAGTTTAGAGGGCGGACCTGGCGTGGTGGGCGAGCAGTATCACTGTTACAACAACCAATTAACCTCGCTACTGGGCAGCCCCAGAAAACTTGCTCGAATCTTCAACTGCTCGAATAACAGTCTAAGGACACTTGAGGGAGCACCAATGAGTGTGGAAGATTTTTTGTGCTTTGACAATCGGCTGCAAAACCTGCGGGGGCTTCCTGGCGAGATTACAGGAAAATTGGACGTGTCCTACAACAGTTTCCTAAGTTCGCTTGAGGGTTTGGACACTCAAACGCCAGAGGAGATTTCTCTGAGTTGGAATCCCAGCATGCCGCTTTTGAGAGTGCTATTGGCCAAAAAAATCTCGTTTTGGCCTGAACCTCTCAGCCGAGGAAAAAAGTTGCTGGAGATTTTGAACCAGTACATGGGCCAAGGACGCGCCGGTGCGTTTGACTGCAGAAGAGAACTGCGAGCTGCTGGGTTTGAGGAAAATGCACGATGGTAGACAAATCACTAGTTGAAAAACTGTTTGACGCACAATTTTTTGTTGATGGAAAATACACTATAGACTCTAATGGTGTAGTCAATGTCCAAGGAAACGTGAGTTATACTAGGGACGCTATGGGACATGCACCTGAAAGCTTGCCAGTTGAGTTTGGTAAGGTAACAGGTGATTTTTGGGGCTCCAGCAAGGGTCTGAAAAACTGGAAAAACTTTCCCAAGTTTGTGGGAGGCATGCTGGTTGTGGCCGACAACCACTTCACTGATTGGGAGGGGTGTCCCACACACACAGGCAGTTTGATAGTAGCCAACAATCCAATTGAGAGTTTAGCGGGCATGCCAAGCGTGCATGGCAGCTTGGATGTGTCAAATTGTGAGTTATCAAACTTCGAGGGCATGAGAGAGCCTATTCCCAGTTGGGTAAGTGTGCGCAACAATCCACTGAAAAGTTTTGAAGGATTTCTAGGGTGTGGTGGTTATCTCGCCTTTTCCTACAACCACCGTTTGCCCCTGTTGCGAACACTTTTGGCCAGAGATGGGGTGCGAATATATCCTCCTGATGAGGATGATGATGACAATCTAGTGGTTCCAGACATGAGCCGGTTGATGCAACTCACCGATATCATAGACCGTTACAAAGGTCAAGGACGTGCTGGCGCCTTTGATTGCAGAAGAGAAATGCGTGCTGCTGGATTTGAGGAGAATGCACGATGGTAGATCAAAAAAGAATACAGTCATTGCTGGATAGCAATTTCAGTTATTCAGGCAATGTCACAATAGATGATCAAGGCCAAATCACAGTCGATGGAGATGTCATAGTAAAGCGAATGACTGAGATACCTTTAGAGATCAAGCTCCTTGAAGTAACAGGAAATTTTGGCCTCTACAGCAATCCAATAATTCAGTCACTTGAAGGAGCACCACAGCGTGTAGGTGGAGATTTTTATTGCACCGACAACCTAAAACTTCAGTCACTTCGGGGAGCCCCCGAAAGGGTAGGTGGTAATTTTGATTGCAGAGTCAATCAAGAACTACGCTCACTGGATGGCGCACCACAAATTGTGGATGGCGATTTTTATTGCTATAGCAATCCACAACTACAGTCAATTGCGGGGTTGCCTAGCGAAATAGGCGGACAATTATATATTACATACTCACAGACCTTACCATTGCTTCGTATGCTTGTTGCCAAAGGCGGGGTTGAGTTTGTGAATGACAGCGTGCAGCAAACTGGGCGTGCAATAACTGTAGCCAAAATCATCAATCGCTACAAAGGCCAAGGACGTGCCGGTGCATTTGACTGCAGAAGAGAACTGCGTGCTTCTGGATTTGAGGACAATGCCCGATGGTAGACGTTGAAAAGATCAAAAAAACTTTTGACAAGTATTACTCGCACACAGGTAAACTCTCTATTGATCCCAACACAGGATTGATATCCTGCACAGGCAGTGTCAAGAGCAAGGAAAAATCTTACCTTGATGATAAGCCAGGCATAAAAACCTTGCGGGTGAGGTTTGGAAAAATACGCTATGATTTTGTTGTAGAGCATACAGATCTGGTGAGCTTAGAAGGCGCACCCTCTTGGGTAGGCAGAGATTTCCGCTGTGGCAGCAACAAACTCACCAGTTTGTTGGGTTCGCCTCTTCATGTGGGCGGAGATTTCAACTGCGATAAAAACCTCCTACAAAGCCTTGAACACTGTCCCAAATCAGTTGGTGCCATTTTCTCTTGTATGACAAATCAACTGTCATCACTGGAACATGCTCCTGAGAAGGTCAATACTTTGTATTGCATGGAAAACAAACTCACCTCACTACACGGTGCACCAAAAAAGATCACTGGAGAGCTGGGAGCATGGGGTAATCCGCTAGAGTCACTTGAAGGAATGCCAGAGGAGGTAAACCTGTTGTGGCTTCACTACAGCCCCACTCTGCCACTTTTGCGTTGTTTGACTGCTAAAAAAATGTGGCAGGGAATAGGATGGCCCCGCGAGGTGTGGGATACACTGCAAAAATATATGGGTCAAGGACGAGAGGGTGCCTTTGACTGTCGCCGAGAACTGCGAGCTGCTGGATTTGAGGAGAATGCGCGATGGTAACCCGTGCTGCTCCTCTGGAGTTGTTTCAAGAACATTTTGAATATGATGGTGACCCCAAGGTTACTCAAAGTGGGAAGATAGTTGCGCCTGACGATGTGGTGCTGAAAAGTCAATTCTACACCGCTCACTCAGAGCTGCCTGTTGCTTTTGAGAGTGTGGGCGGCACGCTGATGCTAGCCAACAACAAGCTCACAACACTAAAGGGTTGCCCCCAACATGTTGGCTACAGTTTTGAATGCGAACAAAATGAGTTAACCTCCTTGGAGTTTGGCCCCAAGACAGTTGGGGCGAACTACAATTGCAGTCGCAATGAGCTGAAGGATTTAACCCATGCACCAGCTCATGTGCCAGGAGTCTTCAACTGCGCCTTAAACCCACTGGAATCATTGGAAGGATTTCCTGAATTTATAGGAAAAGCTGTATATATCAGCTACAGCCCAGACTTGCCCTTACTTCGAACTCTTGTTGCACAGTCCATAATTTTTTGGCCCACTGTTGCCACACAAGGCGTGGCTGCTAGAGAGATACTAAACAAATACGCAGGTCAAGGACGTCGCGGCGCATTTGATTGCCGAAGAGAACTGCGTGCTGCTGGATTTGAAGGAAATGCGCGATGGTAGACAAAAAAGAGATTAGGGCAGTTTTTGAAGCGTATTTTGACTGTGCGGAACCCATCAAAATTTATGACGATGGCGAGATCAGCACACGTGGTTACGTAAGTGCTATGCAAGATATGAAAAAGCTGCCTTTGAGATTCGACACTGTTGGGGGATTTGATGTGGGAGGATGCAAGCTGGAAACCCTTGAGGGGTCACCGCAATGGGTGATGGGCGAGTTTCGGTGCATGAGCAACCAACTCAAAACCTTGGAAGGTGGACCACAGGGAGTGCTAGACAATTTCCTATGCGGATTTAACCAATTGGAAAGTTTGAAAGGTGCTCCAAAAAAAGTCAAAAAACTGAGTTGTGTAGCCAACCCTCTGAAAACATTAGATGGCTTACCTGACTCATTAGAAGAGCTTGTTCTCATCTATGACCCAAAACTTCCTTTGCTCCAGGCATTGACTGCCAAACAAATCACATTTACACACCGTCTTGGCGAAGCTCCGGCGCCAGAAAAGCTTGTGGAAATACTCAACAAATATGCCGGTCTAGGACGAGAAGGTGCTTTTGACTGTCGCCGAGAATTACGGGCTGCTGGATTTGAGGGGAACGCCAAATGGTAAACCCGGATGAGATAGAGGAGTTGATCAATCAATACTTTGAAAGTTCAGATGGTGCCAACACTGTTGAGATCACAATAGGAGACGACGGGCGTGTGAATATTGACGAGGTTACACCCGGGTATGGTGTATTTTACGCAAGCCGAGAATCTATGCCCAATGGCAGGCTGCCATTCTCGTTTGGCAGATGCAATGCCAGCTTGTTGCTGGACAGTTGTGGATTGGAAACTTTGGAAGGCTGTCCAGAGATTGTGAATGGTAGATTTACTGCCAACTACAACCCATTACATGACTTGAAAGGTGCGCCGCGTATTGTAGGAGAGCGAATAGCAGTTCGGCAAGCCAACCCTTTGAAAAGTCTTGAAGGGTTTCCGGATCAGGTTGGAAAACATGTGAGCTTGAATTATCATCCACAACTGCCCTTGCTTCGAACGCTCAACTGCCGGGCCGGGGTAATGCTGTTTGGTTCTGCCAACGGATATAGTCAAATGAGAGAGGTTGAAGACATAATCAACAAATATGCTGGTCTAGGACGAGAGGGTGCATTTGACTGCCGAAGAGAACTGCGTGCTGCTGGATTTGAAGGAAATGCGCGATGGTAAACAAAAGTGAACTTTTGGATTTTGTCCAAGCGAAGTTTCGCTGGCTCAGCAAAACTGAAGAGGTCAAAATCACCATAGGTGATGATGGTAAGGTGAACGTGGTCGAGACATATCCTGGTGCCGGAGTACTGCGAGGCGATGAATTTCTGCCCAATGGCCGCCTGCCTTTTGAATTTGGTGTATTCAAGGCCAGTTTGGTGTTCGATACATGCGGTCTTGAGACATTGGTGGGCTGCCCGGAACACGTCACCGGCAGATTTGTATCTCGCAGAAACCATCTGGTCAACCTGGTGGGGGGTCCCAAGAGAGTTGACGGCAGGTATTGGATATATCAAGACGCCCCTCTACAAAGTTTAGATGGGTTTCCGGACCATGTGGGCGAGTATGCCAAAATGCGCTGGAATCCCACGTTACCTTTGCTTCGGTTAGTCAACTGTGACGAGGGTGCGATCTTATCCGGACCCGATACCTCCATTACAAACAAGATTGAAGAGATACTGGAAAAACACAAGGGCCGAGGTCGAGCTGGTGCTTGGGATTTCAAAGAGGACTTGAAAAAAGCTGGCTTCGCAGGAAATGCCAAATGGTAAGGTTTTGCCCTTGGACGGACTCTAACCGCCGACCCCTGGGTTAGGATCCCAGCGCTCTATACAACTGAGCTACAAGGGCAAAATAGTTCAAGGCAGGGTTATGGGTCTTGCCTCGGCTATTTCTTCCAGTCTCACAAACACATGTGCACCAATCACTGTTTTCTCACGAGCCCTGTTGGTCCAAACAGGTTGAACTGTTCGCTCGTGAAAGTAAGTGGCGCCTTTGGTTATGTCACGTGGTTTTTCATAAATCACATGATGTGCCAGCAGTTGTGCCCGGTCCCACGCCTCTATCTCAAGATAGCGTGTTTTGGCAGCTGGTTTATTGGTCCAGGTAAACTGTGCACTGCCTCCCCGGCGCTCATACACCACATCACAAATGCTTTTGCCTGTGCGTCGCACTCTGTTCATTGTCACCAAACCCACAGCCAACTGATTGTTGGATGTACTTCCGCGTGCCTCGTGATAAATGTTCAGTGCCATGCAAATCAACCCTTTTGTGCTGGTATTGTTAGAGTCCAGTGGTTGCACCACTGTAAGCCGGGCTGTGTTTGAGTTGAAACCATAAGTCTGTGCCTTGGCCGGTGCTGCTGCCAGCAACACCACCATAAACACCAATTTTGCCATAGTAGTCAAGAGAATGCTCCTTCTTTTCTTGGATTGGAGTTGTGAGAACACAACAACCAACTTTTGCATGCAAACTCAAAAAGTTTGACACGCCAAAATACGAAGTTGACATTTTTGTCAAGCTCGATTTTGAATTTTGGAGAGAGAACAATTTGATCACTCTCACAGGACAAACTCAAAATCCCTGTTTGCCCTCACAGATGCTTGTTGCTTGCATCTGTGCATCTTGATATTTAAAACCTCATCAACATGCTTTCACTATGCTGATTATGCAGTGTTTCAAGTGTAAGTCAACGTCCCGGCGAGGCTCAAACTCGCAACCTTTTGATCCGAAGTCAAACGCTCTATTCAATTGAGCTACGGGACGAGTAACCTTTAGCCTTTTGTGGGCCCCATGATGTTGCGCTCTACCCGGGTTTGTAGCCAGGCCAAAAGCACACCATACACAGGTAGGATCACTGCTGCTGACACAAGTACTTTTGCACCAGTTTGATTCATCGCAATAAGGTGCCAGTTGGCTGCCATGTAACTGTTGGCGCTTTGGTAAAAGGCCACAGCAAAAAACACAAAGGTGTCAACAACATTTGCAAAAACAGCAGAGATGGCTGGTGCCCAAAACCACATTTGCAGCCGCTCACGCACCTTTTGAAACACATACACATCCATTAGGTTGCTGAAGAGATAGGCCACGCCAGATGCAAGGCCAATACGCCATGCCACACTTGTGGGCGCGCCGCTGAGATACACAACTAGGATGCTGGCAATGATTGCTGGTACAAATGCTGCTGCCACAATGGCTCGAGCATTTTCCTTGTTCACCAATCTAATTGTCAAGTCAGTTGCCACAACAATGAGTGGGAACGTGAAGGCAGCGTAAGTTAGTGGAAGTCCAAAAAGTGTGAACTTGATGGTCACCAGGTAATTGCTGAGTGCAATAATAAATGTGTGGAAACAAACAAGCTTCCACAACAAGCTTCGGTCTACAGAGTCAAAGTTAAACAAACGTGGTTTCCTTTCAAAAAAGTATAGACAGCAAACTTAAATTGAAAGGAACCCAATTGCAACCAGCTTACTCTACAGTGAGCCAAATCTCCTCTTTGGTGGCCTGTAACTTGGCAAACAGCTTGTCAAAAGCGGCGCGGCTGGCACCAATGCTGTTGCTGGTTTTGCTCTGACCCACCAGGATGCAACCATCTGTGTCGGCAGCAGTGTTACCAGGATGAATACGCACACCTTCAAAATTGGGCACGCTTTCCAAAAGTGGGAGCACTGTTTTGAACCTGTTGCTCATGGTCAATTTAACTCTGTAACGGCCAGGAGGAATAGCAGTTTGACCATACACTTTTTCGCCAGCAGGGCGCACAACATCTTCCAGTGTGTAGCACTCAAATGCGCCATCAATAGTCATTGTGCCAATAGTGCAACCATTGGCAGTGGGGTTACGTTTAACAAGTATTTCCATAGGAAACTCCCAAAAGTTTTGGGATATTTACTTTTTGGGCTTGCGAAGCCAAACTCGGTAGGCCCCGCCGGAGGGCTGAGGTTGTATAGACTTGACTTGCGGATGGTTTTCTGCCCAGCTTTGAAACTCTCTGTTGATGTCTCCACTCTTACCAGTTATGAACAAAAGACTGTCATAGGGAGTGTGCTGGAGTTGTGTTTGTGTAAGTGCCCATGCCTCAGACAAAGAGTGACCGTGCAGGTCCCATGTGTGTTTGGGATAGATGGGACTCTTGGTGGCTTTCGTCTCTCTTGGAGGTTGTTGCTGAACAGTGGGAGTTTTGTTTAGGGGTGTGACATCTTTTGTCACAGATTCCCAAAGGGCGGTGTCCGCTTCTGACACCTTTTTGGCTTTGGCCAAGTTTGGCATAAGGCAGCGTTGTCGATCAGCGCTCTAGCCCACTGGGGCTTGTGGCGAACCAAATGCTCAATGTAAATCGGTTTCCACCTTCAACAGGGGTGACTCCGTGAGTGCAACGCTCGTCACTGGAGAAAATAACCAAGCGGCCTCGTCTGGGGGCGCTGCTGTAGTATTCTCCACGCTCGTTTTTTATAAAAGTCACTCCACCCTGGTAGTCATCGTTGAGATAGGTGACCGCAGTCCACACTCTGGGACGAAGATTGCTGTCATCGGTGTAGCCGTTGTCTTTGTGTTCGTGCATGCTGCGTCCAGGACGCCACAGCACAAGGTCAGTGTAGTTGGGATATGCAAATTGTCTTGTGACTTGGAAAACAATTTGACTACAAGTAAACCGATATGCCTCTACAGCACGTTTCACATTGAGGTCTTGTATTTGATTGTAGGGAAGATCATCTTGATCCTCCCAGGGCATGCGTCCGTCAATGTTGGGTTGATTGCTGAACTTCAAAAGACTCATGTGGTCTTGCAACAGAGCACAAACCTCATCGCTCATTGCCCCATCAAAACTCCAAATGAGGTTGCTATAGGTTTCAAGTTGCTGCATTGCAGAGACCTTTCAAGGTTGGTGCCGGATGAGGGGCTCGAACCCCCGACCTATGGTTTTTCTTGAACTTCGGGCTTTAGGCCTTCTGTCCTTCAAGGACGCACAACACAATAACTTGTGTTGTGCGGTTCCTGATGTTACCCATCACGGAAACAAAACCATCGCTACTACCAACTGAGCTAATCCGGCGTCAATGTATTATACATGTGTAAATCTTCGATGCAAGTTAGTTGGTTAAATTTAACCAGCATCTTTGGGCCTGTTTGCTCCATTCCAACAACTGATTGGAACCAGACACCCAGTCTTGATTCAAAAGCTCTCGCACAGTGTTCTCTAGAGCTACACCTGTAGCCAACTTTGCTCCCATTGGGATCAAGTATTGAGTCCAACTGTATTGACTGTCAACCACTGTGGGCATGAATTGTAGACACTCTAATGCAGCAATACCAGGACATTCATTCTTGCTGGAGATAAACGCCACACGGTGTTCTCTCATAAGAGAGTACATCTCTTGTTTTTGTTCAAGAGCGAACTTGTAGACGTCTGCATCAGAAAACAACTTGTGGTCAAGTTCATGTGTGATGACTGTTGGAGTAACACCCAAAGATCTCGTCAAACGCATGAACTCTCTGGCGCCTTTTCTCTCCGTGCTGTCACCAACATACAACAGTCCTCGAGGTCGAAAGCTGCCCTGATCCACAGCGGCTGCAAAAGGCACAGGAGTAGTAATTGGGCGCAGTGGATGAATGTTCTCACTGGGCACTGTCAAACCAATTCGCCAGTTGGTAGAGTGTAGCTCTTGTATTTGAGTATTCAAATACTCATCACTCAAAAAACTCCAACGCGATCCTGGTGTGAGCACATCTGACTCGTGTTGCACAAAGACTCCGTCGTCAAAGAGATTCTTTGCTGCCAAAAAGCTGTGCAAGTCGTGGCACACCACCAAACTGGGTGTTCCAGCATACATTTCGAACACAGTTTGCATCTGGGCAACCAACGCATCATCCACTTGCAACCAAACATGCGTATCTTTTGTGTTTGGAACATAGCTGCTGGTTTGCTGTAACCAGTGGCATTGATGAGAGTTGATCTGCTCAGTGGGCTGAGCGTCACTTAAAAACAGCACCTGGTGACCTGCAGACTTTTGCAAGTCTATAACAGTGTTGATGTAGCGCACAATACCGTTTGGACGAACCAACACACTGCTGCAAGCGTGAACTACTAATGCCATGTTATTCTTCCCAACGCCC
>JACCDG011658126.1_pt1 | contig 11689 bp, 13 predicted proteins | sample 7442471 | NCBI WGS metagenome assembly JACCDG01 (sample SAMN15323444, study PRJNA562643) | freshwater metagenome | isolation source: river surface water | place: USA:Blue River Watershed | collected 2017-08-17
ATCCTTATGCGCCGGATCAGGTGGAGAAGATTTTGAAGAAAAATGTCATTTCGTTGAAGTACTCCCCGGTTTCAAGTATGTTACCCGGTTTAATCAACAGTCTAAACGCCGAAGAATTAAAGGACTTAATGGCCTATTTAATGGCGGGTGGAAGTGAGAGTAATGCTGTATTTAAAAAGAAGTAAGCGCAATAAACATGTCAGATTGGACCGGTAAAATAGCGAATCACAAGCAATTAGGAGGCATCGAAACATCCGTTTTAGATAATGGGGCAGGTAGAGGTGTTCGAATTGCCTGGATAGATACCGGAACGGGTTTCCGATATAAGGTGGTCATTGACCGCGCCATGGACATCGCGGAGGCGTTTTATAACCAGCATAGCTTGGCATGGATCAGCCCGGCGGGTATCACGGCCCCACAGCCTATGTCGAATCATGGGATTGATTGGCTACGAACTTTTGGTGGTGGCCTACTAGCTACCTGTGGACTTGATCATGTGGGCGGACCTGAGGCTGACGAAACGGGGGACCGAGGAGTTCATGGTCAAATAGGAAATTTGCCAGCTGAAATCGTATCCATTATTCAGCCCGATTTGCGGAGTGGCTCGCTGGAGATGTCGATTACGGGGATTATACGCCAGCATAAAATTTTTGGGCCCTGTCTCACGCTAAAACGTACCATTTCAGGTAGATTAGGCGAGGCGACTTTACAAATCCATGACGAGGTAGTTAACGAAGGAAATACCGCCGCTCCGCTGATGCTTTTGTACCATTTTAATTTCGGTTGGCCATTAGTGGATGAAGGAACGGATATTATCTGGAAGGGAACGCACCGTGTCGCATCAGACCCCCAGTTATTAGGTGTCACGGATATCAAGAAGTGCCCGCGGCCACTCGAGCTTCATCAAGGAAGTGGGGAGTCTGTTATTTACATTGATCCCGAGGCTGATACAGAGCATAAAGTTCATTGCGGACTTTGGAACAAAGAAAGAGAGCTAGGCCTGCGCATCACATTTGATAAGCGTGAATTACCTTGTTTGACGAACTGGCACCATTTTGCTGAACACGAATATGTGACAGGTATTGAGCCTGGAACTAACCCGCCCATTGGCCAAAAAGCCGCGCGGGAATCAAACACATTAACGAGTCTAGCGCCAGGGGAGAAAAAAGAGATAACGTTAACGCTGACTATTTTAGCACCTAATTTACCTAAGTCGAAAAAGGATATAGATTTTTTACATTTAACAAAATGACGACGACATGAGCACTAATGCAGCTAAAGCGCTTGCGCAAGGAAAAGGAATTTTAAGGCTTGCGCCTACATGGGTACCTAGGTCTTTTTGTGTGCCTGGGAGAAGAATTAAATTACATCCAGATGATTATTACGTCTTGGGCGGCGCCCGTGGTGGAATCGATGAACGTTGGTTATCCTCTACGACTCCGGCTAAAAACGGTCCATTGACTGGTGAAAACGAAGGCTTAAGTGCTGTTGTTTATTCCGAAGGGGAGAAAGAAGAGCAGATTCTGTTGATCGATGTCATCGAAGAATTGAAAGGAGAAGTGATCGGTGATCGTCTATGGAATGAATACAAATCGTGGCCGATGTATTCGAAGTTTTTTGATAACATGGGGCCATTGCCTCACCACATACATCACAATGATGAGCATGCCGCTAAAATAGGCCAATTAGGGAAGCCGGAGGCCTATTATTTCCCGCCGCAATTAAATAACCATGGGGGGGATTTCCCGTATACGTTCTTTGGCATTGCTCCTGGTACGACGAAGGAACAAATCAAAGAGTGTTTGATGAACTTCACGAAAGGGGATAACAAAATTACGATGTATTCGCAGGCGTTCCCGTTGATTCCTGGGACGGGTTGGGATGTTCCTCCGGGGATGTTGCACGCACCGGGCAGTATGTGTACCTATGAGCCACAAAAAGCATCCGATGTTTTTGCGATGTATCAGTCGCTGGTTAATGAAGCGGTCATTCCAGAAGAATTGTTGTGGAATGGTACTCCCAAAGAGGAAATTGGGAATTATGATCAATTAATGGAGGTCATCGATTGGGAGTTAAATACGAACCCGAATTTATTAGAAACACGCTTTATGCAACCGATTCCTGTGCGGGATGAGGCCGAAATGGCGGCACAAGGATACTCCGAAAAATGGGTATGTTACCGTTCAGACGCGTTCAGCGCGAAAGAATTAACGGTATTCCCTGGCCAAACTGTTACCATTACCGATGCCGCAGCCTATGGTTTAATCATGATGCAAGGACATGGTAAAATGGGCGTTTGGAATATCGAGACCCCGGCCATGATTCGGTACGGGCAATTGACTAATGATGAATTTTTTGTCACAGAGGCTACTGCAAAAGCCGGTGTTCAAATCACGAATTACTCGTCTACGGACCCGATTGTTATGTTGAAACATTTTGGCCCAGCTAACCCAGATTTAAAATTATAACCTATTTCAAACATGAATACGTATCCTAAATTACACAATGCAACTTGGCCTGGAATTGTAGGCAAAGGCCCCGATTCAGAGCCCGTTATTTCACTTGATAAAATGCTTGCCATGACAGCCGCCGCCGAAGTTAATGGCGTTAAGTTTGATGGCGTGGATATTGGTTTGCTGCCTCCTCACTTTGATATAGAAAGTGGGAAAGATGGCGCTAAAGCCCTAGCGGATAAAGTGGCCGCTCATGGCTTAGAAATTGGGAGTTTAGTCGCTCCTATTTGGGCAGGTAATGCGATGGGGGATAAAGATGCGCGCGATACCTTTGTGGACATGGTGCGCAAAACTTGTGAAATAGGTGCAGAATTACGCCATTTAGGCATTCGCCCTAATGGCATTGTCCGGATAGATTCTGCTGCGGGTGTAGCGGATTGGGCGAAGGATCCGAAAGGAAATTCTAAATTGATTGTGGATACGTTCCAAAGAGCCTGTGACGTCGCCGCAGATTTTGGTGAAAGATTAGCTGCCGAAGGAGAAATTTGTTGGGGAGGCATGCACTCGTGGCGCAATATGATTCAGACCTTAGAGTCCGTAGATCGTCCTAACATTGGATTCCAAGCGGATATGTCCCATACCTTACTCTACACGATGGGGTATAATTGCCCAGAAGACCGCATTTTACCTGTGGATTATAACTGGGAGGATCGCGAGGTTTTGAAAGCGTCATTAAAAGAATTGACGGCTGCGCTTCGCCCATGGACCATCGATTTTCACGTAGCTCAAAATGATGGAACCGTGCATGGCACAGGAAGTCATGATAAGACGGGCCGTCACTGCCAAGCGACAGATCCGAATGGCAAATTGAACATCGCTGAAGATGCTGGATTCTGGTTAAGAGATGCGGATGGACAATTAACTAAAGCGTTCAAACATATTTGTTGGGACGGCTGCATGTTCAGCAACTCTGTTATGGAGCAGCAGCAAACCTGGAATGATATTTTAGCGGCCATGATCGACGTGCGTAAGGCACATGGTTGGTCATAATAAACTATAACCTATGAAACAAATTAGAATTGGATTAATTGGCACCGGATTTATGGGTAGAACCCATTCCAACGGATATAATCGTATCCAAAACTTTTTCCCAGAGTTAACCTGCAAGCCCGTTTTGCAAGCGGTCTGCTCGCGCAATGAAGCCAGTGTGAAAGCCTTTGCCGAACAATGGGGATACGCCTCATATGAGACCGATTGGCGGAAATTAATTGCCCGAGATGATATTGATGCGGTGGATATTTGTACGCCTAATGATACGCATGCTGAAATCGCGATTGCCGCAGCTGCCGCAGGAAAAATGATTTTATGTGAGAAGCCCTTGTCTCGCACCTTAGCTGAGGGAGAGCAAATGGTTGCCGCGATTGAGAAAGCTGGTGTGGCGAATACGGTTTGGTATAATTACAGACGCTTACCTGCGGTTACTTTAGCGAAGCAAATCATCGATTCGGGAAAACTGGGACGCATATTTCACTACCGGGCTAATTTCCTGCAAGATTGGACCATTTCGCCTGATTTACCACAAGGTGGTGCTGGTACTTGGCGATTGGATGTGGATGCGGCCGGTTCTGGGGTGACGGGGGATTTATTAGCCCACTGTATAGACACGGCCATGTGGTTAAATGGCGGCATTACAGATGTATCCGCAATGACGGAAACCTTTATTAAAGAACGCGTTCACGTTAGTAGTGGTGCCGTGAAAAAAGTAGGCATTGATGATGCCTGTATTTTCCATTGCCACTTTGGTAATGGCTCTTTAGGCCTATTTGAATCTACTCGGTATGCGCGTGGCCACAAGGCCCTGTATACGTTTGAAATCAATGGGGAGCATGCTTCGTTGCGTTGGGATTTACATGATTTGAATCGCTTAGAAATGTTTGATCATGCAGATGATGGATTAACCCGGGGATGGAAAACCATATTAGTGACAGATGGCAACCAGCCTTACATGGACAAGTGGTGGGTTCCTGGTTTAATTATTGGATATGAACACAGCTTTGTTCATCAAGCGGCTGACTTTTTGAAAGCAATAGGAGAAAATAAGCCTTGCGCGCCTACCTTCAGAGACGCGTTACAAACACAGCGTGTTTGCGAAGCCGTCATTGAATCCGCTAAAACGAAGTCGTGGAAAGATACACACGTGGAATGACCCTGAGTAGGCGTTGAGGGCCGTTCGACTTTTTCCTGAGCCCTTTCATTTACATTAGGTATTAAACCAAAAAGAGGTCAATAATGGCCTCTTTTTGGTTTATGCTTGCACTTTCCGCTGTCCTATAACATCCATGTAAAAGGTCGTTCTCGAGATTGCAGAGGCGTATTTTATTGCCCTTGGCCTAACGAATATCCCGCCTTACCATCAAATGAATACAGGTTTTCTGTTTTTATACTGTCGATATTTTCATTCATCGCGTTAGTTAAAAGTTGAACAATATGCGACTTAGTAATCACTGAATTATCCGCTGGTTTAAAACGACATCTCCAATGATCGGTACAAAATGTTTCCGAAAATCCATCTGGCCAAACCTTAATTCCCCTGTTAGTAATCATGGTGAGCTGTATCCCGTCTACCTCTATTTTTTTCACCATGTCCGCTAATTCATTTGGATTCGCCCCCTCCCAATGAACAAAAACATCTACGCCTACTAAGTCTTTTTTTGCACTTGTTTTGCGGACATATTTCGGCAAATGAAGGGCTGCATTTTTAGCATAGGAAACAGGCTTAAAGATGGCAGGTTTCAAGCCCAGATTAGCCACAACAGCTTTAGCAAACTCCTTAGTCCCCACTTTCTGTTTACTAATTCCTTCATTATAAATATCGGCGGTGTGTATACCGTCTTCCAAGGTCTTAAGCCACGCATTTTGGACTTTTTCGGCTATGTCTGTTTGGCCTATGTGATTCAACATCATGACGGCTCCTTGCAATAATCCAGACGGGTTAGCCACGTTTTGTCCGGCAATGGTAGGTGCAGAGCCGTGTATGGCTTCAAACATGGCACATTCCTCCCCTATATTAGCCGAGCCTCCTAAACCGACTGATCCCGCTACTTGTGCCGCTACATCGCTAATAATGTCGCCATATAGATTAGGCATGACAATGACATCAAACTTTTCAGGCGAGTCGGCGACTAGAGCTGCCCCAATATCAACGATCCAGTGTTCGTTTTCTATTTCTGGGTATTCTTTTGCAATCTCATCAAAAACTTGGTGAAACAACCCGTCTGTTTGTTTCATAATATTGTCTTTGGTAAAGCAGGTCACCTTTTTTCTATTTTGTTGCTTCGCATATTCGAAAGCATAGCGAACAATTTTTTCACAACCTGGTCTACTAATTAGCTTTAAACACTGTACCACCTCCCCAGTTTGCTGGTGTTCAATGCCTGCATATAAATCTTCTTCATTTTCGCGGACGATGACCATGTCCATTTCCGGATGTTTGGTACTAACAAAAGGGTGCAAACTCATGCAAGGCCTTACGTTAGAATACAATCCTAAAAATTTACGGGTAGACACATTCAAGCTCTTGTACCCGCCTCCCTGAGGGGTCGTGATAGGCGCTTTTAGAAAAATTTTGTTTTGGCGAATCGTTTCCCAAGACTCCGGTTCAATACCTGCTAAATTACCAGCGAGATACATTTTTTCGCCTATTGTAATTTCATCTAATTCAATTCTCGCACCAGCGGCTAAAATAATATCCAATGTGGCCTCCATGATTTCTGGCCCGATTCCGTCACCTTTAGCTACCGTTATTCTTCTCATTTGCGTATATGTTTTGATTTGATCACGCAAATTTCCGAAGACCGATCAGTTGATTTTTATTTATTGTTAATATGTTTTTGATAAAAATAATTTATGATTTAGGGGCTTGCAATGTGTAAATAAAAGCCCTCATGCCATTTTACAAGAAAGACTTGATGACATCTCTGAAAATAAAGGAGAGAAATACTAATACGCCCACGATGACTTCATTTCGGTACTTTTTAAAGAATTGAGCTAGGTTTTCCATAAATAGTATAAAAAGTTACACCCCAAAAGTATAATAATTCTTTAATTTCGATACATCTTAATAAACATTTCTATTCATTAATAAGGAGAGTGAACCATGAAAAAAATAACGTTAACAAAATCGCCAGATGAAAATACAGAATTTACAAACTACCCCATTTAAACTATTTCAAAGTACTTAAACTAGTATTTGGGAATACTATTATTTTTATAAATTTATAAGCACTTATTGACTAACTATAAATTGAAATAGAATGCCTCTTTTAATTTTATTTTCTTGGTTCTCCATTGTTATAGGGTTCCTATCTTCCACTAAATTAGATACAACTCAACAGGCAGACTCAACTCCCAAGTTTAAATTAATCCCTGCTCCTAAAATTACTTTCAATTCGTTTGTGGATTGTAACATGGCAGAAGTTTGGATTGGCGATACATTTAGAATCTTCCCTGGCAAATATGGCGAAGACCCTTTATGGGGCTATGCAAAAGATTTAAAGTATTCAGATGGAGAAAATGCAGAGGCTGTTTTTAAAAACCCGGCTAATAAGTTCTTTAACCCGAGTATGCCTAGCAATGCACCTGTAGGGCAGAAAGGCTTGCATGGAGCGGTTTGGTTTGAAACTGTTTACCAAGATTCGAAAGATAAAAGTGGCAAAACATTATATGGCATTTACCATAACGAAAATTATCCTAGCACCTTACCATACGATTCGGTTTCCAAAGAGGGGTATAGAGATGTACGTTGGCCACAAGGTTTGACTGGTCCAGAAAGTCCTGCAGCTGTTTGTAGAATTGGTGTGATGAAATCCATAGATGGAGGTAAAAGCTGGGATAACAGAGGCATATTTATTGAGGATTACGACCCAAGAATGATTAGAAAACCAATAAATACTTCCAATACGTTTGCGGGTGGTGTAGGAGACCCGTCTGCTGTAGCAAGTGGCGACTACTTGTATTTATTTTATGGAGAGTATGGTTATCCTGGCGTGTATGATGAAAAAACGTATACCGTTCAAAAAGAGTGGAGTGGTCAATGTATTAGTATCGCACGTATCGCGTTGAAAGATCTAGATAATCCAGTTGGAAAAGCCAAAAGATGGGATGGCAAATCCTTCTCTATTCCTTACGATAGTTATGGGGTTCCCGTTCGTTCTTTACAAATTCCAATCAATGAAGGTGGCGGTGGCGCGTCCTCGCCAACAGGCGGATTTCATTGGGGGCCATCTGTTAGTTGGAATACGTATTTGAATTGCTGGGTAATGATGATGGGGAAAGTAGAGGGAAAATCATGGCAAGGTGATAAGATCTATATTTCATTTAATAAACATAAAGACTTGGGTTCAGGGAACAATAGCCAAGATTGGTCAAAGCCTGAATTAGTTTTTCAGAAACCAGGATATATTTTATGGTACCCTTCATTGCAACCTTTAAATGACCCAACTGATATCAAAGAAAAATACGCCTCCGTTAAACTTGGGAAGCGTGCCCGTTTTTTTGTCAAAAGAATTAAACCGGGGGATGATGAATATGCGTCAGAGCATTACATTGAATTTGAAAAGTAGACTACCACACTAAATAGACAAAGAAAAAGCCGATCATTTCTGATCGGCTTGCTCCCTTAAAGATTATAGCTTTTACGAACCATCAAATAGTATAACTTGTCCGAAAGCCATTTTCTTAGCACCAACAACATAGGGCCGGGTTTACCCACCGCATATCTCATTTGATTACTATTGTCAGTTGCAGATTTATAAATCATCTTTGCTACAACTTCTGGCCCTTCCGCATCCTTCATTACTTTTTCGGCAGCATTATTAAACTTTTGAATAAATCCATCATATTGATTTGTGTCAGTTGGTTTAACAAATTGTCTGCTTCTTCCATAAAAATCAGTGACAATCGGACCTGGCTCAATGAGTTTCATTTTAATATTAAACTGAGCTAATTCATAATGTAACGACTCCGTAAAACCTTCCACAGCAAATTTAGTAGCGTGGTAAATACTATATAAGGGGAAGGTAATTTTTCCTCCCATACTTGAAATTTGAATAATCATTCCGCCACCATTGGGTCTCATATGCTTTATTGCCTCTCTTGTCACACGCATCAATCCAAAAACATTCGTGTTAAATTGTTTTTCAATAATTTCATCTGACATGGCTTCAAATGCGCCATCCACCCCATAGCCTGCATTATTAATCACTACATCAATTTTCCCAAAATCACTTTGAGCATTTAAAAATACCGCACTAATACTTTCCGGTTTGGTAACATCCAGCGCATACAATTTTACATTGTCCAGTTTATTAAAATCGGTTTCCTTTTCTGGATTTCGTTGCGTTGCAATGACATTCCATCCATTTTGGGCAAACTCAAAAACAGTTACTTTGCCTATTCCACTAGATGTTCCTGTTATCAATACAGTCTTTTTCATATTTCTATTATTTTATATTGAACAAAACTATTACGTTATATTCAAACCTACAACAATAGAGTATAGTCTATGGTTGACATTTATTTTTCTGCGCACTATATTTGCCTTATGTTAATAAATGAACTATCCAAAAAAACTGGGCTTTCGACACACACCATCCGCTTCTATGAAAAGTCGGGGTTAATTGAGGGCAAACAAAACGAAGCGGTTAAATCGAATAACTACTTTCATTATGACGAGGTAACCGTTGAAAAATTAGAGTTCATTAGCGACGCCAAATCGGTAGGATTTACCATCAAGGAAATCGGTCAAATGATTGATGCTTGGTATAACCAAAAATATACCAAGGAACAAAAACTAGAAATTCTTGATGATAAGCTGATTTCTCTAGAGCAAAAAATGAAAGAGATAAAGGAGATGAAAAAGCAAATCATTGAATTTAAAGATGACGTGCTAAATGATAGGTGCTAGTGATCGCCAATTTGAAAAAGATGCAAACACAAAAAATATCCGTTTTACGAATGTAGGCGTGGCTTTTAAACAAAAAAAGAGGTCGAAATGACCTCTTTTTAATTTGTGCTCCCCTTTTCGACGAAAGACTCAGCATTATATAATAATTGAATTTATCAATATTAAGAACTTGAAAAGTTGAACTTCTTTTCAAGTTGCAAGAGGTGGTAAATTACTTAATCAGCTGATCAATAAACAAATGCCTATCCAAATATCATCTTTTTATAAAGTTTATATCACTTTTGATATATTCGTTTTATATAAGACCCCAAATACGAGCCTAATATCGATGGCAATGAAAAAAAGAAATAAATAACTAGTTCAGCAGGTAATAGATTGTGGCTGCCTTTAAAAACAATCATTTCGTAAAAAGTTACTGCAAAAAATACTGAAATCATTGAAATGCCAACAATCCAAGGATTTACTTTATAAAAATAACCTGAAATGAAACTGGTAATCAAAAATAAGCTAGCAACTATATTTGAATAACTTGCTCTAAGTGATTTTGAATAATAATATTCATTTAATGTTGATATTCTAACATTTTCAATTTTACTACTTGCTAGTAAAATAGATGTGCTAATGACTACGAGAAATATATATATGTAAATTATATTTTGTTTATTCCTTTCCTCCATATTATCACTTAAAATAAGATTGAGTATGTGACTATTAGCAATTTGGAGGATTGAACTTCCTGCAAGTTTACTGGAGATCAGATTAATTTTAACTAATTTCCCGCAAATGGGGTGTCAAAAATACCCCCTGCTAATTCAATCCATACTAATAAAAATACAAGTAAAATTATACCAATTATAAGAATTCGATAGGTGGTATTTTTTGTTGTCATTAAGACTTGCTTAATACCAAAACTAAGGGAAAGAATAAGAATCCCCATAACAATGAAGTCAAAAAAACTCCAATTGACTTCATTGGACACCAATGTTCCTACCAATGGAAAAAGTAATAATAATAATAAGGGTGAGAAAACACTCCATTTTGTATTCATCATACTATCTATTTTTTATATTCTAATATATCCGAAGGCTGACAATCCAAAACTTCACACAATGTTGCTAATGTTGAAAAACGGATTGCTTTTGCTTTACCTGTTTTTAATATTGAAAGATTTGAAAGGGATATCCCGACTTTCTCGGATAATTCATTTAATGACATTTTCCTTTGTGCCATTACTACGTCTAGATTCACAATAATTTCCATTAATTATATGGTTAATTCGTTTTCGGATTTATATCCAATGGCATTGATTAGAAGTTTCTGTAAAATATAGGTAAAAACACCGACAGAAAATGGGCCCATAATTAAAATGATATTAATTAGTACGACTCCTGGAGCATCATCTCGCTGGGCAACATTAAAAATAAATGGCGAACCAATTAAATACATTGAACTAATTAGAAATGAACATACTTTTATAATTCGTAAAGAGTTAACTGATGAGTCAGTTAATGATAAATTGTTATCAATATTGTTTAATAAATTATAAGCTTGATAAAAAATATATAGTAAAGGAATTGTTGAAATAACTAAACCCATCAATATTGGGCGGTAATACCCTAAAGAATCAGATTTTATAATTTGATAAAGTAAGAATCCACATAGAACTAAGACTCCAAAACTTAAAACTAAGAGAATTAACCTTAAGAATAGAGTTGAACTTCTTTCAAGTGACTTGAAACTTTGTTTAGTCATTTTTGTTTTTTATTAAATTTAATGACAAAAATAATAAATTTATTGAAAAACAACAAAAATTGCACGAATAACAATTGACTACATATAGATTGTATTTTTTAAAATGCAAAAAGGGTAACACTTTTTAAGTATAACCCTTTTAATTTGATATTGCTCCCCTTTTCAACGATAGATGCAGCTATAATGCGATGATTGAGTTCTTAACCACTAGCAAATTATTTAACAAGACCACTTTCGTCAATCTTAAATAACCACTCTTGGTCGTAGCAGTCATTGGATACATTTACTGTTTTACAAATTTGTTTCGTTCCCTCAATTTGGTATAAATTATCCTCGACTGCAGCAATTCTTAATCCATAATCATTCAAGAATTCCCCATAGGTTTTTTGCCAAAGAGTTTCTCCTTGAGAACTAACTTTTGCTATTAATACATCATAATTCCCTTTCCCAAAAGAGCTTGTAGACCCAATTACAATGTAACTGCCGTCTTTAGTTCTAATCACCTGACTAGCCTTGTCAT
>JACCDG010099991.1_pt1 | contig 11688 bp, 9 predicted proteins | sample 7442471 | NCBI WGS metagenome assembly JACCDG01 (sample SAMN15323444, study PRJNA562643) | freshwater metagenome | isolation source: river surface water | place: USA:Blue River Watershed | collected 2017-08-17
ACCTATATAACGAGCTGTGCGTGTCAAAGGGCAAGCTCGTTCACGACATCGAGACGTTCGACAAGCTGCGGATGAAGTACGGCGGGCCAGCTTTCCCGATTGGGAAGGATGGCAGCTACGACCCTGAAAACACGGGGTATATCTGGTGCACGAACGTCCTGTCGCAGATCGTGGACAACGATCCGGTGTGGAACGTCGAGACTGAGAAGGGCGGAGAGTACGCGACGTTCGCGGCTGCGAAGAAAGCGGCTCTCGACAAGTGGACGCAGACGCAGAAGTTGTCTGAGTTCTTGCTCAACGGGCCCGTGCTCGATTCGCAGTTCTTGCGCGGCATCGCGCTGATGAAGCTCGCGCCGCAGACGAAGGGCTACAAGCTGGACGATTCGGCGCTGATGCCGGACATGGACCGGCTTAGCCCGCGCGACTATTGCGAGGATCCGACGGCAAAGTCGCACGACGAAGCGCGCTGGAAAGCGCACCGGATCATTGATTCCAAGTCGCGGCTTTTGAAGCACGCGAAGGATCACCCGGAAGAGGGCTGGAACGTCGCTGTAATCGAGGCGCTTGAATCGAGCACGAGCGACATGAGCAAGCTCGACGCGGATCGGCGCAACAACATCGACCGAGATGAGATTGTCTACTGGCAGGTTTGGGACCGCGAATGGGACGAGGAGAAGTCGGGAGACTACGAATCTAACGGCGGATTCATGGAGATCGTGGAAGCCGCTGGCGAGATCGACGACAGCTACGACTACATCCGCAAGCCGCGCCCCGCGTACGTTCCTCCGTGGGGGCCTTACTATCACTTTGACTCGGCAAAGATCCCCGATGAGACGCACGGGCTTGCGCCGCTCGTGGCGACGATGCGGCAGTCGGAGGACTTGAACGCGGCGGCTCGCGCGCAGCTAGAGGACGAGAATAGCTATCGTCGGTTCACGATCATCGACGAGCTGTACGCGATTGACCCGCGCACGGGCAAGCCGACGAAGGGCGGGAAGCGCATTGCTGAGGCGATCACGAACGCGCGTCACCGTGGCGTGTTCACGATGCCTGGGTTTGATGCGTCGAAGGCGAAGGAGTTTTCGATCGGTGGCCCGTCGCCTGAGGGTGCTGTCGCGTACCAAAACCGGCTGATGCGTCACGATAAGATGCTCGGCCTGTCACAGTCGCACCAGGGGAACACGAGTGGCGGGCAGACGGCGACGAGCGACGTGATTGCGGACACGGCTGCTGACCGGCGCATTGGGCTGATTCGTAAGGCGATTCACCGGACCACGACGCAGATCGGGCACGGGTTCCTGTGGTACCTCCAGCGCGAGACGCAGATCGCGGTGATGGTCGGGGTGCATCCTGAGACCGGCGATGAGGTGTGGGTCGGCGGCGGGCCGATGGGCGAGGGCGACGACCTTGGGGCCTACACCTGCAAGATCGAGCCGATGAGCATGGAGGAGGTGTCTCCGGCGCGCCTCCAGGCTCAGGCAGCGATGATGACGGAGTTCTTCGGGACGCTAGGCCCGGTGATGCAGATGACGCCGTGGATCGACTGGAAGCGTCTGGCGAAGGTCCAGGGGAACGCCTGGAACATCCCGTACATGGGCGAGCTGATCCGCGAGGAGGTACTTGCGCAGGCGCAGGGGCTTGCTGTGGCGCTCCAGACGGCCGGGGACGGAACGGAGACGCAGAAGACGGAGCCTCAGAAGGTGACGACTAAGCCCACGGCGCAGCCGAAGCTCGGAGCCCCGACGGCGCATCCTAGTAACCAAGGGAAACCACAAGGGGTGGTGTCAAAGCCCTTGACACCCACAGCCGGTGGTAGTACGAAGGGGGCGGCATGACGCTATCCGAAGGCCGCCAGCGGTACGACTCGAACCTCAAGGCATGGGTGCCGGTCGAACCGCCGCGTCGCGCTACGGGGCGCGTGTCGATCCAGGTGGACAAGTCTGGCGAGTACGGCTCGGTGACGATCTCGAAAGATCACCCGTGCACGCGGTTTGCGAAGGCTCGTGACCATCGCGGGCGTCCGGTTTTCACGACGATGGCGGCGAAGCGGGACGCGATAGCGTTCTCGCGTGACATTGGCGAGCCGATGATTCTGGCGCGCGATGCGGGAGACGAGTAATGCACCACTGGGCGAACATTGGCGGATCGACGAGCGCGCAGTACCCGACGGACTTTCGAGGCGCTGTCACGACGACGATCGGCAGCGCGGGATTCGTTACGGGCCCGTTTGCTGGCGCGTCGATCCTGCTTGTCGGGATCATCCTGAGCGGACGCGATGCGAGCGCCACGTCTACGATTGCCGTGAAAGATCACGCGGCGACGGCAACGTACTTCACGGCCACGGTTGCCGGTGGAGTGACATCGCATTCGTACTTCCTGCCGGTCGGAATCGTTATCCCGGTGGGCGGAATCTCTACCGTGTGCAGCGATACCGACGTGACGGCTACGCTCATCTTTGACGTTGCGAGGACTCTGTGAGCGACCTGAACGAGCAAGAACTGGCCGAGTTCGTCGCGCTTGCGGACGCTGACCTGAAAGGTCGCGACAAGGGCGAAGAGAAAGAAACACCCTCGGATAACACCGAGGAGACGGTCGAAGACGCATCGACCGAGGCGAAGGCTGAGGACTCGAAAGAGCAACCCGAAGCCGATGCCGAACCTGAGCCGCTAGAGCTTGAGAAAGCTACGGCTGCTCTGCGTCGCGCTGGTTTCGACGACGACGATATCAAGGCGATGAGCCGCTCGCGCATCATGAAGCGCGGGATGCACCTTGCCGGATTGCAGTCCGAGTCGGACCGAGTGTTTACCGCCTTCAAGGGGCTGGAAAGCAAGATCACAGAGCTGGAGAAAGCGAAGTCGGAGAAGCCTAACCCGCCGACCGATGAACTCGCGGAACTCCAGAAGACCTTGACCGATGAGCACGGAGAAGCGGTAGCCGCAGCGTTGGTAGAAGTCCTGCGCAAGCAGCGGAGCGATAACGAGTCGGTAAAGGCCGCACTCGCACAAGCCGAGCAGCAAAAGCAGATTGACAAGCTCCAGCGTGCTCTCGTGGAGAAGTATCCCGAGAGCGAACAGCCCGACAACTGGGCCGACATCCTCGCGTTGGCTGAGCATTATGAGGCGAACGAAAAGCTGTCTCCGGCTGCATGCCTGGAGAAAGCTGCTTCTAAGCTCAAGCTGAGGACTCGCGCCGAGATTGCACGGGCGTCCAATGCGGACAAAAACGGTTCAAAGCTGAACGGTACCGCCGTCACGAGCACGAAGAAGATCGCCGGGCCAAAGCCGAACTCGGAAGAAGCCAAGTTCGCGGCCTGGGAAGCTCGCATGAACGGTGCCCCGCTTGAGACCGTTGACAAGATTCTAAACGGCAACATGCCGTGACCGAGCCGCCATAAGGCGGCAGACAGAGTTTCAAATGGCGGGTTCACCCCTGTCCGCTTACCTGGACCTTCAGGCCCGGAGCGGCGCTCGTGTATTCTCTGGACCGAAGGAGATCGTCAACGACATCCAAGAGGTCCGCAACTTCGCGTACAACTACTTCCTTCGCGGGAAGGGCGAAAAAGACCTGCTCGGAGCAGGCAAGACGATCACCGACGAGATCGCGATGATCGACCCGGAGACTGCGGAAACGCACCTCCCCGGCAAGAACTTCACCTGGACGAACCCGCAAACGTCGCGCTACTGGACTTCGCGGTGGCGTTACGTCACGGGTCACTACTCGTTCCTCGACCAGGAAATCGAGCACAACGCGAGCGGCGATCTCAAGGCGTCGGCGCGTTACCAGAAGATCAAGGACATGCACTATGGCAAGCGCCAAGCGGCCATGTCCTCGCTCTGGATCAAGATGGACAAGCTCATGTTCGCGGAGCCGGACTTCGCGGCGATGGAAGGCGCGGAAACGTCGTCTTCGACTGAGCCTTACTCGCTCGCGTGTTTCGTGAACGAGCAGACGAACGGCCTCTTCAACCCGACCGGCAGCGGCGCGGGCACGTCGTGGACCACGGTTGAGGAGCTGTCGCCCACCGCGACGGGCAACTCGCACTGGGTCAACGCGCGGCGTTCGTACACGTCGTCGTCCACGACTGCGGCGGCTGGTGTCATCGACGGTCTTGAAGACGCGATGATGGACATTGACTACGAACCGCCCCCGACGGAGCGGCAGTACTTTGAAATGCCGGAAGTCAACCGTCTTGTCATCGCGACGAGCCGCGTTGGTCTCAAGCACTACAAGAATTGCATCCGCGACCGTCAGGACATCCTGCCGGACGGTGGGCACAAGGACGCGGGTATCTCGAACCCGACGTTCAACAACATCCCGGTTGTGCGTTGGTCGGGCCTGGAGACGGCGACGTGGTATCCGAACCACACAACGCCTGCGACCGCGACGGACAACGTGACGGAAGGCCAGACGGGCGGGAACGGCAACACCGGCCCGCGCTACTACATGCTGCACCCGAAGTACATTGGCCCGTACTTCCACGTGAATCGTTACTTCGTCGAGAAGTGGGAACTCAAGCCCACGGATCAGTACGAAGCGACGACCATCCCGATCTCGGTGTGGTTCAACTGGCGTTGTAGTTCGCGCCAGCGTCACGCGATCGTTTACCCGTCCGGTAACGTCTTCACGACGGCGTACTGAGCCATGGGTGCTCTACTTTCTCTCGTCCAGCTCGACACTGGGAGAGGATTCAAGCTCGGAGAGCGGGATACTGCACTCACTACACTCGTGGCCTGCGCGCGAGGGGACGTAATGCAGCTCATCCGCGATTCGAGCGGTGGATTCTCGACCTGCACGGGCGCTGGGGCGGGCAACATCACTGGCACATCTGCGACGTACACGGACTCGGGTACCACGCTTGCCAAGGCCGGAGCTTTTGCGAACTACACGTTCCGCAAGGGCGACCGGGTTCGGATCACGGCGGGTACCGGCGTCACGGCGGGCATCTATCCCGTCACGTCAAAGACGGATGACGACACTATTGTCATCCCCGACATCGGGGCGAACGCGAGTGACGTAGCCTTCACGCTTTTCGATCACTCGCTCATGCGCGGGTACTTCGGTGTGGTGCTCGACCGTGAAGTCGCGGCGAACCGTTTGGTTCACTTGCGACTGATCGGCGTGTGCCACATGTTCACGAAGAACTCGGCGGATGCGGCGATTGCAAAAGACAATCTGTTCTGTCCGACCTCTGGCAAAGACGGTGACTCCGGCCTTGCTTCGGTTGGTCTGAACGCGAAGTTCATCGCCAAGGCAATCGACACCGCTGCGGTTTCGACGACGGCGACTCGTGCTCTGCGGCTTGTCAACTTCAACGGCATCCACGGCTGGGCCGGGACCTACGCGGGGACGACCTGATGTCTATTCTCTCTCCCGTCTCTCAGATTGGCGACACTCTGGAACCCGGAGACGATCAGTTCTGGTTGCTTGCTGACGCTACGTTCATTCCTGGCGATACGGTGCTCTGCCCCGTGAACTCGGACGGAACGTATACAACGTGCACGACACCGACTGCGGCGTCTACTGGCGTCGTGGCTTCTGCGATTGCGAGTGATGGTGTGTTTGGCGTTGTCCGAAAAGGGGCAACGTCTGGCAACTACGCTCGCGTGCAGATTCGTGGCGAAGTGGATGCGAACATGCTCTCGACGGCGGCGGCTTCGATCACCGTTGGCGGCACGTTCATCCCGAATACGTCGAAGCAGCTTGAGTTCGACCAAGGCAACGGAGTTACCAACGCGAAGTGGGTGGCGCTGTTTGTCGGGGCTGGCTCGACTGTCTCGTCGTCTACGAGCACGCCTGCTATCCGCAAGGTGTGGTTCAACGGCATCGAAGGCTTCGGCCGTCACGGAGGTTCTACGTCGTGAGCGACTTTTCAGAAGTGATGGAGCCCAACGGGTTCTTTCTCCCGACAATTGACGTGACGATCCAGCACAACCAAGCGGTTTCCAAGGGGGATTATCTGATCCTCTCTCCTGCTGTCTTGGTCACAACTGGAGTCGCCAACGTGCTTGCAAACGCTGCTGGAGGCCGAAAGGCAGGCTGCGTTGTTGTTGCTCTTGGAGACTATGCACAGAGCAAGCCTGGGCGCTATCGCATCCAGGGACTTGTTCGAGCGATGGTCAAGAGCGGCGGCGGAACGGCGATCGTTCGCGACATGGCTTTGCAGCCTGGAACGACGCTTGACCTCGACACCGATCCTCCGACCCTGAACCAGGGGCGGTGGGTTGCGCATGCTGTTGACGAAGTTGCGGCGAGCACGTCTAGCACGGCTTCTCTGCGGCTTGTCGAGCTTGCAGGTCTGCCGGGACTCGGCAACTACGGGTCTGGCGCGTAATGGCACTCACACTCGATCGTTGTACGGCTCACGTCCAGCTTGCGCTCGGGCGTGCTCCTTCTGCGCGGACCTCGGTGAACGAGATCGTCAACGCGGCGGGGCAGTGGTTCTACAACGCATTCGAGTGGGGGTGGCTCGAACGCCCGGAGGCGAGTTTGAATCTCGTCTCCGGGCAGTCCTACGTCACGCTTCCGACCGATTTCGGGCGGATCGTGGAGGTGCGAACGCCGTCGATCAACTCGGCTGTGCGCATCGTGTCTTTGAAGGAGCTTTCGCGGCTGCGGCAAGACTCGATCACTCCTACTGGGCTTGTGACGTACGCGGCGCTCGCGTATGCAGCGGGCAGCACGACGAGTGCGCCGAGCCCACGGCTTGAGATTTACCCTGCACCGTCGAGCACGGAGACGGGCGGCTTGCTGCTCTTCTACCACGCTGGCTGGGTCAACGTCGCAACGGACACGCAGTTCGTCCAGGTGCCTGGATTCTGCGAAGGCGCGTTCCTGTCGGCTGTGAAAGCGTATGCGATGGGCTGGGAAAACTACGGCGGTCGCACGCTGTCGGACAGGCTCATCGAGTGCATGGGATCTGAGGAGATGGTATCTGCGATGGGCATGGACCAGAGCCAGCAGAGCGATTACGGCGTGCTGCACACGACGGACGGCGCTATCGGGCGGCAGTACTCGGATCGCACGGCGACGAGCACGCCGTGGCTGGTGGACACGCCTTGAAGCTCCCGCTTCCTTTTGGCGGAGCAGATGATCGTGATGCGTTCACGGATCAGCGGCTTGGGTACTCGTCCGACCTTCTGAACATCGTCCCTTGGGACTGCATTACGGGCCGCTGGCGGCTCTCGCAGCGCTCGGGGTGGACGAAGTTCTGTAGCACGGTGATTGGCGGCGCGAAGACGCGCGACATTCAGGTGGTGTCAAGCGCGAACGAGCGGCTCACGTACACGAGCAACGGTTCGAGCGTCACGACGGAGCAGAACGCGGCGACGCCTGCGGTGTCTGAGTCCAAGAACGTGGTCTCGGATCGCCAAGGGAACACGTACTGGCTTTTCGACCGCACGGGCGTGCTCAAGCGCAACAGCGCGGGCGTGACGGTGTGGACGACGCGGATCGCGACGGACGACACGGCGCACGAGGCGCGGGCGCTTTTCGTGGACGTGGACGATCGCGTATACGCGGCGATCAGCACGGGTGGTTCGCAGGCGACGGCGAAGTTCGTTTCGTGGCGGCAGATCGCGGACAACAAGACGGAGCTTGTGTGGGAGCTTGTGCTGGGTGCGTACGTTGAAGAGATCCACGCGCGCGACGGCAAGCTGATCACGGTGCAGAACAAGCCGGACCAGGGCCTCGCGGAGGTTGTGGTCTACTCGAACTACACGGTTGCGGACCCGACGGAGATCGACCGATACCCGACGGTGTACCCGGCGAACGGGATGCACCCTGGCATTGACGGCGCGGTGTTCGTGTGTTCGGAGCCGACGGTACAGCGCGGGTTCAATCCGCAAGCACGGGATGCGTCGCCTGTCGCGGAAGACTGGAATCCGACGATGCTCGATCGCGCGTCGGAGCGCATTTGGTCTTGGTACAGCTCGCGGAGCACAGACGAGTTCGACTTGGTTCCGGCGAGCGCGACGGCTGAGACGCTAGAAGGCGCGAGCGTGTCGGCGTGGTTCGACCGCTCTGGAAACGGACGGCACCTCATCTCGACGGGCATGGGCGCGGGCCGCGTGGCTCCGAAGATCCGGCTCAAGGGCTCTGGCGGGCGTCCGAGCGTCTACTTCAACGGCACGACGAGCAAGCTGATCTCGCAGATTAGCGCAGGGATCACGGACGACTTCGGGCAGGTTGGGACGCTGCCGGGGTACACAGGGGCGATGTTCCACCTTGTGATGGTGGTGAAGACGAGCGAGTTCACGGACATTCGCTGGCTGTTCGGCCAAGCGATGTCCGGTAGCTCGGACAATCGCTTCTTCATAAACCGAGATGCGAGCACGACGCTCGCGGGCACAAACACTCCCGGCTCTGCGTGTTGGTTTGAGAGCGGCGTCGGCGCTACCGGAAACGGACTCAACAACCAACCGAACCAGTATCCGTACACATCGCTACATCCGTGGAACACGACAGCGGCTAGCGGTTCGCGCAACCTCAAGAACAACTGGCTCGTTATCTCGCTGACGTTCGGCAACGGACAGACTGGCTTTCCGTCCGTGTTGCGCATCAATGGCAACCCGGTTGACGTGTGGACAAGCGTCGCGCGCACCTGGACGGACGGCTTCCAGCTTGGCGAGTACACGACTGTCAGTACGGGAACTACGCTCGCTCCGACTTCTGGCGCTGCGCAGTTCCAAGGCGAGGTCATGGAGATTCTTGTGCTCCGCGACTACCGCACGGCGAACGGTGTGCTTTCGCTTGTCGAGATGCCCGGTGCAGCGGGAACGAACTACCCGAACGTCGCCTTCGCTGGCATTCCGCAGACCTCGAACACGGAATGCGAGAAGCTGGAGGCGTGGGCGGCTCACTCGTGCGGCGCAGCGCATGTGCTCCCGGCTGGAACGGCGGCGCGTCTTCAGTTCTCGGGCACGCCGTCGAACAACGACACGGTGACGATTGGAGCGACGACGTACACCTACAAGACGGCGCTTACCCCTGCGGCGAACGAAGTGCTCATCGGCGGATCGGCTGCGGCTGCGGCTCTGAACCTGATTAGCGCGGTGAACCTCACTGGGACCGCTGGTACGGATTACGGCGCGGCGACGGCGCTGAATGCGTCGATGTGGGCGTATCCACAGAGGTTCAACGAGGACGCGGATACGACGCCTTCGATCCTGTTTCGCTCGATTACACAGACTGCGGATGCGATTGCGACGACAGAAACGGGCGCGAACCTCGCTTTCACGGCGACGACTTCGCAAACCTCGCTGACGCCGACTGGTGCGCCGGATGAAAACGATGGTTTCTATCCCCACCCCTTCGCACGCAACCGAGTTCTAAACAGCTCCGCGCAGATCATTTCCACGGGCGGTGCTCCTAGGGCCTCTGCAAGCGACTACAGCGCGCCGTCGCGTTCGGGGCTCATGCAGCTCCCGTACGGGATGATCGTCAAGCACGCGAGCGGTGGACGGCCCAGGTGGGTTGCCACGAGTTATGCGACGATCGGTGCGTCCGGCCCGGTGTCGCTCGGCGGTGTCGGCTACGGCGTGCGAGTTTCGTCTGTCGGTGATGTGTACTCGATGGGTCCACGTCAAGCAGCGATCGTCGGCCCTGGTGGGTCTGGTGCTGCGGATGACATCGACGTGCGCAAGATCATCGACCTTGGAGACAGCTACAGCACGACGCCGAACACAAGCGCTACGACGGCTTGGAACGACAACCCTGGAGCAGCGACGTATGCGTACCCACGCATGGCCGTGGACAAGTACGACCAGCTTTGGTGCCCGATGTCCACGGCGGGAGAAGTTTCGCTGATTGGCTACGGGAAGCTCGGCGTTTCTACGTCCGCGACCGACAATGCGAACGAACTTGCGGAAGTTACGACGATTGCGGACGACCCCAACGCCTACGCCGTCGCGCTCGACACAAACTACCCCGACTACCCCTCAACCTTCACGAACACGCGCCCCCGGTACGTCTACCTAGCAACGGAAAAGACAGGCTCAAACAACTACGCGCTCTACAAGCTCGGCCTTGTCGCGGTTGCTTCTGCTACGTCTGGGGGCGCTGTCACTCGCACGTATCTCGCTGTCAATGGCGGGACCATCTACACCTTCACGAGCGGCGGAACCGTTACGGCTGTTGGATCCAGCGTGCTCGATAGCGCGGCGATGTTCGTTACGTCCGCCGTGTTCGATGGCCGAGTCTTCTACTCGGACGGTGGACAGAAAGCTCCCGTCTACTACGACACTCGAACCGGCGCAGTCACTAGCTGGACTCCTACGGATGGCGGCGAGATTCTTCCGGGCATCAAGTTCATGGTGGCGCATGGCGAGCGGCTTTACGTTGCCACGCCTACCAAGTGGGGATGCTCGGAGATTTCGGATGCGTTCAAGTGGAACGTCTATCCTGAGATCCCGACCTATTCGAGCCCGGCGGATGGGCCATCGTCCACGGCGGGGCGTCCGCACGATCCGATTCAAACGCTCATCCCGACGAACACGAATCGGTTGATCTTCGGATGCGCAAACAGCATCCGCATGATCGTTGGCAACCCGGCAGTTCCGTCTACGCAGATCGTCACGATCACGAACTCACTCGGCATGGCGTTCGGCCCGTGCTGGGCGCTCGATGGCGAGGGGACGATCTATTTCATGGCGTCGGACTGCGGCGTCTACGCGATGCCTGAGACGGGCGGGCAGCCGGTTCCGATCTCGCATCCGAGCGCAGTGAACGAGCAGCAAGCGAGCATCTTGCGCCGTCTCCAGGCGATCAACCTCACGACGTACTACGCGAAGCTCATTTGGGACAAGCGCAACCAGTGCTTGCACGTCTTCGTCATGCCGTACGGCGCTGGCGGAACGATCGTGTCACACTACCTTTGGCACAAGCCGAGCAATGCGTGGTTCCCGGTGCAGTTCGGCGCGACCGGCAAGCAGCCGTGCTCGGCGTTCATGTTCGACTCGGATACGGATGCGGGGCGCAGGCTTGCGATCGGATGCGAGGACGGTTACGTGCGCTACTGGGATGAGGCGTCCAAGACGGATGATTCGAGCCCGATGGAGGTTCGCTGTCTTGTGGGCCCGATCGTTCCCGATAGCGAAGAGTACGAAGCCGTTGCACAGTCGATGGACGTGCTACTCGCTGGCAACCAGGACGGGTGTGAATTTGATTTCTACGGATCGGATGTCGCGGACTCGAAAGGCTTGCCGCAAGTCTCGGGGCAGCTCTCTCCAGGTCGAAACTGCGTGAGTGCAGGACCGACCGCTGGAGCGCACTTGTGGGTCATGATGCGGAATCGCTCGGTTGTGTCCGGCACCAACTTGGGTTCGCGGTTCTCCATCGAAAGCGTGCACCTCGAACTCGCGCAGGGTGCGCCGAAGGGGGTCACGTGAGCAAGGCTCTCCGTCAGTTCATCCCCGTAACCGACAACGGCGGGCAGCTTGGCTTTTGGGCTGATACGTCGCTCACGATCTCCAAGGGTGGGATCGTCGGTGTGCAGACAGACGAGGACTCGTTCATCAAGGTTGGCGACAAGGGCGTCGGCGCGACGGTTGGCGATGGCGCGACGGTCACGACTGGATCTCCCCGCAGGCTTGTTGTCCAAGCGGATCCGATGGTTGCGCGGATCGCGCAGCGTGTGGACACGCAAGCTGTGGAGATTGCGGCAAAGGCTGCGCAGACAGACCTCGACGCGCT
>JACCDG011716812.1_pt1 | contig 11688 bp, 10 predicted proteins | sample 7442471 | NCBI WGS metagenome assembly JACCDG01 (sample SAMN15323444, study PRJNA562643) | freshwater metagenome | isolation source: river surface water | place: USA:Blue River Watershed | collected 2017-08-17
AGTGCGCTCGTATAGGCGTTTTTGTTTGGCCAGTCGCTGTGGAGCACGCATGCCACATGAGCGTTTACGGAGTCGAGTGTATATAAACTGTGGTAAAAACGTTGCGCGGCTACGGCCATGTTTTTGTTTGACCCTAAAGAAATTGTTTTTACGTGCGACGGAAGATGTGCTTGTGCCAGTGCTTCATCGGTACCAATAACAACAACTTCTTGTTTTGTGTTAGTAATAAAAAAATCTTTGGTACATTCGTGCACGGGTGTTTTTGGCGCGTAGTGTTTGTATTTTGTACCCGGAGTGGTATCGTCGGTTTGTTTTTGTGAAGCGTCACTACAGAATATTTTTTCAGAAAAAAGTGAGCGTGCGAGGCCATCATCAAGCATAGGCTGTATGTCGGTGCTATCAAGCGCGCCAGGGCGAAGAATAGTAACCCGGTTATTTTCTCGACAATTCACAATGGTCGATTCAAGTCCAACCATGCACGGTCCGCCATCCACGACACCATCAATGCGGTCGCCTAAATCGTTCATGACCATGTCGGCCGTGGTTGGGCTAAATTTTCCCGACGTATTGGCCGATGGCGCGGCAAGTGGTACGCCCACACCACGAATAATGTCTAACGCAATAGGGTGGTTTGGAATACGGCAAATGACCGAAGTTCTACCACCGGTGGCTGGAAGGAGTGGAGAGTTATTTGGTAAGGGCACAAGGACACTTATTGGTCCGGGCGCAAACATGGTGAGCAAGAGTCGGGCGGTGGCTGGAAGGTTTGGAATATACGCCTCGACCATGGCCAGCGAATCAAAATGGCAAATAAGTGGATTATCGCGAGGTCGTTGTTTCGCAATATACACTTTTTCGACAGCCGTTTCGCTGTCGGCGCGCGCGGCTAATCCGTAGACGGTTTCGGTCGGAATAGCTACAATAGACCCGTGTATCAAACGTGCTATCGCTTCGGTTGGGGAGAGTATGTTCATACAAGTATCACATGCTACCACATATGTCGGATTTGTTCAAGTTTCGTGTTGGTGTTCGGGAAAAGCGTTTTTTATATTCACTTGCGTTTGCGGTGCTTGTGGCGTGGTTTGGGTCTCGGATGCCTAAAGACGACACCGATCATGCGGCAGAGAAATCACCGGTAGTTGAACAAGTGCCCGATGCGTCACCTTCAATTGAAGATCCAGAAGAGGTGGGTAGTGTCGATGGTGGGGAGTATGTCGCGCCCACAGAGACTTTTTTTGAAGTAGTACGTGTGGTAGATGGTGACACATTTGTGATTCGTACCGAACAGGGCGAAAAAAAAGTGCGTATGATTGGCGTGGACACACCTGAAACCGTTGATCCGCGAAAAACCGTGCAGTGTTTTGGGAAAGAAGCGAGCGCGTTCACAGCTTCTATTCTTGAAGAAAATGCCGTGCGTTTAGAGGCCGATCAAACACAGGCAGATACAGATATCTACGGACGATTGTTACGGTATGTGTACCTCTCAAACGGAGAACTCGTAAATAAGATGCTTATAGAAGAAGGATACGCGCACGAATATACGTATAAAGTGCCATACCAAAAACAAGCGGAATTTAAGGCGGCGCAGAAAAAAGCACGGGCAGAAGGAAGGGGACTGTGGGCGCCGGGCGTGTGCGCTTAGGGCGCGGTTTTGAGAAGGTTGTTCAATTTTTCAATGTGTGTGGTTGTTTGTAACCATTCGTGTTCAGCGATCTTTTTTTCACTCTCAATTTCGTGTAATCGTTTGGTTTCTATAGGGAAGTAGTGCGTTGGATTTTTTTCAAAATGAGCGTGGAGTTGGTGTGTTTCTTTTTCAAGATCAGCCAACGTGTGCTCAGTGTCGCGTAGTATTTTCTTTTTTTCTTTGAGGATTGCGTGAATTTCCGTTTTGGTTAATACGGGCGCATTATTTTCGGTTTCTTCTGGCGACACATGCGTTTCTTGTTCTTTTGTCTCAATCGCTAAGCGTTCTTTGAGGTGATAGACATAATTATCGTAACTGTGGCTGAATCGCTTTATTGAACCGTTTCTTACCTCAATCACACTCGTCGATACCATGTGCGCAAATGTACGGTTGTGCGTCACGATCAGCGCGGTGTAGGCACTTTCAGATAGGGCTTTGCCAAGCGCCTCAACCGTTTCTAAATCAAGATGGTTGGTGGGTTCGTCAAATACGTAGGCCTGGTATCCGCCCAAAAGAAGACCGGCAATAATAAGGCGCGCGCGCTCACCACCAGAGAGCACCTCAATGCGTTTTTTTAAATCATGGTCACGGAATAAAAAGTCACCGGCCATAGCAAGCACATCGGTATGGGTCATAGTCGGCCCGGCTACACGGCGCAAATAGTCACCTACTTGTTCTTCTTGATTTAGTTGTGACGCACTACGTTCGTCGTAATACCCGATGCGCAGTGTTGGTGAGGTGTGCACGTGTCCAGAAACAGGTTTAAGATCACCGTGAATAGTTTTGAGAAGAGTTGATTTTCCTTGACCATTATCACCAACAATCACGATGCGCTCACCGCGGAAAATGTCGGTCGTGAGACCGCGTGCAACTGTTTTATCGCTGTACCCAACTGCAAGCTCATTGATGCGATACGCGGTGCCACGTTGGGGCGGGAGTGGCGGTAAGCTAATGCGCACGGTTGACAGCGGGGTGTCGATATCAATCGTTTTGAGGCGGGCAATTTGTTTGAGTTTTGATTGGGCTTGTGTTGCTTTTGACGCGGTGGCGCGAAATCGATCCACAAATTCTTGTAGGTGCGCGATTTCACGTTCTATTTTTTTATTGTAGCTTTCTTTCATGTGGAGCGTTTGCGATTTATGAAGAAAGAATGCTTCGAGGGGCCCGGGAAAAAGAAAAGCTTTGCCACGTTCTACTTCTAATGTTTCATCACACGTGTTTTTGAGAAATTCACGATCATGTGAGACAACTAAAAACGCGCCACGCCATGAACGCAAAAATGCCTCAAGAAGAAGCTGGGTTGACACATCGAGATAGTTCGTAGGTTCATCAAGTAAAATGATGTTTGGTTCTTGAAGAAGAAGACCGGTGAGTCGTACACGCATGCGATATCCAGCCGAGAGACCTGTAATAGGCGACTGCAACATGTCACCTTTTATATCAAAGGCACTCGCCATTTTCGCGCACCGCCATTCTTCTTTATCACTTTTGCGCATGAGGTACGCAAGGATCGTGTCGTCTTCTTTAAAATCCTCGTGCTGGGTTAAATACCCAAGCCGCGCTTCTTTCATAATAATAACCTCACCATTATCTGGAGTTTCGGTACCAATGATAAGGCGAAGAAGGGTTGATTTGCCAGCACCATTGCGACCAATTACCCCAATTTTTTGCTTGGCACGAATACTCAAACTCACCTCGTGAAGTACGGCTGTATCGTGGTAGCTTTTACTGACCTTGTCGAGATGAATGAGGGTGGACATAATGCTCATGAGTGTAGATGAAAATAAGGTTTTTGGCAACGTTCGGAGAATGAATTGTGAAACGAAAAAACGAGCGTAATGCTCGCTTATTGTATCTCTTTTATCTACACCATGGACTGATGGAGAGGAAAGGGGTGGGGTGCTGTCCAGTGGTCGACTGCACCCCAGTCGTGTGTCGCAGTTCAGCATTCACGTGGCGTATCTTGAATAAAGCTTGTCGAAATCACGTAGATCGCTGTACCATTTGGCACCCCGGTTGAACGAACTCGAAGGCCCGACTTTGGGTTTAGGTAGATGGTATTGGTCGATACTCCCACCACGTGCTTGGCCGTCCACTCTTCGTGTGCGAGCAGTATCATGCGGGTCGGCTCAGTGCTATCTGGGATCCATGTGAGTCTAAGTGACCCATCGCTTTCGAGTTTGGCTTCTGTGATCACACCGATAACAGGGGGTTTACCTTCTTTCTTTTCTCGAATCTCGCGTCCGACAAGCTCCTCATTTCCAGGAAAACCTTCCATGTTTTAGTCCTCCGTCTTCGTCTGTTCGAGTGGGGGTTGGTTTTTTGTTGAACCAAAGGCGTATTTACCTTCTCAATATTTTCCTGTTTTGTCAAACATCTTTCCTTATTTTAGCATTGTCCAGGCACTGTTGGCATGGTACACTGTCCCTATACATATAATATATGCATGTTCCTGCGCACATTTTTAAGGCCTACGATATTCGTGGCCTTCACACAACCGAACTCACCGAAGAACTGGTCTATAGTATTGCTCGTGCGTTTGCGGTTTTTTTGCAACGAGAAAAACAAAAAAAAGATTTACGTTTGGTCATGTGTCGCGATATGCGACCCTCATCAATACCTCTAAGCGAAGCGGTCAAGCGTGGACTTGTGGATGCGGGTATTCAGGTTGTTGATATTGGCCTTGCTTCAACGCCAACTTTTTATTTTGGTGTGTCATATTATGGATACGATGGTGGTATACAGGTGACGGCGTCACATAATCCTGCCGAATATAATGGGCTCAAAATGGTGCGCGATCACGCTATTCCAATATCAGGTGAAACAGGCATCCAAACCATTCGTACCATGGTTGAGGCGGGCGATATGGGTGAGAAGGGTGTGGGCACGTACGAGGAAAAAACAGGCGTACTCGAGGCGCAGATTGACTATGCGTTTTCGTTTGTGCCTGAAGCTTCAGACATGAAACCACTTTCAATTGTGATTGATACGGCAAACGGCATGGGCGCGCCAATCGCCGAGGCGCTCTTTGCCAAATTACCACAGTGCACAATTCACAAACTTTTTTTTGAACTCGACGGCACCTTTCCAAATCACGAAGCTGACCCCTTTAAAGAAGAAAATAACAAAACACTCCAAGAAAAAGTACGTGAACTGGGTGCCGACCTCGGCATTACCATGGATGGTGACGCTGATCGCCTGTTTTTTATCGACAATACGGGTAAAACCATTGAACCGGCGATTGCGCGTGGTATATTTGCCAAACTATTTTTACAAAAACATCCTGGGGGGCCGATTTGTTACGATATTCGCCCGGGCAGAATTACGGTCGACATGATTGAGGATGCGGGCGGGGTACCGGTTGTCACTCGTGTTGGACATTCATTGATTAAAGAAAAAGCCCGTGAAGTTGGCGCGCCATTTGCGGGTGAGTCATCGGGGCATTTTTTTGTGAGTCTGCCGCACGGCCTGTACGAATCACCCGACATCATGATTCTTCTTTTTTTAGTAGAACTTTCGCGGAGTGGCAAAACAGTCGCGGAGTATATCAAACCGTTACAAAAATACGCCCATTCAGGAGAGATTAACTTTACCGTTTCTGATACAAGTGAAGTGTTTCATCGGCTAAGAGAAGAGTATGGAACGCATCTTACGTATGATTTTGATGGACTCACGTTCGAGTGGAATGATTGGTGGTTTAATATCAGGGCATCGAATACTGAACCAAAAGTTCGTTTAAATCTTGAATCCGTGAGTGAAAAGATTACCCTAGAAAAGGTAGCTGAGGTGTCACGTTTCATAACACATACATCATAAGTATATGGGAGCTTCACCAAAAGAACGGGCATACGTAGTAACGGTTGATATGGGGTATGGCCATCAGCGAGCGGTGCATCCGCTTCGTCATGTGGCCGCGCGACCTCAAAGTATTGAAACTGCCGATAGTAACATTGTAACCGCGAATAATTATGTGGGTATTCCGGCGACAGATCGTCGTCGGTGGGAAAGTGGTAGGGGGCTCTATGAAACTATTTCGCGCTTGAAGGCGTTTCCGGTGATCGGTACCGCGATTTTTAATCTCATGGATTATATCCAAAAAATTGATCCTTTTTATCCGAAACGTGATTTGTCGCGACCCACGCTACAAGTGCGACAGCAGTACTCATGGATTAAAAAAGGATGGGGGAAAGATTTGATTGATCGGCTAAATGAAGCACCACTTCCTCTGATCACCTCGTTTTTTACGATTGCTTTTTTTGCTGAAGAGCATGGGTATAAAGGTGATATTTTTTGTATCTGCACGGATACCGATATTAGTCGGGCGTGGGCTCCGCTTGTGCCCGCGCGTACGCGCATTCAGTATCTGGCCCCGAACCGTCGTGTCAAAGAACGATTGCTTTTGTACGGCATTCCTGAAAAAAATATTTTTGTGACCGGTTTCCCTTTGCCAAAAGAACTCATTGGCGAACGTGAAAATGTTATGCGAGTGCTTCTTGGCTCGCGTGTGGCGCAGCTTGACCCCGAAGGGAGGTATTCAAAAAAATACGCCCACACGCTTGAATACTATTTGGGAAAAGAGTTTTATGAACAGCAAAACAAACATCCGCTCACGATTACATTTGCGGTGGGCGGTGCGGGCACGCAGCGTGAAATAGGGGTTACTATTTTGCATAGTTTGCACACGCACATTAAAGAGGGTCGGGTGGTGCTGAACTTGGTCGCTGGCGTGCGACGCGATGTGTACACGTTTTTTGAAAATCACATGAAAAAATGGCACATGCGCCATGGTGAACATGATGGCGTGCGCATTATTTTTGCCAACTCAAAGCAAGCCTATTTTGAAAAGTTTAGCGAAGTATTAGCCGAGACCGATATTTTATGGACCAAGCCAAGCGAGTTATCGTTTTACGCTGGGCTTGGCATGCCTATTATCATTGCCCCGCCTGTTGGCGCGCAGGAAGAGTTTAATCGTTCGTGGCTGCACCAAATCGGAGCTGGGTTTGAACAGGAGGATCCAAGGTATGTGCACGAGTGGTTGTTCGATTGGCTACGTTCGGGGTGGCTGGCCGAGGCCGCCATGCGCGGATTTATGGATGCGCCGCACAATGGCACGGATCATGTGATTGACGTGGCGATTCGTTGTAAAAAAAGTGAAATCGAGGATATTCATTTTCTGTAAACACCACAGACATCGTTCGTACTTTTATGTTTCTTCTTCTCGCGGTTCTTGGGTATCTGTTTCTCGCGGTTGCGTACATGTTTGATAAGTTCATTCTCACCAAATCGGTTTCACGGCCTGTGGTGTACGGTTTTTATTCAACCGTTTTTCTCCTTGCGTCGATTGTGTTCGTGCCTTTTGGCGTTCGCGCCCTTTCAGGCATTGATTGGGTATGGGCGATTGTGTCGGGTGTCACGTTTGGTGTGGCGGTGCTTACCATTTTTTTTGCTCTGAGGCATGGTGAAGCGACGCACGTGAATCCATTTAACGGTGCCGTGGTAACGCTGGCGACATATGCGTTATCAACTGTTTTTTTTCACGAGGTGTTAACCCTAGCGCAAAAAATTGGTGTTACCTTGCTTGTGTTCGCGTGTCTTTTATTGAGTTGGCAAAAAACATCAGTCAAAACAAACGCCTTCTTTACCTTTTTTTGGGCCACTGTGTCGGGGGTGTCATTCGCGATCTCGCATGTCACGGCAAAATATGTGTACAGTCTCTACCCGTTTTTGACGGGCTTTGTGTGGACGCGATTTTTTACGGGGTTATTCGGCCTTCTTCTTTTGTTTCATCCGGCAGTGCGACATGTGTTTCGGAAACGTACGCATGAGCCAAAAACTGAAGCCAAAAGACATGTTTTTTCGCTCGTCGTTGTGGGCAAAACATGTGCTGTTGTGTCAACGGTGCTTATTCAGTACGCGATCGCGCTTGGGAGCGCGACGATTGTGAACGCCCTTGCGGGATTGCAGTTTTTGTTTATGTTTGTGCTTGTGTACACCCTTACGCGTTTTAAGCCAAGTGTGTTCCACGAATATTTTACAAAAAAAGAAATTAAAATAGAGCTTATGGCTATTTTTTGTATCATATTTGGGTCAGTGTGTATGCTACTGTAATATTGTATGTGGCGATTTATATTTTGGAGCGTTGTAGTGCTTGCCATATGTTGGGCAGGTCTGTTGGTTGCGAGTAGAAAGACCTATCCTGTGGTGTACGGAGCGAGTTTTAGTCAATTATACGCAAAAGAAATTGGGCTTGATCCGCACGAGGTGTACGGACAAATCATGACCGACTTACAACCGTCGATTATTCGGCTTGGCGCGTATTGGAGCGAAATTGAAAAAGAGAAAAAACAGTATGATTTTTCCGATCTTGATTACTACATGAATGAAGCGAAGAATAATGGGGTAAAAGTAACTTTAGCGCTCGGACAAAAGGTACCGCGTTGGCCAGAGTGTTTTTTTCCTTCTTGGTTTGAACCGCACGAAGATGGCGCGGAAGACGCGTTTCGTGCATATGTCACTGCGGTTGTGGAGCGGTATAAAACGCACGAGGCACTAGAACTATGGCAAGTGGAAAATGAACCGTTTATTCGTTTTCCCTTTGGGGAGTGTTCCGCGTTTAACGAATCATGGGTAATGCGAGAGGTGGCGCTGGTGCGCTCTCTCGACTCGTCGCATCCGATTATGGTAACAGATAGTGGGGAATTAGGAACATGGGTAAAAGCAAGAAAAGCAGGGGATATTTTTGGATCAACGCTCTATCGAGTGGTGCGTACAAAAAAAGGAACGCGTGTGACGTACGACATGATTCCTCCGGCCTTATATCGTTTTAAAGCTTTTGTGTTGGGTGTGCGGTATCCTGATAAATTTTATATTTCCGAGTTACAGGCCGAGCCATGGTTTGATGATGGAAAACACGTGAATGATACACCGCTTGCGCGACAATTTGAAACTATGGATGCTATGCGTTTTATGAAACACCTCGATGTGGCCGAACGCACGGGCGCATCACGCGTATATGTATGGGGGGTAGAGTGGTGGTACTGGTTAAAAAAGGTGCATGGAGACGCAAGTATGTGGAATGTAGCAAAAGAGACTCTTCAATAAAGAGTCTCTTTAAAAAATGAACTGTTGTTGTCTATAGTGTGCCCGCACCATTCGGGTTATAACCGTTGAGCACTTCTACTCCATCGGTGAATCCGTCACCGTCGCTGTCGGCGTTATATGGATCGGTGTTGTAGGTTTTTTCAGCGTCATCTGTGAGACCATCGCTGTCGCTGTCCACCGCGCTTGGTGGTGAGAGAAGTGGTGTCGCGTTCTCTTTTGCGTCTCTCGTCCTGTTCTCATGTGTAAAATCGTTTTCAGGGGGTAGCGAATACTCCGCTAATTCTTGTTTTGGGCTAAAAAACCCAGCAATGATATCAGTCAATTTTTTTGCATCTACAGGAGCATCAATCGTTACCGGAGTATTATAGTTTTTAAAGGATACGGTCATGAATAAATCAGCTATTTTCTTCTGCGCAGATCCGGTTGCGATAGCGATATGTACTGTCATTTTGTAGGGCAGGAAATCTCTTTTTCCGACCCAGATTTCACCATATGGCATTGATGCAAGGCTATTTATTTGCTCTTGTATGGTATTCAGTCGTTCTTTAATAAACGGGTCGTCTGCGCTCGCATTTGTTTCGGCAAATATAGCCTGAATAACTTTGATAAAACCTTCTCGATTTATGGTATACCCTAAATGGTATGTATTTGCGCCATGTATGATTTCGTCCGAAAATTTTTCAGTTGGCTGAATAACATGTGCGTCTAAAAAAGTTTGCTTTACCTTGTCTGTTAAGTACGTAGGTGGTGTTTCAGAAGCATGTACCAAAACACCTGTTTGCTCTAGAGCTTTGGCAATATCGTTCGCGTTAATATCAATCCAAAAGTCTTGAGAGGGGGGAAGGTCGGGTAACACTGAATTGGGAATAGTGGGTAGTTTGACAAAGGTGGAATCATCAATGGTGCGCACATCAAAACCATACGTCGCAGGTTTCGATTCCTGGTTTTTGTAGTCGAGTGTTACAACAACCGAGGCAGACCCGCGTGGTTTTTCGGCATTGGTTTGATCTGATGCGCCAGAAAATTGTACACGTACAGTCTGCGGAATATGAGCTCTTTGCAGGAGTGTGTACGGTGTGTCGTTTAAAATGTCAGATGGGTCGTATTCACCTAGTGTAGATGCTGGCGGCAAGGTATTGCTTTCTTCCCATGCTGATTTTGGTGTATGAAATGTGGTTTGAATACTACCCTCATATTCGTATGTGGTAACGGAATGAGTATTTGCAAACATTTTTTGTAAGATTTTTTCCGGTGTCGTGGTGTACTTGGCGTACGCGGTATATCCGCTTACTCCGATGATACCGAGACCAAGAATAGCGCCGAGCGTGAGAAGAGTGTTGCGCATCTTATGATTCTCAGGATGTGTGGTTTGCGCTGAAAAAAGTGTCTGTTCAATATCGTGTATGCTGTAGCCTTCGGCAAGGAGAGTATTTTTGATTTGCCCTCGATCTGTGCCGTGCAAAAGGAGTTGGCGCATGCGGTCGGAAAGTTTGTTTTCTGACATATGCGTGTACAGATGTGATTACAAAGGATATATAATCCATTATAAACCTGAGTGGTTATCGGATGTACTAAATACTTTCATTTTTTCAAGGATCGCTTTTTTTATTTCCTCCGCATCTGTTTTTTGAAGGCCGGGAATGTTTACTTTGTTGCCTAAAAACCCTAACACTTCGTAGGTCGAGCCAGTGTTTCCGGCGTAGCCGCGCACATTCATATCGCTGCCTCCTCCCTCAGAAAAATTCTCAAATGTCACTGAAGCAAGTCCGAATACTCTATCAAATACACTTTGATTAACATATACCCCTTGAATTTTTGCATAGGGGATATTTTTGTTGTTTTTTGCGATGATGCCCTGATGAATCACGATGTATGCGTCTTCTAGTGCAAATCGAAAATAAGCACGACGGAGTGCTTTTAGAACAATAGGCGCTGAAAAGATAACACTGAACGGAATAACAATGCTTACCATTTTATCTAAGGTCGGTATTGGCTGGTTCGGTCCAGACATACCGAATACGAGGTAGAAAACCATGATGATGAGAAAAGGGAGGCCGGTAACGAATGTTTTTTTGAAAATCCAAATAATTCGTATAGGGTGGGTTTTTTCGGTAAAAGTGCTCTGCATAAGATTGCCCCTCAATTATTTTTTTGTGATACGTTCTCTTACGGTTTGCAACAGTATATCACGCAGTCCTTCGGCAGCGGCCTGTTCAACACCGTCAATGTGTGCCGCCACACCTGAAGAAACGGTGGCACTTGAAAGGTGTACGTCGTAAAGGCCGAATATGCGATCAAGAATATCTTGATCGACGTACACATCTTGAACACGTTCGTATGGAAGCGTGATTTCGCTCGGAGTGATTGGTCCTTTTTTGATTTGGATAAAGTCAGGTGTGAGGTCGTAGAAATACACGGCAAAATACCAACGCTCGTAGAGATATGAGACGATGAAGGCGAGTATAAGAATACCAAAAAACATAAGACCGGCGCTTTTTGTAAGTGTGTCTACGATGTCGTTTTTTGGATCAGTAGAAGCAAAAGAAAAAACTATAAACCCCCAAAGAGCAAGAAAAACAGCGGCAAGTGACAGGGTTCTCCCGATGGTTTTTTTGAGGATTTTTTTAGGACTGAGTGGAAATTGGGTGCGGGTTTGGCTTTGGTTTACGCGCATATATAGAAAAAATAAAGATGCTTATATGATAAGCTATTTTTTTGTAAAATGGAAGGCGTCGAGGTCATTTCGTAGTAGTTTCACAAAATTGTAAGGTAGCATCAAAAATGTATACAAAAATAAAGAGAAAATGAGGGAACAAAAACATAAAAATAGCTTAATTAAGCTATTTTTTATAATCTAAACTTTCATTTTTCCTATAATAATGTAGCTATTTTTCACTTTAACT